>Ga0209988_10003053_pt1 | contig 11076 bp, 14 predicted proteins | sample N075metaG_FD_183115 | JGI IMG/M metagenome (GOLD analysis project Ga0209988, IMG submission 183115) | Deep subsurface microbial communities from Kermadec Trench to uncover new lineages of life (NeLLi) - N075 metaG (SPAdes) (version 2) | ecosystem: Environmental > Aquatic > Marine > Ocean trench... | reverse complement strand
CGTGATAACGAGCCGGTTTTAATTTGCCCCGCGTTCAATCCCACCGCTAAATCCGCAATCGTCGTGTCTTCTGTTTCCCCTGACCGATGAGACACGATCACCCCGTAGCCTGCCTGTTGAGCCATGCGCATCGCGTCAATGGTTTCCGTCAAGGTTCCAATTTGATTCACCTTTATTAAGATCGCATTGCCAATGCCTTGCCGAATGCCACGTCCTAAAAATTTCACATTCGTCACAAACAAATCATCCCCAACAAGCTGCACTCGATCACCCAGTTGTTCTGTTAAGAGACTCCATCCCTTCCAATCGCTTTCATCCAAACCATCTTCAATAGACACAATGGGGTAATTATCCACCAACTGCGCGTAATATTCCACCATCTCAGATGAAGACTTTTTGGTAGAAGATCCTGCTCGCAAATGATAGGCCTTTTTATCATAAAATTCACTGGCGGCGGCATCTAAGGCTAAGACAATATCGCGCCCGGGCTTATACCCTGCATGCTCGACAGCTTGTAAAATGCTATCCAAGGCTTCTTCATGCGACCGAACGGCCGGCGCAAAGCCACCTTCATCTCCCACAGCCGTACTTAAACCTTTTGACTTGAGGAGAGCCTTCAAATGATGGAAGATTTCTGTCCCCATTCGCAACGCTTCATGGAAATTCTTGGCTCCAACCGGCATGATCATAAATTCTTGAATATCCAACCCGTTATCCGCATGCGCACCACCATTAATAATGTTCATCATCGGAACAGGCAATTCCCGTGCAGCCACTCCGCCCAGATATCGAAAGAGAGGCATACGCAATTCCTGTGCTGCCGCACATGCCACAGCCAAGGATACACCGAGTGTCGCATTGGCTCCTAACCGGGTTTTTCCTTTGGTGCCATCTAATTGAATGAGTCGAGCATCCACTCCAGCTTGATCCTGCACCTCCATCCCGCGTAGAGCCGGAAGCATGTGCTTATGAATCCCCGTGATGGCTTTGGACACACCTTTTCCCATCCATCGTTTTTTATCGCCATCACGAAGTTCCAACGCTTCCCGTGTGCCCGTCGACGCACCAGACGGAACCGCTGCTCGCCCGACCACCCCACTCGTCAGTCGCACATCAACTTCTACCGTGGGGTTTCCACGAGAATCAAGAATCATCCGTGCAGTGATATCGTGTATGGCACTCATAATGTATCGCCGTTCCTTTTAATTCATATGCCTATCATCTATGCGTACCGTGAAAGACGCCTTAGATCAAGACGCCAGTACATGCTTCAGCAACTCATTCACTTTGCCGGGATTGGCTTTACCTTTCGACGCCTTCATCACTTGTCCGACTAAAAATCCTAACACCGCTTCTTTGCCCCCACGATATTGCTCAACTTGAGTCGAATGATTCGCCAGGACTTCCTCAATGATGGTGTTCAATTGTCCTTCATCAGATACTTGGACAAGGCCTTTCTCTTTAACTAATTGCTCAGGCGCCATTCCCGTCGAATAGAGTTCAGGGAACAGTTCGCGTGCGGCTTTCAAACTCACCATTCCCGATTCAACGAGTTGTAACAGCTCGACGAATCGTTCGGGACTCACCGGAGAAGCCTCCGGTGCAGTGCCGGAGGCATGGAGTTCGCGAAGAAGTTCACCCGTCATCCAATTGCTCACCGTTTTAGCATGCGGGAACAGCTTCACACAGGATTCAAAATAGTCGGCCAATCCTTTGGAATCAGTCAGGATGACGGCATCATATTCCGACAAGTGATAGTCTTGAATAAATCGTTGCCGTCGTGCCGATGGCAACTCAGGAATCGTACCGCGAAGCTCTTCTATCCATTCAGAATCAAGGATGACCGGCAATAGATCAGGATCAGAAAAATAGCGATAATCATGCGCGGCCTCTTTGCTCCGCATCACAGCAGTCTGGCCTTTCTTGACATCCCACAACCGTGTTTCCTGCTGAACCGCCCCGCCGTCGCCCAACAGTTCGGCCTGACGAATGATCTCATAATCCAATGCGTCTTTGGCATAACGAAAAGAGTTAATATTTTTCAACTCCACCTTTGTGCCCAATGTTTTCTGTCCTTGAGGTCGAAGCGAGACATTCGGCTCACATCGAAAACTGCCCTGTTCCATATTCCCATCGCACACATTCAAATAGACCAACAAGTCCCGCAAGGCCTTCAAATAGGCATCAACTTCCTCTGAGGAAAACAGATCGGGTTCTGTCACGATTTCCAACAAAGGCGTTCCCGCTCGATTCAAATCCACATGACTGCCTTCGTCTTGTTCATGATGAACATTTTTCCCGGCATCTTCCTCCAAATGCGCTCGCATGATACGAACATGCTTGCACTTTCCGTTAACCGTGATTTCTAACCACCCAGGACCGCAAATGGGCAGATCGTACTGGGAGATTTGATAACCCTTGGGTAAATCGGGATAAAAATAATTTTTTCGTGAAAATCGGTTGGTGAGAGTCAATTCACAATTGAGGGCTAGGCCCGTGCGAACCGCCATTTCAACCGCTTGTTGATTCAGAACAGGTAGACTTCCCGGCAGCCCTAAACAGACAGGACAGACTTGTGTGTTAGGAGGAAGCCCGAAAGAAGTCGGACATCCACAAAAAAGTTTCGTGCGTGTCTGAAGTTGTGCATGAACTTCAACGCCAATGACGGGTTCAAAAGCCATAAGATTGTACAAACACTCCCTTGGATAATCCGACAACTAGAGCTAATCTTGTGAATTTATCTCCCGTTCACGACGCATGGCATCTCGCCCGGCATCAATCGCTTCTCGCACGGCACAGGAGATTTCATCAACCAACTCCCGACCTCGACCCACGATTTCTTCGACAGAATCCGTGGCACGATCTTTTAAATCTAGCAAGTCTTCACCCGTTCGCCTGGCATACCCAGTGACACGCTCCCGGGAATCTCGACCAGCTCGAGGCGCTAACATCACCGCAGTCACGGCACCCAACAACGCTCCACTCAAAAATGCTAATGCTACCGATCCAGATGAAGCTCCTGAATTAGTCTCCATGGGTCGATCCTCCTTTTTTGTCTTTTGGTTCTTTATGAACGCGGTGTTTCACCGTCGAGGTGACGGCCTTAATTCCCGCGAGAAGACTGGTCAAGCCAACCAGTATGGTCCCACCTCTCCCACGCACCGTTTGATGAACCTGGTTCACCGTTTCTCCGACATCGCCAACAGCATGAAGAAATACCGTCGCCCGATCAACACCCAGCCGGGCCTGGTCGGTTAAGGCTCGAATATTTTCATTTGTCCCTTTGACCTCTTTTAACATCCCCGGCAATTCATGATTCAGGCGAATGAGCAGGCGCTCCGACTGCCCCACCGTCCGCTTGACTTGCAAAATGGTCGGAACCAGATACCCGACTAACACGACCACAGCCACAGCAATGATCATCACGGCCAAATCCACCATACTTCGTTATCCTTTCAAGACCGGATCACCGGTCGTTTACTTCGCCAGTTGGTGGCTTGTTCATAGGCATACGCAGCCCGTAGCACCATCTGTTCTTCAAAGAGACGCCCCATGAATTGCAACCCGACTGGCAAACCTTTTGAACTGAATCCACAAGGAAGAGCAATAGCCGGCAACCCGGCTAAATTTGCTGGAATCGTATAGATATCCGACAAATACATCTGCAGGGGATCCTGTAACCGCTCACCAAGTTGAAACGCCGGAGTCGGCATAACCGGACTGACTAAGAGATCAACCTCTTGAAAGACTGCATCAAAGTCACGTTGAATCATCGTCCGTACTGCTTGGGCTTTTCCATAATACGCATCGTAATACCCGGCACTCAGCGCATACGTCCCGAGCATGATACGGCGTTTCACTTCAGGGCCAAATCCTTGTGACCGTGTGCTGTGGTACATCTCAGCCAGTTCTTTCGATTCTTTGGCGCGAAAGCCATATTTGACCCCGTCATATCGCGCTAAGTTTGAGCTGGCTTCGGCAGTTGCAATAAGATAATACGTGGCAATCGCCCGTTCCGTAGAAGGCAACGTCACATCTTGAATCTTTGCCCCGATCTCTTCTAAGACTTGAATGGCCTCGTGAATTTTCTCCGCAACTTCCGGGTCCAGCCCTTCCGCAAAATATTCTTGAGGAATACCAATGGTCAGTTTTTTAAGATCTTTTTTTTTGGTAGATTTCGTGAAATCCGGCACATCATGCTGTCCCGATGTCGAGTCCAATGGATCATGACCGGCAATGACATTTAACATAATTGCAGCATCGGTCACAGTCTTGGTAATAGGCCCGATCTGATCCAACGACGACGCAAAGGCCACCAGGCCATAGCGGGAAACCCGCCCATAGGTCGGCTTCAATCCCACCACTCCACAGCATGCCGCCGGTTGACGAATAGACCCCCCGGTATCTGATCCTAAAGCCGCCACACATTCATCCGCGGCAACCGCAGCAGCAGACCCTCCACTCGAACCACCGGGAATATGTTTTTGATTCCAAGGATTTCTGGAAGGCCCAAACGCCGAATGTTCGGTCGAAGACCCCATGGCAAATTCATCCATGTTGGTCTTGCCAAGAATCAATGGTTGCTGAGCGTTCACCCTCTTCATCACCGTCGCATCATAGGGCGGAACAAAATGCTCAAGCATGCGGGATCCGCAGGTCGTTCGCACCCCATTCGTACAAATATTATCTTTAATACCCAATGGCATCGCCATCAACGGTTCCGTTTTGCGCCAGGCCTTCAGCCCATCATCAATGGCTTGAGCCTTTTCAAGAAGCACATCCTTTGGATTCACTGAAATATAGGCTTTAATTTTGGGCTCGACCTGACTGATCCGAAGTAGATACGCACGCGCAATTTCCCCGGCGCTGATCTCACCACTGGTAAACTTTTCCTGCAACTCTTTTAAGGTAAGCTTAAATAACGCCATAACGGATGGATACCTTTAGATCTGTCTGTAGAGAAAGTTGATGCGGGCACACGGGCATGTCAAGCGGATTCAGTCACACGAATAGTATTTCGTTCATCGACTTGGATGATTTTTGGAACATGGCGCTTGGCTTCTTCATCATTAAAAAATTCATAACAAAAAATAATCACCTTATCACCGGTGACACCCTTGCGGGCCGTGGGACCATTGAGAATAACCTCACCCTTGCCTCGCGTACCAGGAAGCGCATACGTGGAAAAACGCTCCCCGTTATTGAGGTTCGACACCATCACGAGTTCATAGGGTAAAATACCGGCCGCATCCATCAAATCTTCATCAATAGTCAAACTGCCTTCATACTCCAGGTCAGACTCCGTCACCGTCGCCCGATGAATTTTACAGCGTAATAATTGTCGATACATTATTGTTTCCTATCCTTTGCCCCTCAAAAAGAACCCATAAGTCTTGAGTAGGCTATTTCCCTATAATTTTCGGTACCACAAAAAATCCATCACGAGATTCCGGAGCATTACTCAACGCTTGCTCTAGAGACAACCCTTCACGGGGAACATCTTCACGCAACACCGCTTCCTGTTCGACGACCGAGGCGGTTGGTGGAATCCCTTCCGTCGAGACCTCATGTAATTGCCCGACAAACGTCAAGATCTGACTCAGTTGTTCGCCAAAGAGGGTCTTTTCAGGTTCGGTTAATTCCAGTCTCGCCAACCGGGCAACATGCTCAACTTCTTTCTGAGAAATACTTACCATGACAATCCTTCAGAGGTTCAAGAACACCAATACAATACAGGAAAAAGCTTTCCAGAGGTTCACACGTATTTTTACCATGAATTTCCATTTAAAAGCTACTCAGAGTGATTTGCCTCAAATATGGTGGACACATCAGAAAATCACATGTGCAAGAAGCGGCGTCATGCCGAAACAACGATGCTATGCCAAACAATTCAAAGAAGATGTCCTACGGTTAGTCAGGCAGAAGAGAATCTCCTCAGATTGCACAAGAGCCGGGTATGAATGCGGAGATACTTAAGACCGGGCGGGTGTCGGGAAGAAGAAAACGAAAAGGATCTGAGAATCTGGCCATATCCGGCGAAACCGCAGTAGATCAAGCTAATCTCGGACAATTTCCTAGACCGGAACCCGTCGGGGCTACAAAAGGTGCATCTTGTCACGCTGAACTTTCAGCGGTCGTGATGTCCTGGGCACTATGCCAAACCGCAACAATCCAGACAGTTTTCTTTTCTACCCGATAGAAGAAACGATAAGAGCTCATGATGATTTCTCGATGGGGCAATTCAGGGAATTCGGGAATTGGGCACCCGGAATGCGGGAAGTCTTCAATCCGCCGTAACACTCGCGCGGTTCGTTGACGAAAATGGCGAGCAGCGGATGGCTTATCCCTTCGAATATAGGCGAGGCCATGGAGAAACTGTTGGCGGGCGGATGGTGTAAACCGAACTTTCACGTCCCGCCATTTGCAAGCAAGACATCGGCATCCCCGAGTACGCTGTCGAGCGAGTATCCTTTGCCTTGCGCAAGCTCGTCCTCTCCCATGGCCAACAGGTGAAGGAGTTCCTTCTCTTTTTGGGAGCGTTCATACGCCTCCAGGCTGAGCAGAACGGCTGTGACTCGTCCCCGTTGAGTAATAAAACATGGCTCTGCGGTCTTCTGAATATCATTCATGACTGCCGCAGCATCTTGACGGAGATCTGTGATCGGGACGATTTTAGGAACCTTCGACATAATACCTCCAAACGTATCCCTAATGTTACTTTTAATGATAGTATACTAGCAAGGTGGAGCATGGAAATATTCATTTCAAAACATTTAATCATCTGAACTTGCCATTCCCTGTAGCTTGATTCGGGATTACGCCTTAGCCCCCTCCCATTGGGAAATGGGGTTAGGGGGTTTGCAAATACGTTTTCCCTCTGAATGAAGTGGTCTAGTGGAAGTGGAATCCATCCCACAGTTGGTTTTCATGGATGTCTGCCGATCTCGCCAGTATTTTCTCATTCCAAAATGAGTCTGACCTCTGAGCGGGCTGTATGTAATTCAACCGTCTTTGTCTTGACTGAACCGGCCACCGATTTCACAATAGATCCAAGGAAAAGAAGGGACGGATGCCATGAAGATGATCAAACTTCGTTTTACGAACCCGACGAATGACGCTGCCGGGGCCTTGGCCCTTGCCAAGAAATTCAAGGTTATCTGCCTCCCAAATGACACCTACGAAGTCCCGGACCAGGCCTTGGAGCTCCTTGATGAATTCCAACTACCCTACGTGTTGCTAGAGACCGAGGGCTTCGACCATGCCATTCGAGCGCTACGAAATTCTCCTGCCACTCCAGTATAACGACGGCACAGCGATAGAACCTGAAAAGTTTCAGGAGACGCGACGGGCCTTGGTTGAACGGTTTGGTGTCCTGACAATTGAAGTCCAACCCCTATCCAGTGTCTGGGTTCATGAAGGACAAGATACACAAAGATGAGCTTCTTCGGTTTATCATTGATACCCAAGTATCAGCCAGCAATGATACATTCTTCGCCAAATTAAAGAACACCCTAAAGAATCGCTTCCGGCAAATTGATATCTAGAACACGGCGCAACCCATTCGGATACTCTAAGAAGGCCATCCAAAAAGGAAAATTTCAATCCTCCCCATTTCTTGGAGTCTGTGCCAAGAGCCTCACTGCTTTATTTTCCCTCTTTCTTCAGTCCCTTCTCCATGGGAACTGCACCATGCAACTGACGCTGACAAAAGAAGCATGGCAATCAACAAAAAAGTTGACCGTTTATCCCACCCTAACTATAAGAAAGTTTCCTCATTCTCATAAAAACAGGAGGAAAATTTTGCGAATGTGGAGTCGAAATATATGATTGCAAGACACGACCGCACTAACAAGATTTTGATATGAGTATGCCGTGTAGCATGTGAGGAATCGTGGCTCGGTGCGTTTTCTCCGCCAACAGGACAGAAACGAAGAAACGAGCAGAGCGGGGCCTCGCCTCTCAACACAACGAGGTACTTCAACGTATCATAAAACAAGTGTCTTGACCTTTAAACCAGGCAGAAGGCCACTCGAATCAACTGGTTACGCTTTTTTCAGCAAGCCCTACTGAGTTTGGCTGACTCCTCTATTCCGACACATCAGAAAAGCTCAATTCATTGGGGAGGTCTGTTGGAGTCACAAAGAAAGCGCGGAAGAGATGAAGTCTCCCTATTTGGGATCAGTAGAATTTGAAGCAACGATTCTTACCGAAGACCAAGGATGATGCGGGTACGGTGGTCGACTTCACCCATCAAACGATCTGGCAACAAGCCAAGGATGTGGCGAAAGGATTCGTTGGCAACGGCAATGATTTGTCCAAGTAAAAGATCACTATCATGCTTCAAACCAGCTTCCCCTTTTTTGAGGCATAATCTCAAGATACCAGGCTCTTCGACCACTTTCGTGGTCGTTGGTATGACGAGCGTTGAGGGATACCCCGCTTCGGTGACAAGGTCGGATTGAATGACCAACCCGGGACGGAGTTTTCCAGGTTTGGTTTTAATCTGCGGATTGAAATCAATAATGTACAAATAACCGCGCTTGATTTCCATTGACAGTTCCTTAGGGCTCGCGAAAGAATACCTTCCCATTTTCGCATCCCATCTTCAAGCCATCTTGAGCCGATCTTCACTCGCAAAATCCTCAACGTGGGCTTTGCTACGCTTGCGGTTTTGCTTCCTCAGATCGACTCAATCTGGCTTAAATCTGGGCGCGAATTCTTGGAAGTTATTCTTTCGCGAGCCCTTAGTCGTCCAGATGATGAAATGGGAATGCACCCTGAAATAGGGCTTGATTCTCAAGCTTATCAGCTTTGGCGCAACGCTGAACGGATTTTTTAAATTCTTGTCGAAGCCGCTCCTCGGCAGTTTTTTCCTCCAGAGTTCTCAAAGCCACCCGGACGACCTCAGACTTAGTGGGAATGCGCAGCTCTTTACGCAACCGTTCAATTTGTTGTTCCGCTTCTTTAGAAACCGCAATAGCACCCACCTGGGGACCTCCTTACGCTAAGAGAAATCATTAGAATAATTATAATATACCATATAATAATTGTGCTAACGAGCACAGAGGGGTGTTTCTCAAAAGCCTTGACTCCTTCGACAGCATTTACGCCCAATGAAATTCCAAAATCTGGATCGGGTCTGGCACAGAGGATTTCGCCTCTGCACCTCCCACACCACCGGACATACCGTTTTCAGTATCAGGAGATTGAAGTCATGCGGTTTCCTTCGCAAGATCTCATGGAGTCCTTCCATCAGATCGTCGGCCATGGCTTCTTTTCCGGCTCACGCACTGACGTCCACTCACAGAGTCCCCGTCCGGCTTCCCGGGCTGCACCCTTGGGCCGTTCGTGACGAATCGAGATCGTGACCAGTGTTGTCGCGCCCCGTCGCGCCAGGGCTCTTCTCCGCAGTGGGGTAGAGTCGTTCAACTAGCCCCAGGCACTTGAATGAAAGCGCATAACCTATTTCCGTGTCTCTACCTCCCCTAGCCCCTCCTTACAAAGGAGGGGAAAGGTCGGATCATACCGAATTCATGGTTCGAGCAAGGGCAGCGTGCTCTTTCACAACTGTGCAAGCCGGACATCGTTTACCTTTTAGGGAGAGGATACGAGGTGAGGGTGGCAGACGCACGGATTGGCACCATGCCCTTACGAAGAATGTGTAGGGCTTCTCGCTATCCATTCCCAATTTTTTTCATGTGGACTGTTGGCTATGGCTCATATCTCATGCACAGTTCAAGCGTCTTCACCCTCACCCCAACCCTCTCCCTGAAAGGGCGAGGGAGTGATGATCCACAATCCATTCGAACATCTCTTTGGTGAGCTCCATACCAGGTCCATTGGTGGTACGTTTCATGCCGAACGCCATTGCATCTCATCCGGCTCGAACCATGTATTCTGTATGATCCGCAAAGTCCCCCTCTTGATTAACCCACACAATTCTACGAAGAGGCTTTTTCTTTTGCACTTGGCAAGGGATAGACCTTACTAACGGAGGTGAGTCTCATGCCAACACTTTTTGGCGATTAATCGGAAAAGGTTTCCGCAAACCATACATTCAGTATGATCCTGTTTCAGTTCATTGTTTATCGAAACACAACAGGCCTTCATCGGCGAAACTGACGTATTTCCCATCACCGATGACGATGTGATCCAAGACGCGAATTCCTAGAATTTCACCCGCAGTGATTAATCGCTGGGTCAGGGCATGGTCTTCTTCGCTGGGGCGAGGATCTCCACTGGGATGATTGTGGACAAAAATGATTGCCGCAGCCGATTCCCGCACGGCAATATTAAACACTTCTCTGGGATGGACAATGCTAACAGTCAAACTTCCTTGCGACACAATGAAATCTCGAATGATGGTATGCTTCGCGTCCAACAGAACGGCTTTAAAGACTTCATGGCGTAGATCTCGCATCAAAGGATAATAATGTTGGAAAATATGTTGGCTCCCTTGTATCCGCATGCCTTCGGTTAACGGCATCGCTAAAACCCGTTTACCCAACTCCACTGCTGCCAGAATTTGTGCGGCTTTAGCCGGACCAATTCCTCGAATGGCACAGAGTTCTTCTAAGCCACGGTTGGCCAAGCCTCGCAAGCCGTCCAATTGCGCCAATAAGTCAATGGCGACTTCGACCGCTGAGGAATCCTGCCGTCCAACCCGGAGCACAATGGCGAGAAGTTGGGCCTCCGACAATGCTTGCGCACCGCGAGCCAGCAGGATTTCTCTTGGACGCTCTTGTTCCGGCCACGACGAAATCCCTTTTTTCATAAACGAAGCCTTCATAAGCAACAAACTCCAAGTAGGACAGACAGCAGCCACATGGGCTTCACTATACGCAGGGATTTTTCATTCCGTCAAAGCTTGTCTATACGGTGGAATTCCTTTTGATTGTTGGGGTTTTATGATTTGTGCTATGGTCCACTCAACAGATGCTGACCTCATCAATACGGATTATTACAGGAACCTTAAAAGGTCAAAAAATCCCCACAATACAGGGGCAAGGGATTCGTCCAACCTCCCTCCGGGCCCGGGAAGCGTTATTTTCTATTTTAGGACCGATCATTCCAGGG
>Ga0209988_10003049_pt1 | contig 11091 bp, 11 predicted proteins | sample N075metaG_FD_183115 | JGI IMG/M metagenome (GOLD analysis project Ga0209988, IMG submission 183115) | Deep subsurface microbial communities from Kermadec Trench to uncover new lineages of life (NeLLi) - N075 metaG (SPAdes) (version 2) | ecosystem: Environmental > Aquatic > Marine > Ocean trench... | reverse complement strand
GGCGCAGCAAACTCGCTGTTGCTGCCCGCGACCAGCAGTACGGGCGCAGCGACGTTGCGCCAGCAGGCCTCACTTTCAGCACGCCGGTACAAAACGGCATTGGGTAGCTTGTGCCGCGGATCCGCTCGCAGGCAGATCTGGCCATCGCGCTCCTCGGCCCAGGCTCTTGCAACGAACTCGGCAATCCCATCGGCCGCATTTGGACTGCGCTTTTGCACACGTTGCGCCAGCGTTTTGAACTCCTTGTAGCGAGAGAATTGCGGCGGGGAGCGACTTTCTTCGATCCAGCGACGGTAGCGTTGCGGTGCATCGGCGGGGTCTGAATCAGCCAAACCAAAACCCTCGATATTGACGAACGCGGCAACGCGCTCCGGTATCGCGCCCGCGAACAGGCCGGCGATGTTGGCGCCCATGCTGTGACCCACCAACCGGACTGGCTCGTTCGGGCTATAGATTGCCAGCAGCCGGTCAAGATCAGCCAGATAGTCCGGAAACCAATAGGCTTCAACATCGGTTTTGGATCCACCGAAGCCACGAAAGTCGGGCGCGACAACGAACCAGTCATGGCGAAGCTGATCGACAACGAACTGGAATGTGGCCGCGCAGTCGCCCCAGCCATGGAGATAGACAAACAAGGGCTTCGCGCTATCGCCCCATTCGCTTATTTCGTAGTCCACACCACGAATGGGCTGCGTGACGATTCGACGTGCTACACGTGGCTGGTAGATGTTCAAATCACTCATCGACACAGTATAAACAGACCGAACACGTTTCATCGCGCGCTCGTGGTTATACTTGTTGCCGTTAATGAGTACCCAGGCCCAACATAAACGAATCGTAATCGCCGGCGCCGGTCACGCTGCCGGTCAACTGGTCGCAAGCTTGCAGCAGAAAAAATTTGCAGGCGACATCGTGCTTGTGGGCGATGAAACTTTCCTGCCCTATCAACGTCCCCCCTTATCCAAGAAGTTTCTTGCCGGTGAGATGCCCGCGGAACGCCTTTTTTTCAGGCCGGCGAGTTTTTATGAAAGCGCAGGTGTCGATGTGCGGCTGCACACCCGTGTCTCAAGCATTGACCGCCTGGCAAAAAGCCTCATTACCGAGGTCGGCGATGAATTGAGCTACGACTCGCTTGTGCTTGCCACGGGCTCGCGCGTTCGCGTCATTCCTGTTCCCGGCCACGATCTCGACGGCGTGCATTACCTGCGCAGCATTGATGACGTACACAATATTCAAGCCACGCTGAAGCACGCGAAACGAATTGTCATTATTGGCGCGGGCTACATTGGCCTCGAAGTGGCCGCGGTCATGCGTCAGATCGGGCTCGACGTCACGGTTATCGAAATGGCCGATCGCGTCATGAGCCGCGTCGTCTCACCACAGATTTCAGCGTTCTTCCATGAGGAACATGTTGCAAGAGGCGTCAAACTGGAATTGTCCACAAGCTTGAGAGCCTATGTGGGTGAAGACAAAGTCAGCGCTGTCGAAACAGACGATGGACGAAGTTTCGATGCAGATCTCGTCATTGTTGGTGTTGGTATCCTGCCCAATACCGAGCTTGCCGAGGCCGCCGGCCTGGCCGTTGGCAACGGCATCGTGGTCGATGATCGATGCCGGAGCAGTGATTCCGATATCTACGCAATTGGTGATTGCACCTCGCACCCAAGCCATATTTATGGCCGCAATCTGCGCCTTGAGTCTGTCCATAACGCAATTGAACAAGCCAAGACGGCCGCGGCAAATATTTGCGGCGAAGATCTGGCTTACTCGCAAGTACCGTGGTTCTGGTCCGATCAATACGACCTCAAGCTGCAGATCGCGGGACTTTCAGAAGGCTATGATGATGTCGTCATTCGTGGAGATGCGACGCAGCGCTCGTTCGCCTGTTTGTACCTGAAAAACGACCAGCTCATCGCGATCGACGCGATCAATTCACCGCGGGATTTCATACAGGCCAAGCCGCTGATCGCGAACGGATCGAGGCCCGACCGACAGCAACTGGCCGATACTGAAGTTATGCTAAAGGATCTCTAGTAAATGCTGGCGTCTGCCGACGTCTCATCGTCGACTTCTACCGACAAATCAATCGTCAACCGACCTTCCATTGCCACTGGACCAACGTCAGTTGAATAGGCTTTAGCCGTGTGTGTCTCGATCGCCTCGGAATTCAGTCCGGAATAGATGCCACTGCCACCGTATACGCGTGCCGTTCCCAGCGCGCCTGGCCCGTCAGTAATGACGCCTTGCCAGTTGCCACGCCACTTGTTACCGGAGTTCCATCGCGCAGGAATGATCACATCGCGCAGAAACGCCCAGTGATTTTCGGACTGCTCGATTAACATCGACCCCTTTCCGGGCAAATAGATGTACCAGGCACTGTCCACGAGTGCTTTGCCATTCAACAGGCGCGTGCGCTCTGAGCGGGATGAAAATTTGACACCGATACCAACAGATTTATTACGTGAGTCATGCAGCAGCGTTACCAACACATCGGTGTTGCTAATAGGCGCCTCCCAAAGCTGCAACACTTTCGCGGGATTGGGTTGCAGGCGCGACGAGTCACCGCTATTGGTAATAATGATCGAATCTTCAGCAACCGCCGAATACCGCAGCGAAATCTGCTGACTATCACTGACCGCAAGCGGCGACAAAGATATCTGCGCCGTAAACGGATTGTAAAAAAGAATCGCCAGCGCGATCGCGACACCCGTCACCAGGCCCAGGAGCAATACGATCAAATACCTCACTCTGCATCCTCCGCGTCCGGAACATACTGCTCGTTGCTGAGCAAGTTCATCGAGAGTTCAATGCGTCCAGTAAGATCCCCGGAGGAACCCGATGTATCTGCGATCCACCGCTCACTCACCTGGCCAAGCATGGAACCAAACTCACGCGTGCCAGCGCTTAGGTCACCCACCCGGCTACGATCAACTGGCTGCGGCGACATTCTGACGAAGACCGAACCACGCGCCGGCAAATGCAACAGCCATTCGATCTTGTCACCAAACTCCGGGTCGCTGAGCGCGAATCGGCTGGCAACGCCAACGATTGCGTCACGAGCGTTACGTAACTTGAACAACTCCGCTCGAACGTTGCTGAATATTGGATCGTTCGGCCATTCCATACCCGGCGGCAGTGGGTTCGCCTGACCCTGAGCACCGGTCATGATTCTGTCGATGGGTAAGTTGATGTGAAATACCTCGGTGTTGCCGCCATTTCGTGTTACGGAAATAATCGACGACTCGCGATGCTGGTCGACGACAGATACGAAATGCAGCGCCGCGAATGCGCCCGCGAGACCAAGAATGATTCCGAAAATGAATGTCTTTATCACTGTAATCCTGACGTTCACCGCCCTGCAGGGCGACCAGCGCCAAGTTTAGTTAAATTGACCCGGCCATCACACTGCCAATGGCCAAAGTGTGACGGAGCGCACACGATTGGCGCCGAACTACGAGTCCAGTTCGACTGGGCCGGCCAAAAATCGGCGTTTTTACGTGTGTCCCCGATCAACGTACAATCCGCCCGTCGCGGCAGAATATTTGAGGGGAGTGTGCGTGTTGGAACCGATTTGCCTATGGTCCGGGCCACGTAACGTGTCTACCGCACTGATGTACAGCTTCGCGCAGAACGACAGTATCAGCGTCGTCGATGAGCCACTCTACGGCCACTACCTTAAGCTGAGCCAATCCGAGCACCCCGGACGCGACGACATCATCGCAGCGATGAATTGCGATGGCGATCAGGTCATGCGGGACCTGTTCGCCCGACAGGCTGACATGCCGGATACCCGTCTCTTCATCAAACACATGGCACACCACCTTATTGATTTGGACCTTGATTTCCTGCAGCGCACACAAAATATCTTCCTGATCAGGGATCCGCGCGATATGTTGCCGTCCCTGACCGTGCAATTGCCGAACGCTCAACTCAAAGACACCGGGTTTAAACGACAATGGGAAATATTTTCCTCGCTTTCGGATGCAGGACTTAAACCGTCTGTTCTCGACGCGCGTGAGCTGTTAACGAATCCGCGACGCGTGCTGGAGCAGCTTTGTTCACAGATCGACGTTGCATTCAGTAATACAATGCTGTCCTGGGAAGCCAAAGCCCGTCCGGAAGACGGAGTTTGGGCGCCGCACTGGTATCACGCGGTACACCAAAGCACGGGGTTCGCGCCCTATCAGGCGAAAACCGAATTTCCGGGTCATTTGCAGGCATTGCTCGATGACTGCCAGCCCTGGTATGAAAAATTGTTCGCACACGCAATTCGCGCCAACGCTTATGGAGATAACTCTTGAATCTGACTGACCCTCGCAACGCCGACATACTCATTGGCATAAATGATGAATTAAAATCGCGAAACGACGCGCGAATATCAGTATTCGACAGCGCCGTACAAGGTGGTGACGCGGTGTGGGAAGGACTGCGTGTATATGACGGACGAATTGCGGCGCTGGACGAACACCTCGAACGCCTGCAGAACTCGGCGAAATCGCTCGCATTCGCGAATATCCCCACAAGCGAGAAAGTCCGAGAGGCGATTTTCCGCACGCTGGAAGCGAACGGAATGCGGGATGAAGTGCATATTCGCCTGACGCTTACGCGCGGTGAGAAGTTTAGCTCGGGCATGAATCCGAATTTCAACCAATCCGGATGCACACTGATCGTACTGGCCGAATGGAAGCCGCCCGTCTATCCGGGTGATGGAATACGCGTTATTTCAGCATCGACACGACGCAACACGCCGGAATGCCTCGACTCAAAAATCCATCACAACAACTTGCTCAACAATATCCTCGCGTCGATCGAAGCAAACGTTGCCGGCGTCGACAGCGCGATCATGCTGGACGTCAACGGCTTTATCTCTGAAACGAACGACACCAACTTGTTTGTCGTCAGGCGCGGTATTGTGCAAACGCCCCACGCAGACAGCTGTCTTCCCGGCCTGACGCGACAGATGATTTTGGACATTTGTGCTGCCGAAGGAATACCGGCGCAAGAACGCAATCTGTCGCTGTCTGAGCTCTACACGGCGGACGAGGTGTTCACAACAGGAACGATGGGGGAACTCACACCGGTTCTCGAAGCTGATGGCCGCGTTATTGCTGATGGCAAATCCGGTCCAATGACCAGGCGCCTGCAAAGCCTGCATCGAAGCCTTGCTCGCGACAACGGTACGCCGCTACCGTTTTAGCCTGGTAGTCCAACAAGGTAGGTTTGATGGACTACTGGTCCGCAGCAAAGTAGCGTGCGAGATACTCATCGATATTGATCTCGTCCGCTGCCTCAACATCCAATTGCCGAACAACAGACTCGCGTGCCTCACGCAGTAGTTCCCCTCGTCGGGGTTCCGACAGGACCGTTATCGACCTGAAATAGTCGCGATGACCAACGGATGCATGCAAACCGAATTCGAAAAAGCTTTGATTTTCGGTTCTCAAAGCCTCAAGCACACGCGCCGATGGCGTTGCGTCCGGTTCCGCGATCATCTCTCGTGCAACGGCGACAGCACTCGAATAGCTGTCGCCACTCTCTGCCCGGTCAATCAGCTCCGCGATATTGACCACTGCATCCAGAATTTGATTAGCCCAGTCCGCAAGAGAAATTTCCACACCATCTCGCCGCAATTTAAGCTGCGGATCCCGGCCACGCCGCGCCGTTGCAAGCTGATTGGACTTCGTCTCTTCACAGCCAGCATCATCAAATGGCGCGCTGCTTTCCAGAAGGCAATAAATCAGGAAGGCCTCGGTGAAACGCATCGTATTTTGGTTGATGCCGCAGGGATCGAACACATTGATATCGAGGGATCGAATTTCGACATACTCGATGCCTCCTCGCCGCAGCGCTGCAGTCGGTCGTTCACCTGAACGTGCAACCCGTTTTGGCCGCACAGCGCTGTAATACTCATTTTCGATTTGCAGGAGGTTTGCGCTCAGCTGCCGGTATTTGCCGTCCACTTTGACACCGATTTTTTCATATGCCGGCTCGGGCGTTTTGATTGCCGCAGAAAGATCGTGAATGTAGGAATCAATATCCGTAAGGCTGATATTCAGGAGTGATTGCGATTGATTGTTATAGCCGAGATCACTCATGCGCAGCGACGTTGCAAACGGCTCATACCATGTATCGTCGTTGAGCGAAGACATCGATGCGATGCTCTCACCCGCGAACGACTTGCATAATGCTGGCGACGCACCGAACAAGTACAAGAGAATCCAGCCGAAGCGACGCGTGTTCCGGACCATCGCCAAATAATGATCGGACCGAAATACGTCTTCATCGCGACCATCGCCTAATAACTGAGCATAGGACGCCCAGAACGACTCGGGCAGGGAATAATTAAAATGCACACCTGCGATCGTCTGCATTTGTCGGCCATAGCGATACCCCAGACCACGACGATAAATCGTTTTCATCTGCCCTACATTGGAATTGCCGTAGCGCGCCAACGGAATTTCTGCATCGTCTGGAATCTTGCACGGCATGCTCGCCGCCCAAAGTAATTCTTCACCAAGGTTTTCGTAGGTAAATTGATGAATGTCGCAAACAGTCCGCAACGCTTCCCAGGTATTTCGATACGCCGGCGTGACAAACTCGAGCAGCGCCTCTGAAAAATCGGTCGTAATATACCGATTGGTCAATGCTGAGCCCAGCGACAGCGGATGCGGGGTCCGCGACAATTGACCATCGGCATCGATTCGCAGTGACTCTTTTTCGATGCCCTTGCGCCCGCCCGCCAGCTCGATATCCCTGGCTGCAGCGATTGCGTTGAAACGTTTTTCAAATGTATCAGTCAAACTGGTTCTCATTGCTTGCGGGCGGTATGGATCGCTGCAGTTTTACCATAAGCATCCAAAATCCACGTATTAAATTTCGGCTATCGTCTACAATGCAAGTGTACCGGTAACAAGTTGATCGGACCGACATGATTTTCCGCACTGGCAAGACCTACCCGGCAGCAGTACTGCTCATTGTGGTACTGCTCGCGACGAATACTGCGCACGCGTTTCGCTGCAAGAACAAAATAATCATGGACGGCATGCACGAGCTACAGGTCATCGCTGCCTGTGGCAAGCCAACGACGATGCGTCATCTGGGTTATGCGGTGCAGGGCTACGACCTCGGTTACCGCAGCAGCTATCCGGGCGGTATCAACACCGGCCGCAGCTACCCGGGCTACGGCAACCTGTACCAGCAGGTCATCATTACAGAGTACGTTTATAACTTCGGTCCGCGAAAATTCATGCGCCGACTGATTTTCGAGGGTGGCGTGCTGATAACGATCGAGTCGATCGGCTACGGATACCTGAAAAAAGCGGACTGACAGCAAGGCCGACTGCAGGTACTATGCGGCCATGAATGAATCACCTCTTCGTCGCTTGCGCGACCGCCCGAGCGGACCTCCGACCCTGATCAACGAAGGCTGCAAGATCACAGGTCACCTAAGCGGCAGTGGCGACTTTCAAATCGCCGGTGAAGTCGATGGCGACTGCGATATTACGGGCACCGTAACGCTGGCAAAAAGCGGCTTCTGGAGCGGTACGATCAAGGCAGGGCACATCATCGTCGCAGGACACGTCGAAGGCGATATCATTGCTGCAGGCCGGGTTGAGATCATGTCGACGGCCAAAGTGTCCGGAACCGTCTCAGGCAGCGCCATTGCCGTCGCTGAAGGCGCCATCGTAGAAGGTATTATGAAAACTACGGGGCGCGACGATCCCACCGAGTTCATCGAGAAACGCAAGCCAGAGTAAGGCTCTCAGCTCCAAACTTTAGCATTCGGCAAATTTCCAGATTTGGCCGGGCGGCTGGATGCTACACTGACAATGGCACTTTTGGGTGTCCGCGTTAGTCCTAATAATAACAAGAGGCCCGCAGGCTCCCGCGATGAGCATCAGAAAAATACCGCGATTTCTCCTTTTCGCCTCGGTCCTCGGCATTGTCGTGACCGCCATCATGCTGTCGATGTTTTACGGGCAGTATCGTTGGCTGTCGAACGAAATACGTGAGGCCAGCTCCGCGGAGCACGATCACTTCATTGAGGAGAGCTTCGAGCGCCGTGCCCGGTTCGAGCTGCACGTCACGGCGGGCATTCTGGTTCTCGATATTGATATCGACAACTCCAGCGACGTTTTTCGGATCCTGAATCGTAGCCTGTCAGGCGACGATTCGCTGACCGGTATTCGATTCACATCCAAAGACTCACAATCTGTACAGGCCGGCCACTTTCCTTCAATCGAAACCGGAGGCGAAATGGCCTGGCTGCAAAACAACCTGATCCTCAGCTATACGGTCGTTGCCAACGGTGTGACACTGGGTGAGCTACAAGGCTCGTTTCGGCTGGATCGGCTGCGCGCAGAATCAAATCAGTTTGCCTCGGAGATACTGACGACCGACACAAGGACCAGGCGCCTGAGCTATATCTGGATTGGCTTGGGCACACTCGGAGCAGTTCTCGTTTGCGGCTTCGTCGTCTGGCTTATCGGCAGAGACCAAACCCGTCGCATCCGGGAGCTGAAATACCAGGCAGAGAAACTCAGAGAGTCAGATTTCGGCGAACCGATACCGGTAACTCACGGCGATGAACTCGGTGATCTTGCAGCCGTATTTAATACGATGCGCGACCGCCTGCGGTCGACCACGATTAGTCGCGACTATGTCGACAGCATTTTGTCCAGCATGAGCGACTCAATCATCGTCACGAACAAGGCCGGCAAGATCAAGCGCATAAACAAGGCGACCACGCACCTGCTTGGATACTCGGAAGACGAGCTTGCCGACACATCGATCGACTTTGTAATCGACTCCCGGAAGAGCAGCTCCATTGCTGCTGACTCTGCAACAGGGCTGCCACGTGAGATATTTTTCGAAAGCAAATTCGGTGAGTCCATCCCCGTCTCTTTCACGTGCTCGGTACTCGAGGGAAAAGATGCCGAGTCGGGCGATCGCATTTATGTCGCTCAAAACGTTACCGAACGTCGGCGATCGGAACAGCGCATCCGCTACCTCGCGAGAATCGATGCGCTCACCAAAATTCCGAATCGAATGCAATTTCAGCACCTGTTACAGCGAGCGATCGCGCGTGCTCGCCGCCGCAATCGTTCCCTTTGCCTGTTCTACATCGACATTGACCATTTCAAGGAGATCAACGACACATTTGGCCATCTCGCGGGCGACACCACGCTCGAAACAGTGGCCGACCGGCTCTCGGCGGGCATACCCGAGAAGTCGATTGTCGGTCGCCTGGCCGGTGATGAGTTTGCAGTGATCGTCGACGACGCCAGATCCGATACCAAGGGCAAGGAAGGGACCGACGCGCTGGCGAGGCGGCTCCTCGATCTGCTTGCGGACCCGCTATTCGTGCAGGGGCATGAGGTATTCATGACGGCAAGCATGGGCATTGCTTTCTACCCGAGCGACGCAGCCAACGTTATCGATTTGACTCGCAATGCAGATGCCGCGATGTATCACTCCAAGAAGTCCGGCGGCAACACGCATAGCTATTACGAACCCAAAATGAACGACGCTGCCGTCGATCGGCTAATGACAAAGAGCAAACTAAAACGCTCATTTGAGCGCGACGAGCTGCTGGTGCATTACCAACCCAAGTACAACCTTGAGACGGGCGAGGTTTTTGGCGCCGAGGCGCTGGTGCGCTGGGAAACACCTGATCGCGGATTGATATTGCCATCGGACTTTATCCCGATAGCCGAAGAGTCAAACCTGATCATTGAGATAGGCGAATGGGTGCTGGACAAAGTTTGTGAAGACTTCAGGCATTGGCAGCTCTCCGTCAGCTCTCCGGGCCGGGTTTCGGTGAACCTGTCTTTGAAGCAACTTCGCCAAAAGAACTTTACGAGCCGCATCAGCTCTATTCTGCGTAGCTACGAAGTATCGCCTACATCGCTGGAGCTGGAAATTACAGAAACGACGTTGATGGAAGACCCTGAGCGCACCATCAAGTTGCTGGATCAGCTTTATGCGCTTGGCCTGCACCTTGCTATCGATGACTTCGGTACGGGATACTCCTCATTGAGTGCGCTACAGCAGTTTCCGATCAGCACCTTGAAAATCGACAAGTCCTTCGTCAAGGACATTGCGACCAACCCCGATGATGCAACACTCGTTAGTACGATTATTCAGATGGGGCAGAATCTTCACATGGATGTCGTAGCAGAGGGTGTTGAGACTGAAGATCAGCTCAAATTTCTGAGCACTCTGGGCTGTACTTACGTGCAGGGTATGTTGTTCGGTGAGCCCATGAGTTCCGATAACTACCTGGAGCTCTTGCTGGCCCAGGCTGACGGGACGGATGAGTATCGCATCTTGTTTGCCTGACACCGAGCAGAGCAGCAAGCGAATAATTCTTCAAATTGGTGCTTCACAGCTACGATCATCCTGCATAGAATAGGCCATAGAATAAACATCCGTTGAAACTCAGGTTGTCGTTCCTGACGGCCAAACAGAAGACGTATTTATGAACATGAAATCGAAAATATCCATCGCGGCAGTAATCCTGTTTTTCGCTCCCGTTGCGTTTGCATGTGACTACCCAAAACGCGCCAAAATACCGAACGGAGCGACCGCCAGCACCGAGCAAATGCTTGCGGGACAAAAATCCGTCAAAGAGTACATGGCAGCGATGGATGAGTACCTTGCGTGCATCGACACCGAAGACAAGGAAGCGATGGAGTCAGCAGACGGCGCAAATGACGAGGAACTGGCCCGCCGCACGGCGACGACCGATAAGAAATACAATGCCGCTGTTAATGAGATGGAATTACTCGCCGCGCGTTTCAACGAAGAGGTGCGAGCGTACAAGGCTGCACAGGCCAATTAGGCAGGATTATAAGTCGTCGATCTCGCTCCTGAGGTCGATTTTTTTCTCGGTAACAATGCGCTCGAGGACACGCACGCGCTCCTCGAGTACGTCTATTTGCGTGAGCGCTTCGTCGACACCGGCGCCACGCTCGTCTTTCCTGGCGCGTCCTTTCATGTGTTCGGAGACCAGGCCGCACACGCTGACGATTGCCACAATACAAACGACGAAAAACAAACTATTCATTTAGTGCTCCTGGTCTAGTGTTC
>Ga0209988_10003048_pt1 | contig 11092 bp, 12 predicted proteins | sample N075metaG_FD_183115 | JGI IMG/M metagenome (GOLD analysis project Ga0209988, IMG submission 183115) | Deep subsurface microbial communities from Kermadec Trench to uncover new lineages of life (NeLLi) - N075 metaG (SPAdes) (version 2) | ecosystem: Environmental > Aquatic > Marine > Ocean trench... | reverse complement strand
AAAGGCCCGGGCCTCCTCCACTCGACCCTGGTACGCATCGAGTACCTGAGCGCGGGTTTCGAGGAACGCGACTCCGCCGTCATCGATCTCGCTCAGCCGCGCAAGCTCCGCCGCCACTCGCTCCTGCCAGAACGCGTCGAAAACCGGCGTCGCCAACAACTCGTTCAACCGACTAACCTGAGCGTCCAGCAACGCGCCCCGGGCAACCACCTCACGCTGTTCAGACATCGGGCCCACCGACAGCCCGATCCCAATCCCGACCGCAACGACCAGCAGCACCGCGGTCATCCAGGGTTTCAGCGCGGGACGGGTGACTAACCCGGCAACGATTTCATCGAGGCTCTGGGGTCGATTCTCGGCATGAAAATCCAACGCACGGGAGAGCACCCACCACTGTCTTCGGCTCAGTTTCTTGATTCGTTCCGGGCGCAGGCCGTCGCGTTCTGCTTCATCGGCGCGTACCCGCTGGAACGGGTGACGACCCGTGAGCAGCATGTACACGACAACGGCCAGCGAGTAGATGTCGTCGGTCGGCTGCGGAGTCTCCCCGAGCAGCATCTCGCGGCTCGCATAGGCCGGTGTCAGGGCGGCCAGCTTGCTTGGATCAAACACCGTGTCGTCACCGAACCGGGCGTTCCCGCGAACCGCTCGGGCAATTCCAAAGTCGAGAATTTTCGCGCCATATTCGTCGGTAACGAACACGTTGGCGGGTTTGAAATCAGCATGGGTAATGCCCGCATCGTGGGCCCTTTTCAAGCCCGCGCACATATCTTCGATAATGGGCCAGGCCATCGCGTCCGGCAGGCCGTTCGGATACTCGCTCAAGAGCTGTCCCAGCTCCTTGCCCTTGAGCAATTCCATGGTCATGTAGGGAATCTCGCCATCTTTGTCGAAATCGAAAATCGACACGATGTTCGGATGCGAGAGCGCCTGTGACTTGGCGGCCTCGCGCTGCAGCGCAACGAATGCGTCCGGATGCGAGCGGAAATCGTTGTTGAGTACCTTGACCGCGAGATAGGGGTCGCGGTCACGCGCCTCGACCTTGCGCAGATCCTTGGCGCGGAAAACCGTTCCCATGCCGCCGGAGCCCAACTTTTCCTCCAGTACGAAGCGTTGCTTCAATACGCGCGGGACGTCGAGCGCCTCGCCTGAGCCAGCGCCCGTGTTACCGCGCATCACCGTCAGATCGGTGGCCGTGGTATCTCGCTCGGTCGGCTCGTAGGGGTGATTGGCCATCGCCACGCTCAGATCTCCAACCGTGACAATACCACCGAGACATTGTCACGGGCGCCGCGCTGCAGCGACAGATCGATCAGTTCCATCACGCCTTGGGTCAAGCTCTCCCGGCTCATCAGATCGCCGATCTCCTCGGCACCAACCTCCCGGTACAGACCGTCGCTGCACAGCAGAAATGTGTCTCCTCGCTCAAGGTCGAACACCGCCACGTCGAGGAACAACTCGAGCTGCCCGCCCACCGCGCGGGTGACGATGTTGGTGTCGCTCTCAACCGCAGTTTTCTCGCTGACCAGGCCATCGTCGAGCAAATCGGCAATCGGATTGTGATCACGCGTGATCTGACACAATTCGGAATCGCGCAGGCGATACAGCCGACTGTCACCGGCCCAGAGCGCAACGCCGACTCCATCGCCAGCAAGCATCGTGACGACGGTGCTGCCGACAATCCTGCCTTCGCAGTGCTCATCCGCGTACCAGCGCAAACCGTCGTTGACTTCGTCCAGCGTGTCATCGACCCGGTCGACCGTATCGCTGAACAACTCTGCCGGAGTCACTTCAGCCAACGCATTGGTGATCCGCTGACTGGCGATTTCGCCCGCCTCATGGCCGCCCATGCCATCCGCGACCGCCCACAATCCAACATCGGGGCGCGCGAGTACCGCATCTTCATTGTGTTTACGACACGCCCCGCGGTGGGATTGAGCAGCCGATTGCCAACGCACAGGCATAGCCACTATTCCAGATGCTCGAAGCGCACGACCGACTCGATGGAAAATGGCTGCCCGAAACTCAGCATGCCCGCGCCCCAGAGGCGAAACGCGCTTCGGTGCACATGGCAAACCGTCTCGTCCTCGCTGCGCACGAACGTGCCGTTGCTGCTCTCATCGATCAGCATGAAGTATTGCCGGTGCCGTTCGATACGCGCATGGCAACGCGAAACGAAAGGGAGTTCGAGACGCAGGCCACACTCCGGGCTGCCCCCAATGGCGAACGACACGAGCCCTTCCAAAGGAACGCTCGTATGGGCACCTGCGTACGACAATATCAATCGCGCCGACGAGGTGAGTTGCCGAGCCTCCATGCTGGGGTTACCGCTGAATTCACCAGTTCAATCGCAAGGATAGCGAACCGCTTGGTCCGCATACTGAGATGCTGCGCACATCTATGGGAAAGTGGTCGCGCGGGAACGCAGCCACGTCGGGTCCGACGCGGACGCCGTAACGCAGTACTCGGCGCGCTAGTGCATGAAGTTGAACATTCGCCGCCGGTACTGCGCCGCCAGATCAGACCCTTTGCCAAGCACTGAAAATATTCGAATCATCGTGGTACGACCCACGTCATCCCGAAACTTCCGATCTCGTTGCAGGATACTCATCGCCAAGTCGAGCGCCATCTCGAAGTCGCCATCCGTGGCCGCACGAACCGCGCTCTGGTAGCAGATCTCGAGATCATCCGGCGCCGCTTCCAACTGGCCGGCGAGTACACCACGGTCCGGGATACCGGCCGCTTCCTCAAACAATTCCAGGCGCATCGCCGGACGGTCACGCTGTTCCGTTTCCTCCGGGATCGAGTCCAACAGGGTGCGCGCCTGATCGAGCTCGCCGGTCAGCAGCAACAGGTCCGCGAGCTCCACCTTGAACCCCTGGTTGTTCGGTTCTTCCGCAATGGCTTGCTGAAGCGCCATGAGCGCCGCCTGATGGTCGCCACGTTCCAGGAACTCACCCAACTGGGGGCGCAGCAGATCACCGCTGCTGGCGGTCAACCGGTCGAGCAGGTTGCGCAGCGTTGCTTCGTCCTGGGGTCCGTCCAACTGGTCCGCGAGCTGGCCGTCCTTAACGACGCGAATGCTGGGCAGCCCCTGCACCCGCAGTTGCTGGGCGAGCGTCTGATCCTGCGCCACGTCCGAAAGACCGATGGCAATCTTGCCGGGATACCCGGTCGCAATGGTTTCCAGTTGCCGACGAGCGTCCGCCGACTGTGGCACCTGGTCTGTCCAGAACAACACCACGACCGGGATGCTGGAGGATCGCTCCACCACCTCGGTCTGAAAGTTCTGCGCCGTTACTTCAAATACCGCGCCCTGTTCCGCCATCGTATCGCCATCCAATAGTTCCACGGCCCTCGCCGCACAGGGCACAATACCCGGCCGCTATGCTGATCGAGACTGGGGCTTTCTTCAAGCCACGCGGGCGCGTGCATGATCTACGCAATGCGAAGACCAAGTATCCTATAGCGGCACGTAGGCGACGCCGCCGTCGCGGACCTCAGCTCGATAGGCTTGCAGGCCGAGATAGGCCGGGCGAACGATCGCGACATCGTAGGTTGGATCGGCTGTCGACACGCCCACGGCGCCGGTAAGTGCAACGCCGGAAACACCCGCCACGTATGCCGGTCCGCCCCCCGGTGCAATCGCTTCGTCCCCACCGAAAACCTCGATCCATGCGTCGGGGGTTATCGGAGTCGCAATCGCTCCGACGGTGTAGACCATCGACGATTGGCTTCGGGCTAGGCGCACGGCTTGCTCGTAGTGGAAGTTCGCCTTGGCCATCGACACGCTCTGCGTGTAACCCTGGTATATGGGCAGGGCAATAGCGGCCAACACACCGATCACGGCGACCACTACCATCAGCTCGATCAGGGTAAATCCCGTCGAACGCTTTAGTTTCATCCCGCATCCTTGTCGCGCAGGACCGCCGCGAGGCGCTGCAACGCGCCATGGATGGGCTTCAGCTCGTCATGTCGCCTGAGTTCGCGCTTATAGAAGTAGTTGCCTTGCTGAAGCTGCCCGATGAAATCGATGATGGCCGTCATGGGACCCGCCACTCGATGACTGATGAGCATTGCGTACACGCAGCAGAACAGAACGTAGGCGAAGAACCCGAACATCGCGGTCCCCGTCACATCGGCAAACAGGTCTGTCAACTGCATACCAGGCACCATCACCTCGGGGCCTTGGTTGAGCAGCTCATCGATGTGCGTCAATTTACGCCGAATGAGCAAGGCGGTGACGCCGAAGAACAGAAAACTACTGCCGATGACGAAGTAGCCATAGCTGATCTGGTGCGTTGGCTTGACAAGAAAGTTCTTGAAACGACGGCGGCTTCTGCTCGAGCCTAGCGCTTCGGCCGTTGCTGAACTATCTGGACTCATTCCAGGCTCAATTTTTTCCGTGATCGCTACGTATGCTAGTTCGACGTAGGCTTCAAATTCGTGCGCTACCTCACGCACTCCGACTTAGGCAGGCCAACTGAAAATGGCGGAGAGGCAATCCGCCGATACAGCCCCAGAGCCCTTTCATATCGTTGATAGGAATCTATCTTGACAAACAAAAACACTGGTATTTAGTGTACAAACCTCCTAGAGGTTCCAGTACAATCTAAACTGTATTGTGGGTATATTTGTGGGTAGATCGGAATGCCGCGAAGATCGAAGCAGCTGAACGTAGCTCAGATAAGAGCCCTCAACAAACCCGGAAAGCATGCCGTTGGAGACAACCTGTACGTTCAGGTGATCGGTTCGGGGAAGTCGTGGTTGTTTCGATACATGCGCAATGGCAAGGCTCGGGAGATGGGCCTCGGGCCAATCGCGCTGGTGTCCCTCGCTGAGGCGCGTCAGAGGGCGTTTGAGCAACGTAAGCTACTCCATGACGGTGTCGATCCGCTTGAGGCGAGACACGCGCAGAGCAGCAGTGAACGGACGATCTGTTTTACCGATGCCGCTTACGAGTACATCGAAACACGCCGTGCAAGCTGGAAAAACGCGAACGACACTTGAAACGTATGCTGGTCCGACACTGGGTCAGATGCCCGTTGATCGAATAGACACCGAACTGGTGCTTAGAGTTCTCCAGCCGATCTGGGACAAAAAAATCGAAACCGCCTCACGTGTTCGTGGTCGGATCGAAAACGTGCTCTCGTGGGCGAGGGTGCGAGGCTTCCGGAGCGGTGACGATCCCGCTCGTTGGCGTGGACATCTTGATCAGATTTTGCCGAGCAGAGCAAAGATTCAGAAGGTAAAGCACCACCCGGCCCTCTCGTACGAAGGGTTACCAGAATTTGTAGCGTCGCTCAGGCAACAAGCCGGAATGGCAGCTCGGGCACTGGAGTTCACGATTCTGACAGTCGCACGGACGTCCCAAGTGATCGAAGCTCGTCGAGCCGAGTTTGGGACGAAGAACGATTTACCTATATGGGTTATTCCTGCCGACCGCATGAAGTCTGACAGGGACCACCGTGTGCCAGTTGTACCTGCGGCCATAGACTTGATCCATAGCCTACCTTCCTTCGACGCTTGGGTCTTTGAGGGCCAACCCGGCGAACCCTTGTCCACTGGAGCAATGTCAGCTGTTCTCAAACGTATGGAGCGAACGGACATTACTGTTCACGGCTTCCGGTCAACGTTCAGGGATTGGTGTTTCGAAGAAACGAGCTTCCCCAGAGAGATTGTCGAGGCCGCTATGGCTCACTCGCTCAGGGATAAAGCAGAGGCGGCGTATCGACGGGGAGACGCTCTAGAGCGCCGGAGAGAGCTAATGGAAGCCTGGGCATATTACGCCGGCGGATTCGAACAAGACGTCCGCGTTGTCCCTATCCGTGGCTGAAACAGGCTTGCGGATACAGCATCCGGTAGTTGACCCACCTGACTCGTTTCCCACCCACACAAGTTCGACATCGCGTCGTTAGCTAACCGACCTGCCGTAATTATTGTTAGAGCGATCTTCAGTAGGAAGCTTGCCCTTTCTTCCTTGGAGGTTGTACTTAATACATCCATGTTCAGAAATGCCTCAAAGAGGTCCAACATGGCCGAGACCATTCTTCGTATTCGCGACGTAATTGCCGCGACCGGACTTTCTCGCAGCGCCATCTGCAAGAAAATGAAGGTTGGGGAGTTCCCCAAACAGGTTCACCTCGGCGTCCGCTCCGTCGGTTGGCCTCGCAGCGAGGTAGAAGCCTGGATCGTCGAGGGCGGGTAAGTTTCCCTTTCTGAGCGGGGAAGCGTTGGTGGGCGAACCACAGCCTACAGAATGGATTATCAAGGGCGTGTTGGAACGACTTCGCGCTAGGTCGCCGAGTCACTCAAAGATTGGAGCTGCTGATGGAATCCGAAGACGAGAAAATCGCCTTGGACACAATAAAGTTCCTGATGATCAGAAATACCGCCCTCAAAGACTGACAATCAAATTGAAATGTCCGCTTTGTGTGCCTATTCTATTGAAAAACTATTGACCGAAAAACAAACATGAGAGTGGCTTGCTTCTGACGTATTCTCCCCCTAGAACCGGACAGGTTAGAACTGGAGTTTTCTGGCATCGTAACGATGGAAGGAGACTCAGATGAAGCGATCGAGATTCACAGAAACACAGATCATCGCGATCCTGAACGAAGCCGATGCGGGGCTGTCGGTGAAGGAGATCTGCCGTAAGCACGGCTTCAGCGACGCCACGTTCTACCACTGGAAGAGCCAACTCCTGAAGAGCGCCGAGGGGGTATTTCTGACGAAGGCGGAGCGACGCGCGGCCGAATCGGGTCCGAGCGTGAAGGACCTGCAGGCCAAGATCGGTCAGTTGACGATGGAGAACGATTTTTTGGAAGGCGCGCTCGATCGGAGCCACGGTGCGAGCGCCAAGTGATGATTGCGCATGGTTTGCCGGTGACATGCCAGGCCCAGTTGTTGAATCTGTCGCGATCGAGCGTGTACTGCCGGCCAGTGGCCCTCTCGGCATTGGATTCAGCCTTGATGAGACGCATTCGACGAGCTGCATCTGGAGCATCCGTTTGCCGGCAGCCGGATGCTCAAGAAGCTCCTGTGTGCCGAAGGGTTTGAAGTGGGCCGGACCCATGTGCGCACGCTGATGCGGCGGATGGGGGTGGAGGCGATCTACCGACGTCCGCGGACCACCCAACGCCACCCAGGCATCGGGTGTTCCCGTACCTGTTGCGCGAGAAGCGCATCGATCGGCCGAACCAGGTCTGGGCGCTGGACATCACCTATTTACCGATGAAGCGTGGCTTTGTGTATCTGGTGGCGGTCATGGACGGGGCGACCCGCAAGGTGCTGGCCTGGCAGCTCTCCAACACGTTGACGGCGGACTTCTGTGTCGAGGCGTTGGAGGACACCATGGACCGCTACGGCGCCCCCGAGATCGTCGATACCGATCAAGGGTTGCAGTTCACGAGCGAGGAGTTTGTCTCAACGGTGCTCGAGGCTGGAGCGAAGCTGAGCATGGACGGCAAGGGCGCGTGGCGGGACAACCTCTTCATCGATCTTCTGGCGGACGATCAAGTACGAAGAGGTGTACCTGCACGCGTATGAGCACATGCGCGATGCGCGGCATCATCTCACGACGTACCTGGCGTTTCTACAATGGCCGTCGCCCGCACAGTTCGTTGGCGGATCGGACCCCGGATGCGGTGTATTCCGGAACGGCGTCGATGGCAGCATGAGCGTCCAGGCGCGCAAATCCGGGGTATGCCCTAGGGTTGGGTTGGGCGATGAAAACGCCTCACAGCACCTTAGCGGACGCCGCATCTCGAGCGGAGCTGAGAAAATGGCATCAAACCCGTGATCAACGAGGTCACTACGCTGCGAGGATGGTATTGTGACGTCCGAACAACGTAGGACCGAACAGCGGGTTACCCACCGATCGAGGTGCTTGGCCTTTGAGGGCCGCACTCGCCCTCAACCAGTCCACCTAAGAATGGCGGATCGTCGTTCAGGAAAACCGAACCACCTCTTTCCGAAGGGCTGCCTAAGGCCGGATTTTGCTTAATGACCATGGACAACGAGACAACCAACATTATGAAAAAAGTGGCCATAATTGTACAGCCACATCAACGAATAACAAATTCCAAAAATAGAAAATATGGCGGGGTCGAAAGAATTGTAACATCTCTCATAGAAGGACTTCTTGACAGGAACGTCGACGTAACTCTCTATACTGCAAAAGAATGCCATATGGATTGCGATGTAAGATACCCAATAGGGATTTCTGACGGAGTGTTTGGAGACAAAACGGAACGAAAAGAACTTTCACTCTATTCTAAAAAAGTGCGTGAAGATTTAGAGACCAAGGATTTTGATGTTGTTAACAATCACTATGACCCTGTAACTTTCGTTACTCTTCAAGGCCTCGGAATTCCAATCATCACAACTCTGCATGGACCTGCAAACAAGGAAAATGTAAATATTTTCGGAAGATTTTTCCAATCCAACTTTTCTGGCGTTTCTCAGGCCCAAAAAGATTCATATCCAGCGAATATGAATTTCGTAGGGGATGGATTTATACATAATTCGATAGCTGATGATCATCCATTTTCAGATGACAAAAAAAATTACCTTATTTCAGTAAGTAGAATTCAACCTATCAAGGGCCAAAAACACGCAATAGAGATCGCAAAAAGATGTAATTTGGATCTAGTTATAGCCGGGAATTGTCTTGATAAAAAATACTTTGATGAAGAAATTGGACTCCATCTCAGTTGTGATCTGAGCAAGCCAGCAGAAAAAGGAAAGAGAAGAGAATTTATTAATGATATTTCCAAATATCAAAAAGATGGAAGATCCATTACTTATGTAGGAGAAGTTACTGAACAAGAGAGAGGCAAATTAATGAAGCATGCAAAAGCTTTTCTGTTCCCAATAGAAGTTGAAGAATCTTTCGGGCTTGTTCTTTTAGAAGCAGGTATCGTAGGGACTCCAGTAATAGCCTTCAACAAGGGTGCTGTCCCCGAAATAGTTGAACACGGGAAAACCGGTTTTTACGGGAATACCATCGACGAGTTAGTTGGATTCACAGAAAGAGCAAGTGAAATAGATCCAAGAAATTGTCGCGAACACATTAAGCTTAGTTTCAATAGTGACCGGATGGTCGAGAACTACCTCAAACTATATAGAGGCGTTGCAGGAAAAAATTGAAACCAGACAGAATGGATAATGAAACAACCCTCTATATTGGAGCACATGCTGATGATGTAGTAATAAACGCAAGTATCACCATACATAGAAATTCTAGAAACGCATACGTCTTAACTATAACTGATGGGGCACCTCCCGCTACTTATCCTAGAAAAGTGGGCGGAATCTCTTTAGCTAGTCATGAGGCTTACGTTCAACAAAGACTAGAAGAAGATAAATCTGCTATGCGTGTTTTAGGAATAGATGTATGTAAGAGATATTCAAACAGCCAAATTCCTGATGGAAAAACCTATAAAAATATAGGCCAGATTATTGAGATAATCGGAACAATAGTAGAAAAAGAAAAGATAAGAAGGATAATGACTCATAGCTTTCCAGGAGAGTCTCACCCAGCTCACCCCGATCATGAAGTAGTCTCAGTTTGTTCACACATTGTTGGACAAGAATATGGAATTGAAGTATTGGAATATCCTAGGTTTAAGTCCAACAGTGCTAGAAAACAAACAGACACAATATTTTTAGAAGAGGATCAAATAGAGACTCTTAGATGTTGTTTCACTCCTGAAGAAGCTACGCTCAGAGATGAACTGATGAAGATCTATATAACTCAAGGATTTATAGTAGAGAAATATAGAACAGCTTGTGAAATGTTTGGCAGGGTAGTACGAAACCCAAAAACTATTCCTGATACAACTCATCTCTATGGTGGTGAAAATTATAGACCAACGTCCCAAGATATAAGGAAGGCGATAGCCGATTTTCTACGTGTTCTGGATCCGTCCCGGGTTCGTGGAAAATGTGAAATGGCGTAACCAGAGGTGGTCTGGTTTTCCTGAACAGCAATCCGCCATTCTTAGGTGGACTGGCTGCGGGTTGAGGGTTATCCACGGCGCAGAGTGCGGCCCTCAAAGGCCAAGCACTCGATCGGTGGGTAACCCGCTGTTTGGTCCTACGTTGCTTCGGACGTCACAATACCATCCTCGCAGCGTAGTGACCTCGTTGGTAACCGTTTGATGCCATTTTCTCAGCTCCGCTCGAGATGCGGCGTCCGCTAAGGTGCTGTGAGGCTTTTTCATCGCCCAACCCAACCCTAGGCATACCCCGGATTGTGCGCTTGGGCGCTCATGCCGCCAGCAACGCCGATCCGAAGTACGCCGCATCCGGGGTCCGATCCGCCAACGAACTGTGTGGCCGACGGCCGTTGTAGAACGCCAGGTACGTCGTGAGATGACGCCGCGCATCGCGCATGTTCTCATACGCGCGCAGGTACACCTCTTCGTACTTGATCGTCCGCCAGAAGCGCTCGATGAAGAGGTTGTCCCGCCACGCGCCCCTGCCATCCATGCTGAGCTTCGCGCCGGCCTCGAGTACCGTCGCGATGAATTCCTCGCTCGTGAACTGCGAGCCTTGGTCCGTGTTGATAATCTCGGGGACGCCGTAGCGATCAAAAGCCGTCTCTAACGCCTCCACACAGAAGTCCGCCGTCAGCGTGTTGGAGAGCTGCCAGGCCAACACCTTGCGGGTCGCCCAGTCCATGACCGCCACCAGATACACAAAGCCACGCTTCATCGGGAGATAGGTGATGTCCAGCGCCCAGGCCTGGTTCGGCCGATCGATGCGCTTCTCGCGCAACAGGTACGGGAACACCCGATGGCCTGGGTGGGGTTGGCTGGTCCGTGGACGTCGGTAGATCGCCTCCACCCCCATCCGCCGCATCAGCGTGCGCACATGCGTGCGGCCGACCTCAAACCCTTCGGCACACAGGAGCTTCTGGAGCATCCGGCTGCCGGCAAACGGATGCTCCAGATGCAGCTCGTCGATGCGTCTCATCAAGGCTAAATCCGACGCCGAGATGGGCACCGGCCGGTAGTACACGCCCGATCGCGACAGATCCAACAACTGGGCCTGGCGTGTCACCGGCAACCCATGCGTCCGATCGATC
>Ga0209988_10003044_pt1 | contig 11100 bp, 8 predicted proteins | sample N075metaG_FD_183115 | JGI IMG/M metagenome (GOLD analysis project Ga0209988, IMG submission 183115) | Deep subsurface microbial communities from Kermadec Trench to uncover new lineages of life (NeLLi) - N075 metaG (SPAdes) (version 2) | ecosystem: Environmental > Aquatic > Marine > Ocean trench... | reverse complement strand
CTCATCGAGCGACCAGTGACCGACTTGCTGGACGAACAGCCACGGATAATCGAAGAGATCATCATCCGTTAGCCGCAGATGCTGGCTGTCATCCGCAACGTCGAGACTCGTCAGTCGCCGCAAACCACGCGTGAAGTGATACTCGGCATCCGGATAATCGATGGCCCACCATGAACGCCAGCTGCGACCGGCATAGCCGCTGGCATAAACCATGCGCGCCATGTGAAACTCTGCTTCCGGGGACTCAATGAGTTCCCCGCCAGCGGACGGCGTGGCTACGACCAGGAAAATGCACCCGACCAAGCTTGAAAACAGATTTCTGATGCCTGACCTCCGACTGCGATTGCGGGAGCGACTTTAGTCGCAAATAGCTCAATCCCGGTTCGCGACTCGTCGCTCCCGCACATCCATGTGCTCTGCGACATAAGTACGTCCTGTACGTAAATCCGCTCCTACTTGCGGCCGCCCTTCAGATACAGCAACGCACTTTCCATCGTACATGGTGCCTGGATGACCTCGCGATCGGCAAGTTTTTTCCAGCGGTGATTAAATACCACCGGCTCGGTGAAATAGACCGGATCGGTGACTGTTATTTCGACCATCAGGAACAGGCCGTCATCACTCAGCGTAAAACGCTCCACGAGATGTTTCTTGTCACTGGAGTTGATACCGGTGTGAGTGCCCCACTGATCCGCAATAAAATTCGTTGTTTCGACGATGAATTCGTCGCCCTCGAAGCGGCCAACGGAGTAGCCCATCTTTGACCGCTCTCCGGGCTCATGCCCGGCATCAAGATAGACGATTCGTTTTTCCTTCATCAATTCGCGTTCCATGACGACAGTGTTTTCGTCCGGGCGCGTGAATGACACCGGATACGGCACGATCATCGACTTCGGCGGACCAGGATTGCCGCAGGTAACCATCGGGTTCTGGTCCTCATGGAAATTATCGACCATCTCCTGGCCGGCGGCAGACAACGGCCAGCCGACAGGCGGTGTGTAATGTGGCTTGAATCCGCCAACGTCGTTCCGCCGCCAAAGTCCCGTGAAGTCTGTCGATGGCTCAATGACTTCCCCGGCACCTTGTTCAGTGCCTATGCGCGTACCGTCAGGGCGTTCCGCCCAGATCAGGCTCGTATAAGGACGGGACTTGTCAAAGTCATGCGCTCCGTACCATATGATTCGATCGCCCGGCTTGAACGTGTCCCTGTCCCAGCCCTTGCCTTTCATGGCAGGCGGATGCTCCATCTCGATGCTGAATTCGACGATCTCGCCATTCTCGTTCGGCGCATCCACCTTCAGGTAGACGTGCGGCATCGTCCAGCCGTACTTCACAACGACACCCTTGTAGGTGTGTTTGTCGTCTTTATCAATCGTCGCGTGTGAGTGATGCGCTGCTGCCGCAAAAGACAACATGACTGTCAGGGTCAGTGCCGTTGTGCACAATGTTTTTTGAACTCCCATGATCATTCCCCTCAGGATCCGGGTTGCATTCCTGGCAGCGCCTCGTTATCCTCGAACAGGCAATTGGCTTCCCGCACGTCGGATCGTAACAGGCGATCACGAAACTTGGTGTGCCGCCATTCGCCGATCCAGTGCTCGGGGTCGGTCATGATGAAGTCCATTTTTATAGTGTTGCCATCATTCAGCATCGTGAAACGTTCGGTAATCTTAAGTTGATCGCCCGCAAATATGCCCTGTTGTATCAGGTGATTTTCATCGGTAAATCCTTCAGTTTCGATGACGAGCGTATCGCCTTTCCAGTGACCCAGTGACTCACCACTCCAGTTCTTTTCTCGAATATTTTCCGGTTCACGCTCGCGGCCGTCCAGGAAAATCACGCGGTATTCGTTGTTCAGCCTCGACATGATGAAAATCGCCGTGGGATATTGCAATATCATCAACGCGCCATAACGCGTCATCAGCCGTGGCATTCCCGCCGGATAGCAAAACGCGGTAGGTTCGATGTAACGTTTGCCGGCGCGCGCATATTCCTGGTATTCGGCATAGGTTTTCCTGCTCTTTTCCGTGAATTCGGGATGCGGCTTGAATTCGTACTGACCGTAATGCGCCTGTTCCTCGACCTCGCCACGAAATTCCCAGGTGCCGGTCATGTCGAACGGCGCTTTCGGCCAGGCCCTGGCAAGATGCTCGGGATCAAGTGCACCGGGAATATCGCCGGATCCTACGCGGCCTTTGGGCATTGGCAATTCCGCCGGACGGGTACGTGCTTCGCGCTTCTGCCAGGTCTCGCCGGCAGGCGGCGGTACGTATTCAGTGAGAGAGGGCAGCTGCCGCTCGGTAGTCAGCGGATTCGCCGGCGCTGTCACATACGACGCCGACTCCATGCCGAATGACTTTCCATCCGCCAGCGTCAGGCCCTGCATCAAACCGCCCACCTCGCCAGTCTTCAGCGGATTGATCAGGACCGTTACCACGTCACCCTCCTGCAACGACTCCCTGTCGAACCCGTTTGCCACCATGTCGCGGGTGCTGCCACCTTCAATGCGCCACTCCACCGTTCCGCCATCATCGGTCGTCACATCCAGCGTGACGCTCAGGTGCGGATTCCGCCAGACAAACTTCTTCACCGTACCGGTAACGACCTGGGTCTTGCTCTTGTCGAAGGCAACGGCGGAATGATGAGCGAATAACGCGTCCGCCGCGACCAGTCCAAGAATGGTCATGATGAGAATCGCGGGCGTTTTCAGTTTGCGCATTGTGTTGGGTCCCCTGAATCGTGCTTATGTTTATTTCTCGTTGCCCTTGCCCCGGGCCTTTGCTGCATCGAGCATTTCCTGCATGACCGGGTTGTCCGCAAGTTCCGGCGGATCATCATTCAGCGACCTCAGGTAGGCGTAAATATCCACTGCCTGTTCGTCACTCAATGTGCTCACGGCATAGTTTGGCATGCTGTTCTTCGGATTGACTGGATTTTGATCTGCACGCAATCGAAGATAGGTAAGAAAAAGCTGTTCGCTGTTCATAATGCCGCTTGCATCGCCGACCAGCGGCACCCGCATCGTGGCGTTGTAACCGTGACAACTGTAGCACGCAAAATCATAATAGAGTCGCTCCCCTTCCTCGGCGTTTCCGCCAAGATCCTGCGCGCGGGCCTGCTGCATAAAAATCAAAACCAGAATGAGATGTAGTGTTTTCATTTCGTTTTATCGCGGCTGTGTCAGGACGTCGATCAGGTAGGGCCTGCCCTGCTTGACCGTGTCGACCCCACGTTTCAGCGCCGCAAATAATTTTGACGGATCCGAGATTGGTCCCTCGCTCTCGACACCGTATGCCTCTCCCATCTTCGCGTAACTGATGAAAGGATCTCTGAGCGTAGTGCCGATGTGGGCGCGATCCCCGCCGCGGCCACGAACGCCCGCCATATATTGGGCGTACATCAATTCCTGGTGCCAGGCGCGATTGTTATGCATGACAACGAGCATCGGTAATCGATAGTGGGCCGCTGTCCACAACGCGCCGGGCACCATATTGAGGTCGCCATCGCACTGAATATTGATAACAATCCTGTCCCTGTGCTTCGCAGCCAATGCAGCACCGGTTGATGCACCGATGCAATATCCGATGCCGCCGGCGCCATGCATACCCAAGTGGCTGTATGGTTTGTTGTGGTCCCACAGGACACGGTTATGACCACTGGAGAACTGGGTGGGCGAAGCCAGGCACCAGTCTTCATCCTTGATAAGAATCCACAGCTCCGCGTAAAGCCTTGCAAGGCTGATCGGGCTACCGTGCCATCCGCGGCGGCGGTCTTCGAGCGCCTTTTTCAGCGCTGCCACGGCAGCCTCATGATTGGCTGCAGCATGTTGTTTACTGCGCACCGCAACCGCATTGCTCATCGACGAACTCATGATTTTATGCACTTCCGCAATGATCGCCGGCAGGCTGGCTTCTGCATCGGCGTGCATATCGTTGTGGCTGGGCTTCGGTGGCGCGTAGGGGCCCCAGAGCGGTGTAGGCGGCTCGCGAATAAATCCGTATCCAATACCGGTTACGTCACGTCCCTCAAGCGTACGCCGGTGCGGCCCGATGATCGCCGCCTGTATGCCGCCGGTTTCCAGGCCAAGCGTGTAGTCGTAGTCGGTATCCGATCCCGGACCGCACAAGGGATGCCGCTGCGGAAAACTCATCGGCACCAATGTCGCGCGCGTACTGGTTGACGCGCCGACAAGTTCCGCCAGTTCGACGGCATCGCTCACGCCTCTTGCTGTGCGTAGTTTGCCGACGGCAATCCTTGGATTCCTTGCCGCGACCAGGGCCTTTGCGACGGCCCTCACCTCACCGGTACTGATGCCGGTGATCTGCGGCGGCACGTATGCCGGCACTTGCATATCACCGGCTTCTTCTTTCTGCAGCTCGGTATCAAGTACGACCAGTGCCGGTCCGCAGGGTGGCGTAATGGCCTGACGGTAGCCTTCCTGTATCGCGTCCAGGGCCCCGGCCAGCGTTCTCGGGTGCGCGTCCCATTTTGTAATCGAACGAACGATGCCCGCGATGTCATTGGCGGATTGCGATCGCAGGAAATTCGTGTCATCCCGACCGGCGATCAGGAGAATGGGCGTCTGATATTGGTAGGCCTGGTAAATCGCCATCGACGAGTGCATGAGCCCGAGCGTGCCATGCAACAACACCGCCATCGGCCGTCCTTCGGCCTTGGCATAACCATGTGCCATGTCCACCGACGATTCTTCATGCAGTGCCGAAATGAACTCCGGCATTTTATTCGGCGTGTCGCCGTAGTTGATGATCGATTCCTGCAATCCCTCGAAGCTTGCGGCCGGGTTTGCAGCGACATACTCGATTTCCAGATCACGCAGTACCTGGACCATCAGGTCCGAACCGGGACGTTGCACCGCGCGAACGGCAACCGGCGGCCGGGCGTTGCCAATGTCGCGATCCGCGGCTTCAGCAGATTGACCCGGGAGCGTTGCGCGGACAGCGGGTGGCGCAGTCTGCGCCGCCGCCCCTTCGCTTTTGCCGAGCAGGGATGCAGCCGCGGCACCGGCAGAGGTTCCCAGGAACGCACGCCTGCTGATTTCGCCTGATTTTTCTTTGTTCCGCTTTGCATCTGTCACGATTCCACTCCGGCCGATGCGATGATTACCGCAGCATAATCGTTTCGGGATCTGCAGTCATGACTGAGGGCAAGTCAGTGTTTCACAGTACGAAATGATGCGCGACGGCAGTGTCGCATGGTGTAGGAACGGAATTAGCCGCGAATGATTTTGGCGACAGCTTTTACAGAAAGTGCGTCGAGGCGCCTGCATGCATCCTCAATGACATCGTCTTCCTTGGCGAAGCAGAATCGCACGATGGTTTTGCCCTCCGGACCGGTGAAAAAGGTTTCCCCGGGCACGCTTGCTACACCGGTTTCGTGCAACAGGTACATCGCCCTGGCCTTACTGTCGTCGCCGGGAAGCGACGAAACATCAGCGAGCACGTAGTAGGCCCCTTGAGGAACGCAGGGCGTCAGTCCGGATTCGGCCAGTGCGTTGCAAAGACGTTCGCGTTTAGCCTGGTACTTCATCGAAAGTTCCTGAAAGTAATCATCGCTGAGTTCCACCAGTCCTGCCGCCGCACCGAGTTGCAATGGCGTCGGTGCACAGACATAAACCAGGTCGCTGAAATTGCCGATTGCCCCCGCCCATTTCTCCGCGCACACGCAGTAACCGATGCGCCAGCCGGTGATACTGAAAGTTTTCGACAAACCGGAAATCGTTATCGTCCGCTCCCACATACCAGGCAACGATGCAAAGCTGATGTGCTCGAGGCCGTCAAATACAAAATGCTCGTAAATTTCGTCTGTAAACACGAACAAGTCGTGCTTTTGGCAAAACGCGGCAATCTGCTCGAGCTCAGACCGGCTCCAGACTTTACCGGACGGGTTGGATGGAGTATTGATGATGATGGCCCGTGTCTTTTCTGTAGCCGCGTTCACCAGGTCATCCATCGAAAACGACCAGTCCGGCATCGACGTTGGCACAAATACGGGAACCGCCTGCGTCGCCAGCAATGTGCTCTGGTGGTAGCTGTAATACGGTTCGAACAGGATGACTTCATCGCCCGGTTCGAGCAGCGCCAGGCAGGCGCAGTACAGGGCCCCGGTTGCGCCCGAAGTCACGACGACGTTGGTCTCCGGATCAACAGTTAGCCCGGCCCGCCGCTGATAATTTGCGGCAACTGCCTCGCGCAGCGCCGCCGTGCCATCATGTCGCGAGTAACTGTTGTGCCCCGCTTCGATCGCCGCATGCGCCGCTTTCCGAACTGACTCCGGAACCTGCAGATCGCAAACGCCTTGCGACAGGTTGACGCCGCCAACCTTTTCGCATTCGACGCTCATTGAACGAAGCTCGGATCGCCTGACCCATTCGTGACGTGAACTTAAGCTTAGGGACATCAAAAAAAATCCTTGTCTAATTTACAAGCTGCGGACCGGCCGATGCGCAGTATTGCCGGGACTCAAAGTATCCTGGAACGAATCAGCTCGATATGCAGATGCCTTTATCATTATCCCACTGACAGCCGGCACTTCGCCAATAATCCACAAGGCCAAGCTCATCGAGCAATCGCGGAAAATCCTCTTGCTCGCGCAGAATCCGGAATTCATCGAGGTAAATCAGTTCGATCTCGAAATAGCTGGGATCATCAACCAGCTTCCAGGCCATCTCCATCGCCCGATCAGCCTGTCCGGCCAGGACCCAAAACGTGACCAGCGCCGTGTTGTTAGGTATGGCGTTACGTGTGGAATAATCCTGCAAAACTGCGATCGTTGATTCTGATGTCGGCGAATTTACAAGTTCGTCAAAGATCGGGTCGACCCAGCTGTCATCCAACTGGTAGAGCGTCATCGCGCGCCTGGCTACTTCGCGCGCTTCATCAAATCGATCATCGCGCATCAGGAAAAATGCGTAACTCATCTGGTGTATCGGCGCGCCAACATCCATTGCATTGGCAATATCGTAGAATTGCTGCGCCTCCGCCATCTCGTTTTTCCAAAAGTGCGCTATCGCCAGCCTGCTGTTAAGGACCTGTGCTTCCCTGTCCATCTCCCAGGCAGCTTTCGCAGTTGCCAGCGAGTCGTCGATGCGGCCGGTGGCGGCCAGCAACCGGGAGTAGTAATGCTGTGCGGGCGGGTACTTCGTCGTGCTGCCGGTGGCTGTTTCAAATGACTCTGTTGCGGCAGCCCACTCGCCGCGTTTCGTTTGTACATAGCCGATGTAAGTCTGTGCCGGTTCGAAAATAGAGGGATCCTGCGCAATGCCCTCTTCCACTGTAGCGACCGCAAGCTCGAACATCGTATTTTCAGCACCATAGTCCGCCAGCAGTACATAGGTATTTGCAAGTGCCAGGTAAGCCGGACCATATTCAGGGTCGAGTTCAACCGACTCCAGAAAAATTTCTGTCGCTCTTTCCAGGGAACCAACGTCTCGTTTCGCCAGGAACGACTGGCCTAGCAGGTAGCGCAGGTAAGCAACGGAGCTCTTCGGCTTGTTGGGAGCAATGAAGATTTCCCCGGTGTCTCCGACTATCGCATCACGAACTTTGATCGCGACCTGCTCGTGCAGGCTGAACAATTCCTCTACGGTGCCATCAACGGTACCTGCCCACAGATTCACACCGTCGCTGTCAACGATCCTCGCGGTGATTCTCAGCTGCCCCGCGTATTGCTGGACGCTGCCACGGACAACCGAAAGAACGTCATAGTCTGCCGCGATTTTCTCGTCCGATTCATCCGGCGCCGGCAATCTTCCCTTTTTTACGATCAGGTCCGGAATCTGGTGCAGTGTGCTGATGAGCTGCTCGGTGAACCCATCGGTAATTGGCGGCACCGCATCACCACTCAGGTTCTCGAATCGCGTCACAACTACTGACTCTATAGGCTCGAAATCCGGCTGCAACATTATCGCGACGACGAGTACAACCAGCGCCACTACCGCTCCTGCGATCCAGGAGCGTGGAATCTGCATGCGCGTGGATTCAGGTGTTTCAGGCTCCGGAATCCTGAGAGGCACCATCAGCCGGTAGCCGCGGCCGTGAATGGTCTCTAAATACTTCGGCTCACGCGGATCATCTTTATCCAGCGCCTGGCGGATACCCTTAATGCACTGCACGATCGATTCGTCCGCAGTCGCACGGCCACCCCAGACTTCCTCGACCAGCAAATCCTTGCTGACGACACCAGGTTGATGGCGGGCCAGCGTAACCAGCGCATCCATCTGCTTCGGTTCCAGATGCGCGTCCTCACCATCACGTCGCACAATTCCTCTCTCGGGGATTACCGTGAATGGCCCTAATTCGAAACCGCGCCGCAGATCCGATGCTGCCGCCATGCATCGTTACCTCTTGTTGTTTTTCCAGGGTATTCAGGCAGGATTATAGACTGTCCGGGCGGTAAAAATCGGCTTCAAAAAAACGGGACCGTTGAGGCCCCGTTTTTTCTCAAAATGTGTTGCCGGAACCAGCTGTTCACTGGCACAGCTCGTCGACCCGTTTCTTGGTCTCGAGCAACGTCTTTCCCGATTCCTCAGCCGAAAGATAGACGCGGCTTCCGTCATCCTGGGTCTTGTACAGGCGCGGTGCATTCAGGTACGAGTCATAAATCTCCTGCGCCCGTTTGCAGTAGTACGCTTCGGCCTGTTCTCTTTCAAAACGTTCCTCCGGAGTTTCGCCCGGATACGCTTCATTGCCGCCACTTTGCTGTGCGGAGCCGCCGCCCTCCTGCAGATCGGCAGTGTTGCCGGCGGAGTGCCATACCAGTTCTATGCTGACCGCATCCTCGTGTTCCGGTATGTCGGCGTAGTGCCGTTTACCGTCCTCGTCGAGCCAGGTAAAAATCGCTGCATTAGAGTTGACGAAGTGCGTATTGCCGTTTTCGTCCAGCCACATCCAGATGTCAGCGTTCGCGCTCAGGGAAAAGCCGCAAGTCAACATAATAATTGCAAGAATTCTATTCATCGAGTCACCACCCTGCCAGCAGTATGGCGGCAACCCGGGCTTAATCCGTTGATCGCTGTCACAGTAATGTGACGTACCACCACCAGGCCAATTCAGAGACCGGGTTTCGGGGTCGTCTCGGGATGTGCGCAGGATTGACGGTCAGATTCTTTTAGTGGCCTTCTGACGGCAGCCTGATACCGGCCAGTACGTCCAGATCCCGGTCCAGTACACAACTACAACTATCCCGCCCGCCGCCGCCCCGGCTGTTGCGGCCATAGCCATACCGGCCGTCGCTGATGCGGCCGCTGGAGCGGGTGTCGCAGGTCAGTATCTTGCCTGGCCCACAGCGAGCTGTCGTCCTTTGTTCCCTTGTATCGCTGGTGGATGTCGCACAACCCTGCAACAGCAGTGCCAACCCGATGGTCGCGGCAGCACCCAGGCTGGAAGTTTTTATTGGTCGCATCTCGATTTATCTCGATTCGTCTGGCGCCAGTATAACAAAACCAATATCGATAGCTGATTCATCAACAAACTGGTGGATCGTCTGGTGAACGGCCGCTTCCGGTATCAGGTCGATACTCGCGTTACCGCATCGACAAAATCATCGCCCTCTTCCTCAAGGCGGTAGCCGATTCGCATGTGCGGCTTATTGATCGTTATGAGTCGTGTGAGGTCGATCGGCGTGGCGACCAGCACCAGGTCACAGTCCACGGCATTCACCGTTGCCTCGAGGTCGCGCACCTGGGCTTCACCGTATCCCATCGCAGGCAACAATGGACCGGTATCGGGATATTGAGTAAATGTATCAGCGATCTCGCCAACAGCCCATGGCCTGGGATCGACCAGCTCGCCGACACCATTCTGTTTCGCCGCCAATATGCCCGCACCGAATGGCATTCCGCCATGGGTCGTGGTCGGGCCGTCTTCGATCGCCAACACCCGTTTGCCTTGAATTGCGCCGGGATCGGGAATGTCCAGCGGTGATCGTGCACGTACGATGACAGCGTTCGGGTTGATTCTCTGCGCGTTCGCCTCAACCGCTTTGATGCTGTCTTCGTCCGCAGAATCTATCTTATTAATAAGTATAAGGTCGGCGCGTTCAAAATTTGCAGTGCCGGGGAAGTATTCAAGTTCATGACCTGCGCGGTGTGGATCGGTTACGGTGATCCAGAGATCCGGCTTGTAAAACGGCGTGTCATTATTGCCGCCGTCCCAGATGATGATGTCCGCTTCTTTTTCGGCTTCCACAAGAATTGCTGCATAATCAACACCCGCGTACACGATGACACCGTTCAGCAGATGAGGTTCGTATTCCTCGCGCTCCTCGATCGTGCACTCGTGCAGATCCAGATCCTCAAACGTCGCAAAGCGCTGCACAGCCTGGGCTGCCAGATTGCCATAGGGCATGGGATGCCGAATCGCAACCGTCTTCTTGCCGAGATCCTTGAGAATCTCTGTTACTCGCCGTGAGGTTTGGCTCTTGCCGCAGCCGGTTCGCACGGCGCAAACGGCAATCATTGGCTTGGCCGACGGCAGCATCGTGGCATCTATGTCGAAAGTGGAGAAGGTAACGCCCCGGGCCTCGACATTCTTGCGGTGCCCATCCACGAAATCGAGACGCACGTCAGAATAAGCAAACACGACCTCATCGATCGCGTTGTTGCTGAGCAAGTCGTTGAGCTCTTCTTCGGGGTAAATTCGAATACCCTCAGGATATTGTGTCCCGGCAAGCACCGCGGGATAGCGGCGATCGTCGATATGCGGGATCTGCGTTGCAGTAAACGCAACTACGTCGACATCCGCATGGTCGCGATAGCAGCAGTTGAACACGTGAAAATCGCGGCCGGCGGCTCCCATGATAATTATTTTCCGACTCACAACTCTCTCCTGCCAAAGCGACGATCGTCTTTGATCATGTTCTTATGCAATTGATTTAGCCGGTGCGGCCCAAAACCGGAGGTACGAATTAGCAGGCTCTGCCGCAAAAGTCCAGATATTGTCTTGTTGGACACCTTCGTCGTATCCGGATACTGTCGTCCCATGTCTATCTTGCCGGTCGTGCAACAGCCCTTCGGCGCGGCCATGACAGATAATTACAGGTGCCCTTCAGGACTGGAATATGACCGCAGAATACTTTGACGTG
>Ga0209988_10003042_pt1 | contig 11105 bp, 9 predicted proteins | sample N075metaG_FD_183115 | JGI IMG/M metagenome (GOLD analysis project Ga0209988, IMG submission 183115) | Deep subsurface microbial communities from Kermadec Trench to uncover new lineages of life (NeLLi) - N075 metaG (SPAdes) (version 2) | ecosystem: Environmental > Aquatic > Marine > Ocean trench... | reverse complement strand
GATGGATTAAGATACACACTTGATTATTTCGGGAAGTTAAACTCTGTAGTTTAATATTGATGAAGAAAAAAGTTACATTTACTATTGCAGGTACCGCTGCTTTTATTACAATATTTGGATTAATAAGAAGATCCTCGGGATTGGTAAGGGAGTCGCTATATGCAAACTATTTCGGACTATCTACCGATTTCGATCATTATCTTATAGCAGCTGTTATTCCACTAAGCATTAATCTGGTTGTAATTTTTGTTGCCCAAAATTATGTTGTGCCAAATTATCAAAGGGAAAAAAACAATTCCATAGCTTCAGCACACGAGTTCTCAAATTCAACTTTCTGGATGTTTGGTATTTCAGGACTGGTTATATCCCTGATTCTATTTTATTTTTCCAGGCACATCATAAATTTGTACCTGCCGAATAGTGATCTGGAATCGGTCAATCAAACAGTTTTAATATTTAGGATCTTTATTTTCACACTTCCGCTTAACGCATTTTATTCTGTATTTGCTTCTGTATTGCACTCCGAACTGCAGTTTAAACACCCGATGTATTCTCAGTTATTGTTGAACCTGGTTATTATAATATTTCTATTAGTATTTAACAGCCAATTAAGAATTATTAGTATACCAATCGGTTATTTGATTGGTAACTTTATGCAGTTATTGTACCTGTATTTTAAAAGCAGGAAATATCTTATCCCTGATTTCAGGAAGTTTCTTGCCTCGAATAAATTTGCATTTTTTAGTTCGGCTTTTCTTTTTCTTGTTGTTATCGAGATACTGGGTCAAAGTTATTCAATAATTGACAGATACTTTTTCGAATATCTAGATGAAGGAGGAGTCGCAGCGCTAAACTATGCATTCATCCTTTTCAATCTTCCAATTATAATAATTGCTTATGCACTTACTACTGTATTGTTTCCAACTTTATCAAAATTATCGAGTGAGAAATCTTTTGATGAAATAACCAATCACCTGCGGAATTTTTTTAGTATTAATTTGTTTGTTTTTATTCCCGTGTCCTTTGTGCTTTTTTTCTATGGTGAATTTTTAGTGAAAATTATATTTGAACATGGTGAATTTGATCAACGTGCTACTTCGTTAACTTACCGTGCTTTGATTATATATTCTTTTAGTTATGTATTCATTTCATCATATTTTGTACTAAATAAATTGTTCTACAGTTTTGGAAAAATAAAATCTTTACTTGTTATAACCATTGCGGGTATACTGATTAAAGTTATTCTGAGTTTTCAACTCGTAACAATCTATAAGCAAGATGGATTGGCTTTAAGCACGAGTCTCACTTATGTGTTCTTTTTTTCAGTAAGTTATTTTCTAATTTTCAAACATTTAAAGTTTAAAAATGTCCGGATGTTTTTTATTGATCTATTATTTTCGGGCATAAATGGTATTGTCGCGTATATTCTTGTTCGGTTATGTGATATCGATTTGTTATTTAATTCGGATATAGCAGCTAATTGCCTGAATACCATATTATTACTGGTATTTTATTTTTTAAGTGCTTTATTAGTTAAACACCGTCCTGTAACACTCATATTCGACATGATTAATAATTATTTTGGAACAAAATTTAAAGTCGCTTAATTTATTATCTGGTTATTAGAGGGTAAAAACATACAACAAAATCCTAAAATAATAAATAAGGCTAGTTGCAATTAAGATACTGATTCAATAAAGTAAAAAACATTCCACAATTGAAATATGAAATGCGATTTAATACTGTTAAAAATTTTTTCAACAAATCATTAGTATTTTTCAATGAGGATTCAGCAAATTATTGGCATACTATAACTAAATGTCAGATTTCTGAAAAACCAAACAAAATTGGTAAGTACTATCTTGATTTTTCGTCCAAAGTAAGTTATCCCGATATATTTACTGATAATGGAATCCCTTTATATAGTCACTTCGGAAAGTCTCATTTTATAAATCCAATTGTAGTTTGTCAGTATGCATTTGGTTTGTTTGAATTATATTTCAGATTAGAACCTGGAAACAAGGAATACCGGGATAAGTTTATTAATCAGGCTGACTGGTTGGTTGAAAATTCTATCAACTGGAAATCTTCTGGAAAAGCCTGGCCCATTAATTATGATATTCCGGAGTATGGATTAACATCCCCATGGATCTCCTGTTTAGCTCAGGGTGAAGCAATTTCTGTTTTAACAAGAGCGAATAAAATTACATCAGATAATACTTATATATCTATAGCTGAAAAAGCATTAGCTCCATTTGAAACTTCTGTAACAGATGGCGGTCTGGTTAATATATTTAATGGGAATATCATTTACGAAGAATATCCTTCTCCATTTACAACGGTGGGTGTTCTTAACGGATTCATATTTGCTCTTTTTGGTATTTATGATCTCGGACTCATCAACAATTCTTCTAGAAGTCAAACTCTTTTTAAGGATGGAATACATTCCTTAATAAAACTTTTGGATTATTATGATATTGATTATTGGACTAATTATTATCTGTTTGATTTCCCAAAGAACTATTGTTCTTCATACACATATCACAGATTGGTAACTGAACAAATAAAAGCATTGTATATTATTACCGGCAATGAAATTTTTAACTCATATTTTAAACGGTGGAATTTTTATAGTAATAGGTTAATTAGTAAGCTGAGAGCTCTTGGAAGCAAATTGTTTTATAGTCATAAACTTAAAGCTTGATCGATTATGCATAGTATTACAAAAAGTATTGGTCGCTATCGAACTCTGTATTCTATAATCATTATTACATTAAACTTATTTTTCTTCATTATCCGCTATCTTGTGAAATCGAGAAAAACAGTTGATGGAAATGTGGTAATAATCGCTTTGCACAAACTTGGGGATGCTATTTTTACCATCCCGGCTATTAGAGAAATTCAAGAGTATCATAAAAAAAAAATTCTACTTATATGTTATCCGGAAGTTGTTTCTATTTATCGTTTAGGGCTCAATGGAATTGATTTTTGTACTGTTGAACACAAACATTTTTATTTTAATGATAGGTATGCTGATCGCAAAGCCAGAAAATTGCTTAAAAATACAAATCCTGAGATTTTGTATGATCTCACCGGAGTAATGACTTCAGCAAGCCTAATATTCAATTCAAGAGCCAAAGTAATAATTGGCATGAATAGAAAGCATTTTAAAGGAATCTACGATAAATATGGTGAAATAAGGCAAATACCACATCTCAAGGATAAATATCTGGATATTGCATACTTGAACATTGAAATAAATAACAGGACTCAGATTATTGAAGCATCAAAGGAAAGATTTCATCAAGGAGTGATTCTAATTCATCCGTTTGCCGGATGGAAGGCTAAAGAATGGAATTTGAATAAGTTTATACAGTTATCAGCGAAGTTAAAAAACGAATACAATGTTTGTTTAATAGCAAAACAAAATGATATAAGGGAGGACGTAATAAAAGAAATTGAGAAAAATGGGATTGAATTAATTCAAACAGAATCTATTAATGATTTAATTATAAAAATTAACAAATGTTCAGCATTTATCGGAAATGATTCTGGACCGATATATATTGCCAGTTTACTTGATAAACCTACTTTCACGTTATTCGGGCCAACCAACCCAGAATTTTCTTTATCATCTGGAGAGCATCATAATTATATTGCAAAATCACTTAAATGTTCGCCCGCGAAGAACACACAGTATTGCTTCACTCAGGCAGGGCAAAATGGATGTCCAGCATTTCAGTGTATGAATTTATTGGGGGTGGATGAAGTTTACAATAATCTAGTAACGTTTTTAGATGATAATGGCATTAAAAAGAATTAAAATGAAATTTAAGTATTAATAAATATGAAAATAAAATGATGATGAAAGAGAAGTTCAAAAAATTAACTCCAGCATGGTTATGGAATGTTTTAAGAGTTATTAAAAGATTTAAATTAATTATTATTTATAGATATTGGAGAAGGCCTGTAACAGCGGGAGAAACTTCTAAAGCCCGAGACAGGAGAATTAGGGAAAATTTCTTCAAACTATATTGCAATGGAAAGGGTTTTGATATTGGTTTTGGGGGCGATTTGGTGACCAAAAACTCAGTTGGTTTTGATTTTGAACATGGGGATGCGCAAATGCTTAAAGGTGTTGTAGATGAATCATACGATTTTGTTTATTCATCACATACAATTGAACACTTACCAGACCCTTCAGAGGCTGTAAAAAATTGGTTTAGAGTACTAAAACCTAGTGGATATTTAATTATTTATTTACCTCATAGAGATTTATATGAGAAAAAAAAACAACTGCCTTCAAGATTCAATCCCAATCACCTGAATTATTTTTTGATTGATCAGGATGAAGGACCAAACACTATAGGGATAGTTCCATTAATCAAGAGAACATTAACGGGATTTGAAATAATATATGCTAATGAATGTAATGAAGGACACACTATTACTGATCCTTTAATACATAGTGATGGAGAATATTCAATAGAAGTTGTGGTAAAGAAAAATAATAAATAATGCACTTATTAAACATTAGAGAATTTACATTTATTATTTTACCACATTAGAATTCATATTGGCATTTGTAGATAGTCTTGTAATATCAGTAATAAATCAAAAATTATATAGAATTATTAGTAAAGAGATAATCGGAACTCGTTTTAGATGAAAAAATGTAATGTTACAAACATATTTAAATAAAACAAAAGAGTATATATTATTATTATCAGCAGGGTTTGTAGTTTCTATATTGCTTTTGGAAAAGCTTTGGATTCCAACGGCGGGTATATTGTTATTGTTTCTACTACTAAGATATGAAAAGAAATTTGTAATAGTCTTTAGTTTTGTAACACTGGTTACTCTCACCAGTTCATTAAGTTCTACTCTGCGTCTATCGGTGCAAGTATCTAACCTATTACTACTCATTTATTTTTTTATAAAAAATTATCAGTTTGATTTTAAATCCTATCCGAAGATTCCCGCACCGGTTACTCTTCTTCTTATTTTAATTTTTTCCTCAATGCTGTTATCTATTGTCTTTTCAGCGCATCCCGTAACCGGAATAGAACAATTAGTCAGGACATGTGTTTTTTTTCTGTTTATTTATTTTTTCTATTCCTTAATTGAAAACGAAGATGATTTAAGATTATTCCTGGTTGCGTTTTTTGTAGCTGCTGCAGTTCTGTTCATTGTGGTGCTAAGCCTATTTTACTCGGCAGATTTTAATATACTTCGATTTCAACAAAAATTATTATTTGGAGGTGAGCAAAATTACATCCATAAAAACGGAATCGGAGCATTTTTTGTAATGGCTATATCAATTCTGACTGCAATTTTTTTTAGCAAGCAGAATACTAAGCATAAATCTAAGATTGCTTTAACGATTTTTTGTCTTCTAACTGTATTAATGGTAACAAATTCGCGGGCAGCAATTATTTCATTAATTGTCAGTACAACTTTTATTTTATATGTTTTCAATAAAAAAGCAATGATTAGATTATTACTCGGTCTTGCTGTATTATCCACGTTAATGTTCTTAGAACCAATCAGTAGTTTAATGGAAAATTATTTTAGGATTGAACAGGTCTTTACCGGGCGAGATTTGATTGTTGAATCAATTAATGTCGTAATCAGCAATAATTTCATTTTTGGAACCGGACCCGCAGCAGTAAAATTTGAATTGTACAAACAAATGCCATTTATTATTGGTAGTGATGAATGGTTTTTCCTTACCAGACATATAGAATCAATTGGTTTCGGTCATGCACACAGTTTTTATCTTTTTTTCCTCTCTGAACTTGGAATATTAGGTTTTATAACATCCATAGCTTTCCCGGTAATATTCTTATCCCTCGGTTATCGTATACTAAAAAATATAAAGAACACGGATAATTTTCTATTTGCTTTCGTTATAGGGATAGAAGCTGCAGGCATATCGATGTTTTTTAGGGGGATATTTGAATGGGGAGGCTTAATAAGTTATGGAGCAATTGCCTCTGATTTACCTTTCTGGTGGTGGTTCATTTGTCTTATCTATATTAGTAACAAGTATGCTAAGTCTGATTTAAAACTTTCAGTTTCTTCAAAGTCAAATTATTCACCCAATTAACCGAGATGAATGAGATTTCTTGTTTTTCTCGATCCCGCATCTTCGAAATACTTGATGTGCAGATGATTTATGGTTATGATGTTTAGTCGTTTTTATTCATATTATTAATTCATTTCTTAATTGGGCCAATAAGATTCATCAGCGAGAATATTTTGATTGTTTTAATATTCTTTGATTCCGACATCTAATAAAGAAATAATGTACTATTAATTATCTTTCAACTATAAACTCTGAAAACATTTGGTGAAACGGATTTAAGAAATTAATTGGATTATAATCATCAGTATTAATTTTTAAAGCTATTTCACATGGTAGACATGTGTTCCCATTTGATATTGTACCACAATTTTCTTGTATAATATTATAATTTTTTCTAATAGTGTTATCCACTTGGGATTATTAATAGTTATATTTGATCTGTATATATTTTATTATCGAAATAATAATCGCTTTATTTCCGCAGAGATAAATTAGATTCATCACCAACTTGAAGTAAATGATGATTTGCGATTAACAATATAAAAAGAAGTCCATTCGTAAAAATATAGCCAAAAAAAATCTGCTATCTAACTGTTATACAATATAAAAATTTAAATAATGAATTATTTTCTTAACGGAGAATCAAATGCCAGGTATTAGTCTGATTTATGATTATAATGGCTTACCCAGAAAAAATAAAGAATACGATCATATTCTGGATGAACTAAATTTATTAGATCATCACGGCAGCCATACTTTTAAATCTGAAAATAATCTCTTTATTGGCTGGAACAGATATGAAGAATATCCAATCAATGTTGTTAATCATAACCTATACACGATTCTGATAGAAGGCAAAATCTACAACAAAGATATAAAAGAATTAGAGATCGAATTAATTGAAATAGCCGAATTGATAAATCAAAATAATTATTCGACCAAAATATCTCAATGGCTGAAAAACACAGATGGTGATTATGTCATCTATATGATTAATAATAATAATAATGATATTTATGTATTAAACGACATTTTTGGAAGGTTGCCGCTCTATTATTCTTTTACGGAGAAAGGAATTACTATATCAAGATACCTGAGATTTATAACCAAAACCAACGGTGATTTTACTTTTAATAAGTTGGGCATTGCACAATATCTGTTACTTGGATATATGCTTGGAAAGCACACAATCCTGGAATACACCTACCATCTTCGCCCGGCTTCCTTAATAAAAATTGAAAATGGTAAGGTAAGTGTAGAAGTTCTGCACAATTTTAATTTTGAAATAAAATCAAACCGGGATAATAGGTTTGAAGATAACATAAAAACACTTTCCAGACTATTTACCGAAGCATCAGTTAACAGGATAAATCCTTCCGGCAAGAACGTTGTTGCAATTAGTGGTGGTCTTGACTCCAGAGCTGTCGTTTCTTGTATGAATAAGGCAGGTTTACCTTTTACAGCTTTAACAATGAAATATAAATCAGGCTATACTGAGATAGATAGTAAGCTTGGAGGCGACATAGCAGCATTATTAGATCTGGATTGGCAATTAATCGATGTTTCCATTCCCAAAGGTGCCGATTTTTACGAGCTCTTAAAAATAAAGGAGGGAATGAATTCACTATTTACAGTTGGAATTCTGCCTTTTTACAAGAACATCCGTAAAAAGTTCGGCAACAATATTCATTATTTTACGGGTGATAATGGAGACAAATTAATATTTACAATTGACAGACCGATTCCTAAATTCGCAGATATTGATGAGTTAGCAAAATATATAATTACTGATCATGCTATTATTCCGATGGATCAAATTACCAGCTTTACAAATATCAAAATGGGAGATGTTCATAAAGATCTGAAAGCACTACTGCTTTCATTTCCTGAAACTGATTTGAAGCAAAAGTATATTCATTTTAGAATTAATGAAAAACCTTTCAAGTTTGCGTATCAGGGAGAAGACAGGCACAGAAATTATTTCTGGAATGTTTCCCCCTTTTGGTCAATTCAGTTTTTTGATTATTTAATGAATTGCTCAGATGAGTCAAAAATAAGACACAAAACCTTCCTTGCACTCATACAAAGTTTTTCTAAGGAGGTCATGGATCTTGAATATACGAATTTCAAATCATCCATCACTTCATTAAAAGGTAAAGTTTTTCTATTATTTGTTTATTATGTATATCCAAGAATACCCTTAAAAATGAAAAAAATGATTAAACCTGCATTTTTTGAAGGAGATCCTAAGCTTAGTGAGGATTCAGCAATGATAAGATGTATCAATCAACTATTGAATAGCTCCAAATTGGTCAAAAAATATTTTAATATTCATGATTCAAATCAGCTGCAAGGGCTTCGTAAAATAGCCATTTATAATTTTTTCACAATAATTTCTATCATTGAATACTTAGGTGAGAACAAAAGCACTATCAGCCATTATTTAGATGAAGAGTTTAAATGATATATAAGTTATTACACCGATTAAGTAATTATTGTGAATAAACTAAACCTACGCATTGTATTGTCAAATAAATTGGTCACAATTATTTTACTATTTAAATATTATATCAAATCTTTCTGATGCCGTTAGATGATATTGATTTAGGATTTTATTAAAAACATAAAAACGAATTCTATGTAGTAATTTTATCAATTCATTAATCAGATCATATTGTCTATTGTCTTCAATCGATCACTGGTAGAATTAAATCGTATACCAAATATGAAAATTTTAATCCTTGCTGACCCATCTTCAGCACACACAATCAAGTGGGTTAATTCTCTTCATCGAGAAGGAATTGAGGTTGTTCTCTTTGGCTTATCTAAGTATGATCCGGTCCAGTATGATGATGATATTAGAATTGAATCACTACAAACACCCGATAGTATTAAGGCAAAATTAGATGGTAATTTTCTTAAGTTGATGTATCTTGCTGCATTTCCCAGATTAAAAAAAATTATCAGAACATTTAAACCGGACATTCTTCATGCACATTATGCAGCAAGTTATGGACTTATTGGCGTACTTACGCGATTTCATCCGTTCATCCTTTCTGTTTGGGGGATAGATATTCTTACATTTCCAGGCAATTCCATTCTTCATAAAAAGATGATAGAATACTCACTTAACAAAGCTGATAAAGTTCTTGCTACAAGTTATTATCTTGCTGAGGAAACTAATAAATATACTAATAAGAAAATTTCAATCACTTCATTTGGGATTGATACGGATAAATTTAAACCTAAAATTGTTGATCCAATCTTCAAGGAAAATGATATTGTTATAGGAACAGTTAAATCGATGGAAAGAAAATATGGCATAGAGTATCTGATCAAATCATATTCTATTCTTAAAAGAAATCACCCTGATAAAAATTTAAAGTTATTACTTGTCGGTGGTGGCTCACTCGAAAATAAATTTCAGCAGATGATTGATGAACTTGGTATTACTGATTCAGCCATTATAACAGGTCAGATTGCATTTGATAAGGTAGCAGATTATCACAACCAATTATCGATTGCAGTTTATGTTTCGAAAGTTGAAAGCTTTGGTGTTTCTATTTTGGAAAGTTCTGCTTGTGAAAAACCGGTTATTGTTTCCGATGTGGGCGGATTACCGGAAGTAGTTGAAAATGATGTTACAGGATTAATTGTTAAAGCGAACGACATCGAGGCAACAACAAATGCAATTGAAAAACTTATACATAATAAAAAATTGAGAGAAAATTTTGGTAATGCAGGGCGTGTTAGAGTAAAAGATAAATTTGATTGGCAGAAAAACGTTAATGATATGATAAATATTTACAATCAAACAGTTAGTAATTAATAAACAATTATTGTGATAAAAAAAGCAGACAAATCTGATATCCAAAGCATTATTGATCTGCATTTAAGTTCATTTGATAAACATCATTTCTCCTCGGTGTTTACAGAAAAAATGCTGGAAAAATATTTTGATGATCTACTTGAATTGAACGATTTCAATTTCGTTTTTTATGATGATCAAAAAGAGTTATTAGGATATGTTATTGCGGGTTATAATGCGCAGGAAGCTGTGGATAAATTTATCAGGAAAAATTATTTTACAGTAATTCTCACACTTATAAAAAACCCAAGATTTTTATCTGAAAAAGTTGGTGAGGTTGGTGAAAAGATTTTTGGAACAAAATTTCAGATGAAGGCAAAATGCAGATTATACCTTATTGCTGTAAATCAAAAATTTAAAGGGAAGGGAATTGGTAAACAATTAATTAATTATTTGGAAAATGAAATTCGTAAAAATGGAATGAACCTTTATGGTCTTTCTGTAAGAAAAGATAACCAGGAAGCAATTGGTTTTTATAATCAAAATGGTTATAAAGTAGAGTTTGAAAATTCCAAATCAATTTACTACGTAAAAGAAATCTAAATATTTATTTAAAAAGATAGTTAACGAAATTGATCACTGTTTTATGTCCGACGTATAATGAAGCTGAATATATCGAAAAGTTATTAAAGTTTTTCATCAACTCTTCCTTCCTAGGGAAAGAGTTACTGCTGATTGATGGGGGTTCCACCGATGGTACAATAAAAATTATAAATGAATGGAGTAATAAATACAGTAATATTCATTTGTTAGAAAATAAAAATAAGTTTGTGCCGTTTGCACTAAATATCGGCGTTAAGAACTCGAACGGTGATCCGATTATTCGTCTAGATGCACATACTGAATATGCCGAGGACTATTTCGAACAGATAATTAAAACATTTAATAATACCGGCGCAGATATTGTTGGTGGTCCTATGAATGCCGTAGGGAAAACTAACTTTCAAATAGCAGTTGCACATGTTACAAGTACTGTTTTTGGAGTTGGTGACAGTAAAATTCATAAGGGCAAATATAAAGGCGAATCTGATCATGTTTATTTAGGTGCGTGGCGAAGAAAATTATTTGATGAGATAGGTTACTTTGATGAAAGATTAAAAAGAAATCAGGATGATGAGTTTCACTATCGTGCTCGAAGTTTGGGTAAAA
>Ga0209988_10003041_pt1 | contig 11105 bp, 6 predicted proteins | sample N075metaG_FD_183115 | JGI IMG/M metagenome (GOLD analysis project Ga0209988, IMG submission 183115) | Deep subsurface microbial communities from Kermadec Trench to uncover new lineages of life (NeLLi) - N075 metaG (SPAdes) (version 2) | ecosystem: Environmental > Aquatic > Marine > Ocean trench... | reverse complement strand
TCGCGGGACGCGGCCCCGCAGAATTGACGAAAGACCATGACCGAAACGCTCGGATTGAACGACATCGATCTCGTGATCGAAGGAAGTGGTGCCGCCACGATCTTGATGATCCATGGTTGGCCGGATAGCTACCGGCTCTGGGATCCGCAAGTCGCCGCGTTCAAGGACTCGTACCGTTGCGTGCGCTTCACGCTCCCGGGCTTCGACAAAGCCCGGCCGGCGCCACGCGTCTACAAGACGCGAGAAGTCGTCGAGCTCATCGCGGCGGTGGTCGATCATCTGGGCGACGACCCGTTGATTCTCATGATCCACGATTGGGGCAGCTACTACGGCTTAGAGTACATGCGCACCCATCCCGGCCGCGTATCCAAACTGGTCGCGGTCGATGTCGGCGACTTCGCCTATCGTGCGTTTCGCCCTGGGCTCTTCGGCAGGCTCATGCTCCTTTATCAGTGGTGGCTGGTGGTGGCGTGGTGGCTTCGCGGGGTAGGGGGAACGTTCATGTCGCGCTTGTTCGCCTGGCTTTCGAAAGCGCCGGCGGAGCTGGCAACGATTCACGCCCGGATGAACTACCCTTACGTGGATTTCTGGACGTCTCGGCTCCGGCACCCTTTTCGAACGAAGCCGGATTTCTTTCCACCGTGCCCGATGATCTACGCGTACGGTCTGAAAAACCCGATGATGTTTCACTCGAAGGCATGGCTCGAGCAGGTCTTGGCACGCGAAGATTCGAAAGCGATAGCGTACGAGTCCGATCATTGGGTGAGCGTGCGCAAGGCCGACGAGTTCAATCAAGTCGTCAAGAAATGGCTGTCAGGAGCGTGATTGTTTCCGATGCAATGTCCTGAGTGCCGGCACGAAAACCCGGCGGAAGCTCGCTTTTGCATGGAGTGCGGCGCGTCATTGGCGGCATCGAACGCGGCGACACCGTCGCGGCTCGAGCAGATGCACTCCCAGTCGGACAGCTTCATTCCTGGACCCCTCGCTAAAAGAATGCAGGTCGCCGAGCGCGAGCTCGAAGGCGAAAACAGGCTGGTCACGGCGATGTTCGTCGATATCACCGGATTAACACCGTTGTCCGAGAGTTTGCCGACGGAAGTCGTCGTCGAAAAAGTGAATGAATGCTTCAAAGCCATCGCGGACTCGGTTTACCGCTACGAAGGTAGCGTCAATCGATTCATCGGCGATTGCGCGCTCGTGTTTTTCGGGGCTCCGCTTTCTCACGAGAACGACGCGGAGCGAGCCGTCCGAGCCGCGCTCGACATCCTGCGTGCGGTGATCGAGGTAGAGCTCGACGTCACCATCGGCATCAATACCGGGATGATGTACTTCGGTCCGATAGGCTCCGTGCAGCATCAGGAAGTCAGCGCTTACGGACACGACATCAATCTGGCGAAACGACTCCAGGACCTCGCGAAACCCGCGACCATCCTCGTCGGGGTGGGGACCCATCGCTTGACGAGCACGATGTTCGAGTTCGAACCGCTCGAACCGCAAAAGCTCAAAGGCGTCAAGGAGCCCGTCACCATTTTCCGCGTGCTCGGCGTTTCAGAACGTCCGGAAAAACTGCGCGGTATCGAAGGCCTCGGGGTGGCGATGGTCGGTCGCGACCGGGAGTTTGCCGACATCAAGAAAGTCGCCCGGAGGATACAAGCCGGTGAGGGCCAAGTCGTTTCTGTCATTGGCGAGGCGGGAATCGGCAAGTCACGGCTCGTCACCGAGCTCAAGCGACATCTTCTCGGGGGAGGTGGAACCGATGACAGCCGCCCCGGCGCTCGCTCGATCCAAGTATTGGAAGGGCGCTGCGTGTCGATTGGTGAGTCCGCCAGCTACTGGCCGTTTCTCGATATTCTGAGGAGCGATTTCGGTCTCAACCAGAAGGACAGCAATGAGGAGCTCGCGCGCAAGACCACAGAGGCCGTCTCAGCCTTGATGCCGGAGACCGCTGACGAGATACTCCCGCTGCTAGGACGCATCCTGTCGATCCGCTTCGACAACGAGCTCGATCGAAAGCTCGACTATGTTGCGGCGGAACAGGTGCGGCTGCGGACGCTCTCCCAGCTACAGTCTCTCTGCCACGCCCTGGCAAAACGAGAGCCGCTGCTGCTCGTTCTCGAGGATCTCCATTGGGCGGATCACCTCTCTCTCGATTTGGTGTTGTTGCTCATGGAACTGGTGGCGACGACGCCGATGCTGCTTCTTCTCGTGTACCGACCCGACGAAGACCAGCGGTCGTCCCAGCTAGGCGCCACGGCTCAAGACAAGTGCGGCGAGCGGTACACCGAGATCCGGCTGAGCCACCTTTCGGGATCACAAAGCCGCCAGCTCTTGGACGCGTTGATCTCGATAGACGATTTTCCCGAGGCGGTCAGGCAATCGATTCTCGATAAATCGGAAGGCAACCCCTTCTACATTGAAGAAGTCGTTCGTTCGTTGATCGACCACGGGCACTTATACCGCCAGGGAGACACGTGGAAAGCGGGGGATGACCTTTCAAAGATCGAAGTGCCGGAAACGATCCATAGCGTCGTCGCGGCCCGCGTCGATCGCCTCGATACTAAAGCGAAGGCGGTGCTGCAATGCGCATCCGTCATCGGCCGGCTCTTTAACCACGGCCTGCTCGAGCACTTGACGCAAACGCCTGGCTTGAGCTCGCATTTGAACGAGCTCGAGGACAAGCAGCTCGTGTATCGAGAACGCCAAGTACCCGAGCTCGAATACTCTTTCAAGCACGCCTTCACCCAGGAAGCGACGTATCAGGGCATCTTGAACAAGCGCAAGCGAGAGCTTCATCTCCAGGTGGGGGAGGGCATGGAGCATCTCTATCGCGATCGACTGGAAGAGAACTACGAAAAGCTAGCGTACCACTATGCTCTTTCGGATAGAGACGATAAGGCGATCGAGTATCTTTTCAAAGCCGGAGAAAAAGCGAAGCATCGCTCGGCCTACCGCGCTGCGGTCTACCATCTGCAGCAGGCGCTCGAGCGCCTCGAACAAACGCCTCCGAGCAGCGACCTTGCCCAGGCGGAGCTCAACATCCAGATCAATCTTGGCTTTTCGTTGATGGCGATCACCGGCTATGGCGCGCCCGAGGTCGAAAAGGCGTACACCCGAGCTCGAGAGCTGAGCGAGCAGTTTGGCAACTCGGCTCAGCGTCTCATTGTCTTGTTCGCGCTGTTCGGCTGGAGCCTGGTGCGCGGTCAGCAAAAGCGGACGTTGGAGTTCGGCCGAGAGCATTTTCGTCTCGCCCAAAAAGAAGAAGACGTCGTGTTCCTCGTCGAATCGCATCAAGCGAACGCAGGACCGCTCTACTTCATGGGAGAGTTCGCCGAAGCCCGGCAACAGTGCGAAGACGGAATAAACCTTTACCAGCTCGAGCCCCAACGCGCCCGACTGATGCATCTCGTTCAGGACCCGGGGGAGTTTCTCCTCGATTACCTCGCGATGTCGCTATGGAACCTCGGCTACCCCGACCAGGCGCTCGAGCGCAGCCGCAATGCGCTCGAGTTGGCCTCGAAGGTGGAACACGCCTTTACCCGCACTCACGGCTTGTGGATGTCCATTTTCGTTCACCGGCTTCGAGGCGAAGAAACGATGGCCAGACAGCGTATCGACGCCGTGATCGAGCTCGCCGTCGCCGAAGGATTCGGGCTGTTCGTCGGGGCGGCCTCGATGTGGCAAGGCTGGGCGAGCGCCCGAGACGGGCAAGTGGACGAAGGGGTCGCGGCTATTCAACAGGGGTTGGCAGGAACGAGGATGGCCGGCATGGAGATTTGGCGCTCGTTCTTTCTCTCCCTCGTGGCTGAGATTTATTTGAACGCCGGGCGCACCGAAGAAGGCATTCAGACCGTCGATGAGGCGCTCGCCGCGGTAGAGGCGAACGAAGAGCGCTGCGTCGAAGCGGAGCTCTATCGGCTCAAAGGCGAGTTGTTGGCGCGGTTGGGCAGTCAGGACGAGGCCGAATCGAACATCCGCCGCGCGACGATATCGCGCGCAGCCAGCAGGCGAAATCGCTCGAGCTCCGCGCGACCATGAGCTGGGCCCGGCTTCGTCGATCGCGCGGCGACTCGACCGAAGCGCGCCAGGCGCTCAGCGACATCTACGGGTGGTTTACCGAAGGGTTCGACACCACTGATCTAGGGGACGCCAAAGCGCTCCTCGAAGCTCAGTCTTGATTCATGTTCGTACGTGTTATGGAGGCTTGAAGATGAAGAGACTCGCTTTTTTCGGAGCCGTCGTGTCGCTGCTTTTGTTCGAAGGCTGCCGCGGGGAAGAGACAGTCACGCGTAAGCTCACGAGTGATACCGTTTTCGACTGCGGCGAGTTTGTCGAAGATCTCGTTCTGGGAGATATACGCCACGCCGATGGGCAGACCGATCGATTCCTCGGCAAAGTCGACGAGAAGACGGCGCGATGTTTCGGTGGCAGCCACGCGGTCGACTTTCGCCATGTGCCTTGGGTGGACTGGAAGAACTACTGGGCCGCCGGCGACGACGAGTCCAGACGAAAGTTCATCGGTATTCCATTCCCCGCCACCAACCTGGTCGGGATCAACGGCTCTTTGCTCGACCTCGAGTATCAGCGGTTGGATTTGATCCGGTTCAACCTCTTCGACAATGCCGGAACCTACGAGGAATACGTTACCGAAGGCACGGGCCAGATTAAGAAACAATGGGATGCGATGCGTCTATCCCCCGAGCACCCGTACTACGAGGCGGTAGGTGGTGACGGCGCGCAGGAATGTAGTGGCGATCTCATTCGCCATCGCAACCTGGATGGAATCTGTAACGACATCAGAAATCCTCTTATGGGCTCGACGCACACCCCCTTCGCGCGCAACGTGCAGTTCGAAAGTACGTTTCCGCGCCTGGGAAAAAACGAGCTCACCAGAAACCGCCATGGCGACCGGCTCGAGCTCCTCGAGCCGGACCCGCAGCTGATTAGCCGCAAGCTCTTTACCAGAAAGCAGTCAAACGAAGGGGCCTGCGAACAGGGCGGCATGGAAGACGATTGCGGCTATCAGAAAGCGCCGTTCTTTAATGTCCTCGCGGCTTTTTGGATCCAGTTCATGAACCACGACTGGTTCTCGCATCTTGTCGAGGGCCACAACCAGCAAGACATGATGGCCGTCGGGTGCACGACGGAACAAGCGCGTCGGACGGGGTGCCGGCCGGGCGACCGCATCGACAAAGCCTACGTGGCCGATGATTCCGACCCACCGACATTCACTCACGACGGCAAGGAACACTTGGCCCGCGCCTTTCAAACGACGAACAACACCGTGACCGCATGGTGGGATGCCTCTCAAATCTACGGTTACGACGACGTCAGTCGTCAGCGCGTCAAACGGGATCCGGACGATCCGGCGAAACTTCTCGTGGTCGAGCTGGGTGAGCGGCCCGGAAACGGCGAAGAGCAAGGCTATTTGCCGCTTCTCGAAGACGGCGACCCCATGAACCCTGCCTGGAGCGGTCAAGAGGCCACCGCTTTTCCCGACAACTGGACGGTGGGGTTGAGCTTCTACCACACCGTCTTTGCCCGTGAGCACAACGCTTTCGTCGAGGCCTTCCGCGCGCAAGCGGCGACGACACCAACGGAAGACTCGGGACTCCGGAATCCGAACGAGCCCGACGAGGTGATTCGTTACCAGAACATCACCACCGACGAGCTTTTCGAAGCCGCGAGGCTCGTCGTCGCCGCGGAGATCGCCAAGATTCATACGATCGAATGGACGACACAGCTTCTTTACGACGAGCCTCTTTTCAAGGCAATGAACTCAAACTGGAACGGACTTTTCGCCGGGCACCCTCTTGTCGAACGAGTGCTCGGAACCGTCATCAAAGGCGCGGTCGATGCCTCGGGGGGCGGCAACCTTGGCAACGCGTGGTACTCCATCTTCGCGTCAGGTCCTGGCATCGTGGGACTCGGGAGCCACCGATACGAAGGCGACCCCGACTCTGTTTTCACGAAGTACGATCCCACCAAAACTGACCTTTGGGACCTCTCGAATCCCGATCACGTGAACGGCGGTGTCAATCACTTCGGCTCGCCGTTCAATTTTCCGGAAGAGTTCGTCAGCGTCTACCGGCTCCACCCGCTGCTTCCGGATCTGCTCGAATACCGCGAGTTGGACGATGACGCGAACATCATTCGCGACAAAGTTCCAGTTGTTGCGACGTTTCGTGGCAAGGCGACCCAAGCGATGCGCGAGCGGGGCCTAGCGAACTGGGCGCTTTCCATGGGACGCCAGCGCCTGGGTGCCCTTACGCTTCAGAACCATCCGCACTTTCTTCAGAACTTGAAGATGCCCGCGCGTCTCGCCGACACCGAAACGCAGACGATCGACGTTGCCGCACTGGACATCGTTCGAGACCGTGAGCGCGGGGTGCCGCGTTTCAACGAGTTCCGCCGTCAGTACGGGTTGAAGACGCTGACGAGCTTCGACGATTTCATCGACCAGCGGGCAGACTCGGCGGAGCAGGAACGGCAGGGAGAGATCATTGGGCTTCTTCGAGAGATCTACGGGCAGCACCGGTGCGACGTTTCGAAAGTCATCACCGAGGCGCAGCTGAACGACGACGGAACCCCAATCAACGATTGTCTCGGTCACCCGGACGCCACGATGGTCGATAACGTGGAGGACGTAGACCTGAAAGTGGGTTGGCTCGCGGAGTTTTCGCGGCCGCACGGCTACGCGATCTCGGAGACACAGTTTCAGGTCTTCATTCTCAACGCGTCGCGGCGGCTCTTCAGCGACCGATTCTTCACCTCCAGCTTTCGTCCCGAGTTCTACACCAAGCTCGGTCACGATTGGGTGCGTTTCAACGGTCCGGATGGCACGGTGATGGAGATCATGAAATCGAACGGTACTACGATCGAGGTCTCGCCTTTGAAGCGAGTCCTCCTACGGACGATTCCCGAGCTCGCGCCCGAGCTCGAGCATGTCGTCAACGCCTTCGATCCGTGGGCGCGTGACCGGGGGAAGTACTACTCGCTCGAGTGGAGACCACGCGACGGCGCGGAAGACGATCCGGCATTCTCCGAATCGCCGAACTGAGTGACACATCAATCTAGGAGGCGCTCTCATGGCCGGCAAGCAACGCAGCCCAATATCTTGGAAACTGCGCAAGGGTTTCTGGAATGGACTCAGTGTCTTCAAGTTCAGGGGGAACAAACCGGCGAAGATCCCGGTGCCCGGTGGCAGCGAGAGACGAATCGAGCCCGTGCCCCTCACGTCGAAGTTTCCGGCCATCCCTGCTCCGAATATTCTCGTGGCCGACCACGTGCCTGCCGACGAAAGATCGCGACCCAAGTACTACTTCTACGAGGTTCAAGTGGCGCTCTACAAGATTTTCGGTGCGATGCAACCCGGGCTGCCACCGATCGCCGACGACCCCGAAGAGGCGCTTCGCGAGGCCTACACCAAGAGACACCGCAAATACTTTCGCGCACCGAGACTGCCCCAGGACTGGGAAGGAGAGGACAAACCGGACCTGGGCCGTTTGGCGGTGGCGAGTCCTTACGGGTGCTACCTCGAGAAGTCACCCGAAGGCGGTTTTCAGTGGGACTTGCGGGAGCTCTCTAATTACCAGCACCATGACGGACTGCATTCGCTCGGCGTGCGCGTGCTCTTCGAGGTTGACGAAGCTACCAAAAGCCTTCGGGCGTATCGCATCGACAGCGAGCTTGGGGCGCACAGTCCGTCTGAACCGGAGTGGCCACTGGCCAAGAAGCTCGCGCTCTGTGCGTTATCCACTCACCTTTCGCTCGTGCGTCACTTCAACTGGGTCCACCTCGTTGTCGGCTCGGCGGTGGCTATCGCCACCCGGAATGCGTTCAAGTCGGACCACCCGCTCTGTCGACTGCTCTGGCCGCACATCTACGGCACGCAATATAGCAACGAGATCGTTACCAAAGGCCAGATGGCCAAGGGCGGCGACTTCGAAACGACGTTCAGCTTCACGCACCAGGGCATGTGCAAGCTCTTCGCTGACACCTACATCACCTATCCCATCGCCGTGATCGACCCGGAAGCCGACGCCAGACGTCGCGGCATCCTGGATGGTGGCTTCGAGGTGCCGTCACACGACAACCTGGTGGAGCTCTTCGATGTCATGCACGCACATGCCCGTCGCTACGTCGAGGCGTACTACGACACCGATGAGGACATCCGCACCGACGAGCAGATTCGCGCGTGGCTGAGCGAGCTCGCGCAGGTCATCCCGAACGGCATCGAGCCGGTCTTCGGTCGCGAGGTGACCCGCTCGGCCGTGGCACGCCTCATCGGTGCGTTCATTTATCTCGAAACCGTCCAGCACGACCTGCTGGGAACGTTTCTGTGGGACTACCAGATGTGGGTGTGGAAGCAGCCGGTGCGCGTCTACCAGGACGGCCGCAACCCGCCACTAGATGTATACCAGAGACTCGTGAATGCGAACTTCAACCTCAACGTCAAGCGAAGAGAGTTGATGTACGATTTCTCCTACCTCGCGCTCGACGAGAAAGGCGTCGCTGCCTTCGGCGCCTTTCAGAAAGATCTGAAAGCGCTCGAGTCCCGGATGGAGAGCGAGGAATTCGCTGATTGGCGCATCAGCCCGAAGATACTGGAGGCCAACATCAACGCCTGAGCGTCAGCGTTTGACCTTGGCGCGTCGCTCCTCACAGCGGCGCTTCTTGAACGGTGGGCTCGAACGCCGGGGCATCGTTCTTGTGGTGCCGGTACTCCGAGATGGCCCGGTAGAACGCCAATCGCCCCCGGTTGAGGCCGCCGAGGGGCTGATGCTCGCGAACGCCGTTCCAGATGTTGAACGACAAATTTTCGGAAAAAGCGATGCGCTCGGGACTCCGGAAATCTTGCGGCTTGATTTCGATGCGTGCCAGCGGAAGCTTCGGCGCGAGGTTCTCCGGCCATAACGCCGTTCCATCCTCGATCGGAAGGGATGGGTCACGCCGTACGTGCGCGTAGAAATCGAAGTAGACCGGCTTTCCATGTTCGGGATTGAGCTCGCGCGCCATGACTTTGCTCAGGTAGTCGGGATCCTCCGTCGGTCCAGGCTCGTCGACGATGCGCAAGCCATCCGCGGGCGTGACGCGACTGACCGAGAACTTGACCGCGTGGTCATCTCCGAGCAGAAACGGCGTCATGCTGTGGTAGTCGACCCGGAGCGGGTTATAGGTCTTCTTGCTGAAGACCTTGACGGCAATGAAGCCCTGACGAGGATGGGTCAGCCCGAACAACAAAAGACGCGTGAGACGGCGCGAGACAGCAATCTTCAAGAAGACCCGGGTTACCTCGACGTCGTCCAAGAAAAAGATGGGATTGTTGATGAAGACGAAATCTTGAGTTCGTCTCTCTTCGAGCGAAAATTCCGAATCACGAAAGATGCCATCCAGCAGTCGTTCGCCCGGAACCCCCATGAGCTTGATCGCGAATCCACGCGCGTCCGGCTGCCCGTCCGCCCGATTGGGAAAAAAGCTGTTCGAGAAACGAATCCAGGCTTTGTACTTCGCACCCGGCTGAAAGATGCCTTTGCGATACTCTTTCGGCACGTCCTTTTGAACCTGAAAGGTTGCCTCAACGCACCCGTGCGCCTTGGCATGCAGAGCGCGCGGCATGATCGCGCCGGGATCCTTTTGCTTGTTCCGCCTCAGGTCCTTCTCGAGCTGCTCCTTGAACATCTCGATGATGGCATCGATGGCTTTTTCTTCTCCCGGAGGAGGACTTTCGAACTTCTCACGTATGGGCGCCAGGTAGGTCATCGGATGCTCCTCATAATTGTGATGTCGTGGCTCATCGAGCCTCGCACTCGGAAATCACCAGAGAAGTTAACACAAAGAAATATTTTTGTAGTAACTTTGGCAGCAGATTTCTCGACCCCGCAGTTTCGCGGATGGCGACCACGAGCTCCCTCGGAGGCAACTCATGGTCAGAGTCGTTCTCACTCTGGCCTCGCTAGTTCTTCTTCTCGCTCTCGGTGTTTTCACCGCGTTTGGCATCTATTGGGAGTTACTGGCGCGCCGGACTACCTCTGCCCGACTACCATGGCTTCGACGAGATGTATTGGCCGGACCAGAACTGGACCGAGAACGATCGTCAGTTGTTCTACCACACGACGCAGGGAACGAATATGATACATCGCGACTGGCTTCTTGCGCTCGAGCAACCCAAGCTTCTGGGTTTTGGACCCGCGACCCCTTTTCTCTCGAGTGACTATGTGAGTCGATTCGGGTTACTCCCGAATGAAAACCTCTTCACAATCCCGACGGTCTCCCCGTGGGTCTTGCCGTGGACGAGAACTTCCAGGACCAGACCACCAAAGAGTCCATGGTCGTGGTCGGCGAGGCGATTTTCTGAAATCCACGGTACCCGTCGACAATCTGCACGATTTGGAGATATGGCTGGGACGCGTTCCGAATGGCGTGCAAGAACCGAAACGCCGCCATGGCCTCTCATCTCCCCGCCAAAGATCGATTCGGCCCGCGCTAGGCTGACCCAAAGCCCCAACTAACCGTGAAAACCCGCTGCCCCACTGTGGATTCCCTCTCCCCGACACCGAGGATCCGGCACCGTAGAAGTCGGCATCTTGCGGGCTTTGTCCGGGACCGCGGATCGATCAACATTTCGCCCATCTAGCAGGAACCACGGGCTGTTTCCCTAGTTCCCCATCAGGTGGACGGACCTAGCGGGAGCCGAATCGAGCATCCCCGTCGGAACGTACGGGTTGAATGCCAGCATCCCGAACGTGATGGGCGAAAGCGCGTCATGTGCGAGTTCTGCGATCCGCTGCGAATCCCATGGGGAGCTCTGCGTCGCGAGCACACGCAAGCGCTCCGGGCCAAGCTGGCAGAGCGCTACGAACCTGCCGGAGCGAACACTCGCCTGTCGGCTCTCCGCGGCGTCTTGAAGGAGGCGTGGCTGTTGGGGCAAATGGACGCCGAGCTCTACCACCGCGCCATCGAGATCAAAACGGTGAAGGGTGAGAAGCTGCCATCGGGACGCCATATCAGGCGACGGGAACTGCAGAAGCTATTCAATGTCTGCGCGAAGGACGAGAGAATTGCGGGCCGTCGTGATGCGGCCATCATCGCTGTTCTCTACGGCGGGG
>Ga0209988_10003039_pt1 | contig 11108 bp, 8 predicted proteins | sample N075metaG_FD_183115 | JGI IMG/M metagenome (GOLD analysis project Ga0209988, IMG submission 183115) | Deep subsurface microbial communities from Kermadec Trench to uncover new lineages of life (NeLLi) - N075 metaG (SPAdes) (version 2) | ecosystem: Environmental > Aquatic > Marine > Ocean trench... | reverse complement strand
AAGAAAGTTCGCACAGACACTGAAATCGGCGCCAGCCCGGTTTCGGTCGCCTACGCCGCTGTCAACCTGGCCAACCAGTTCTTTGCCGGATTCGGCCAACATACAGCGTTACTCATTGGCGCCGGCGTGACCATGCAACTGGTCGCCAAGCACCTGGTTGGCAAGGGCATTGGGCGGCTGTTTGTGGCCAACCGGGATATCGGCCGCGCCCAGGAGCTTGCGAGCGAATTTGGCGGCTATGCCCTGCCCCTGTCGGAAATCGACGGGACGTTGGAGGAAGCCGACATTCTCATCAGCTCAACGGCCAGCCCGAATTACATCGTCACGCAGGAACAAATGATCAAGGCAATCAAGGCCAGGAAACGCAAGCCGGTATTTGCGGTCGATATTGCCGTGCCCAGAGACCTCGATCCCAGGATCAGCGAACTCGACGATGTTTATCTTTACACCATCGACGACCTCAACAAAGTCATCCTGGAAGGTCAAAGCAATCGTAAAGCGGCCGTTGTGGATGCGAAGCGGATTCTGGATGATGAGACCGAGCGTTATCTTGAGATAGAGCGAAGCAAAGATGTCGCGCCCGTGATTACAGCGATTCGCGACTACGGCGATACGTTGAGGGACGAGGTTCTGCAAAAGGGCCTGCGTCGACTGCGCACGGGTTCTGACAGTGAAGAAGTACTGGCATTCGTCACCGCGGCTTTGCTAAAGAAACTGTTGCACCAACCCAGTGTCCGACTTCGTGAAGCGGGTGAAAACGCTGACAAGGCGTTCATTGCCATGGCCCGCGAATTATTCAACCTGAAAGAGGAGCAAGAGTGATCGCGTGAAAGACTCCATACGATACAAACTGGAAAACACACGCGATCGGCACGAGGAGGTGGCCGGACTGATGGCCGATCCCGGTGTAATCAGCGACCAGAACCAGTTTCGCGAACTGTCGCGTGAATATGCACGCCTCGACCCGATAGTCGCCCAGTTCGGAGAGTTCGAATCGCTGAGCGAGGATCTGGTCGTGGCCCGTGAAATGGCCAACGATGCCGACGCCGAAATCCGGCAAATGGGCGAAGAAGAGCTTGCGTCCCTCAGCGAAAAACGGGGTGTCATCCTGGTCGAGATGCAAAAAGCACTGATTCCCCCGGATCCGCATGACGACAGCAACGTCTTCCTCGAAATTCGCGCAGGCACGGGTGGCGACGAGGCCGCCATATTTTCGGGCGACCTCTTCCGCATGTACGCCAAATATGCGGAAGCACGAAAATGGTCACTGGAAATCATCAGCGCGCGCGAAGGAGACCACGGAGGTTATAAAGAAATTATCTGCCGCATTTCAGGCGACGGAATTTTTGCACGCCTCAAATTCGAATCAGGCGTCCACCGCGTGCAGCGCGTCCCAGCGACTGAAGCACAAGGACGCATACATACATCGGCCTGCACTGTTGCCATTTTGCCTGAACCCGACGAGGTCGAGGAAATCGAAATCAATCCGAGCGACTTGCGCGTTGATACTTACCGGGCATCAGGTGCGGGTGGCCAGCACGTCAACAAAACGGATTCCGCCGTACGCTTAACGCATCTTCCAAGCGGCATCGTGGTGGAATGCCAGGACGAACGTTCCCAACACAAGAACAGGGCCCGTGCCCTGTCTTTGCTGCAAGCAAAGCTGCTGGATGCCGAAATTTCGGCTCAAACCAGTGAACAGGCTGCACGCCGCAAACTCCAGGTGGGCACCGGCGACCGCTCGGAACGCATCCGGACCTACAACTATCCGCAAGGCCGGGTCACCGATCACCGCATCAATCTGACTCTCTACAAACTCGCTGAAATACTCGAAGGCGACCTGGACCATGTCATTGAACCGCTGTTCAACGAGTACCAGGCCGACCAGTTGGCCGCGCTTGGAGACTAACCCCACAGGAGTGGCATCCTGCTGCGATATACGGCATGGATCCGAGCCTGTTCTTACATCTGCTTGCGCAGATAATTGAGCACGTCGGAGCGGGTAATCAAACCCAGGAACTGCTCGCCATCCATTACGGCCGCATACGGTTGCACGTGCAGCATCGCCACAAGATTATTAACGCTCGTGTCCTTGTTCAGTTGAATGAACGCGGTTTGCATGCCTTCGCTGACGCAGGCATTCATGAGTTCGGGTTTGCCGAAAACGAGGCGAATAATCGCGTCTTCCGTCAATACGCCCACCAGTTTGCCGTTTTCCATGACCGGCAGTTGGGAAAACCCGGCGTTCCTCAGGCGATTGTGCGCGGTGGTGAGAACATCGCCCGGGCCTACGGTAATGGTGGCTCGTTGTCCGTGCAGCCGGCCGATCAGGTCACGCAAGTCGCCGAATTGTTCACGCTCAATAAACCCCTGATCTTCCAGCCAGAAGTCATTATACAATTTCGACAGGTATTTGTTTCCCGTGTCACAGACAAAACTGACGACGCGCTTCGCCTCGGTCTGCTCGCGACAATACTTGAGTGCCGCACAGATCAAAGTGCCGCTGGACGAGCCAGCCAGCAGACCTTCTTTTTTCAACAACTCCCGCGCCGTGCCAAACGACTCGGCATCGGAAATGCTATACGCCTTCCTGACTCGGCGGAAATCGGCAATGGACGGTATGAAGTCTTCGCCGATACCCTCGACCAGCCAGCCGGTGTTCTTCTCGTGCAATTCACCCTTGTTGATGTAGTCGGCGAGAATCGAGCCCACGGGATCCGCAAGAATCAACTCAACATCGGGGGCATGTTCCGCCAGGAATTTACTGAGACCCGACACCGTCCCGCTCGAACCCACGCCCAGAACGATGGCATCCAGGTCGCCTTCCATCTGTTGCAGAATTTCCGGCCCGGTGGTCAGTTCATGCGCCAGGGGATTGTCCGGATTGCCAAACTGATCGATGAAATACGCACCCTTCTCCTCCGCAATACTTTTGCCGAGATCCTGGTAATACTCAGGATGTCCTTTGGCAACATCGGAGCGGGTCAATACAATCTCAGCGCCCATTGCACGCAGGTTGAAGATTTTTTCCTGGCTCATTTTGTCAGGAAGAACGAGAATCAGCTTGTAGCCTTTCTGTGCCGCCACCAGCGCGAGGCCCAGGCCGGTATTTCCAGCGGTTGCCTCGACAATCGTATCGCCAGGTTTAATATCGCCGCGCTTTTCCGCCTCCGCAATCATCGACATGCCGATGCGGTCTTTGATGGAACCGGCCGGGTTGAGGTGTTCGAGTTTGAGGAACAAGCGACACGGACCGGTATCGATATGGGTCACTTCAAGCATTGGCGTCCGGCCGACCATATCGAGAATATTTGAAAATACGTTCATTGACGGTACTGCTTCTTGTCGAAGGGGCTGCAATACTACGCGAACGGCATAGTCTACGGCCAGAAATCGGGTATGACGATTGACATAGAATCTGCATTGACTACCACGGCGCAAGCGCTGCAAAGCGTGAGTGATTCTCCACGACTCGATGCCGAGTTGCTGTTGGTGTCCGTGCTGGATGAGCCGAGAAGTCACCTGTTTGCTCATCCGGACGAAGCATTAAGCACCGAGGATGCTGTCCGCCTGTCGGCGCTGGTTCAACGCCGGCTCAACCACGAGCCGATTGCATATCTGACGGGTGAAAAAGAATTCTGGTCTTTGCCGCTGATGGTAAGCACGGCAACGCTCGTGCCGCGCCCCGAGACCGAACTGTTGGTGGCAGCGACACTGGCACTCATTCCGCGCGATGCGAGCATGGCCGTGCTCGATCTCGGCACCGGCAGTGGCGCCATCGCGATTGCCATTTCGAGTGAGCGCCCGCTTTGCCGCATCGTCGCGACGGATTTAAGCTCACCGGCACTGACCATAGCAGCCGCCAACGCCGAGCGGCATGAGCTGACCAATATCACGTTTTTGCAGGGCGATTGGCTGGAGCCGGTTGCTGACCGCACATTCGATCTTGTCGTTTCCAATCCCCCGTACGTTGCCGAGAACGATGCGGCAATGAATCTGTTGCGCTGTGAACCACGCATTGCACTGGTCGCCGGGGAAGACGGTCTGGACGCGATTCGACGCATTGCCGCCGACGCAGGCAAGAACCTGCTCGGGGGCGGGGCGCTGCTCGTCGAGCATGGCGCAGATCAGGAAGAAGCAGTCGCCCAGGTTTTGGCCGACGAGGGCTGGGACAACATCCAATGCCTGCCCGATCTCAGTAACCTGCCGCGTGTTACTTGTGCGATGTGGAAGCCGCATGAGGAAGGCCAGGAGCCTGTCGGACTTAGGACCCATCTACTGCGGCAGCAAGCCACCAATAGGCTGTGTCGATAAAATAAAGCGCTCATCGCGTTACACAACCCCTGTGCCGTTGATTAACGACTAACTCATCCACTCGACCACACTCATGCCAATGAAGCTGCCAATGGCGTACCCGAACGACCCGGCAAGGACGCCCGGAACCATCAGATGGCTCCAGCCCTTGGCCGATGCAATCGCCGGCGCCATCGCAGGACCACCAATGCAAACGGCCGAGCCCATGAGTATTTCGCCAAGATCGAGCTTGAACAGGCGACCAAGTGGCAACAACAACAGCAGGTGTACACTAACAATGATCAGCGCGACCACGAACAGAATCGGTGCAATCTGAACCAGTTTCCAGACATCGGCACTGGCCCCGATCGTCGCAAGAAAAATAAACATCAGGACATTGCCTGCCTCGGTGAATCCCGACATCCTGGCCACCAGTCGCGGTGTCAGTGTCGCCACCATCAGTGCAAGTAAGGTGATTACCAGAATCCCGTATTGCGGTCTGCCGATCCAATTCGCTACCAGGTGTCCAACCGCTGCAAGCGCAAAGGCCAGTGCTAGCGCAGCGGTGAGGCCGGCGATATCGAGGTTCGCTATCTGGTGCACAGGCTTGTCCACGGTCGTTTTCAGCGTGTCAATCGCGCCCTTGCGATGACTGGGAAACAAGCGGGCGAAGCCCACGATTCCAGGCAGCGTAATGATCAGAATCAGGTGCAGATTCGTGATGACATTATCCGCGGCAAACATCGCGGCAAGCAAGGTCTTGTCCTCAAACTGAGTCGCTTCAGCCACCGCCGCAAAATTCAGTGAGCCGCCAATATAAGTGCCTGTAAATATGCCGGCCAACGCCGGTTCATTGGGTCCGAGGTCAATGAGAGACATCGCGATGAAAGCCCCGGCAACGACTGTCGCGCTACCGATCATAAACGCCGCCAGGGTTGCCCCCGCCTCGCGAAATACACGCCGCAGGTCTGCCTGAAACAGCAACAGGGGTATGGCAATCGGCACCAGGTAGTCCCAGACAACGTCGTAAACCGGCGCGGCGGAAGGAATAATGCGCAGATTGGACAGCACGATGGCCAGCGTGATCAGTAACATCACACCCGAGTATTTGCGACCGATTGGAAAGCGCTCGGACCAGAATCCAAATGTCGCAATACCGATCAATACGGCCCAGAGCGCAAAATCCTGATCGGGACCGATGAGCGGAAATAACTCGGCACTGGATTGCATAACGAGATCGATGAGTCAGATACGTTGCTGCAAGGTACACGACTTGCCGGGCGAAAAGAAACACCGCCACGCAATGTGTCAGGGACACCGAACGGCATTCTGTGATACACAAGCATCCCACTTACACAAATACAGAGTTTCTATGATTACTATTGTGACCAGTCACGGCGATATCGTCGTTGAGCTTTTCGAGGAAACCGCACCGATCTCCTGTGAAAATTTCAAGCATTACATTGAGGACGGCCATTTCACCGAAACGATATTCCACCGTGTTATTCCGAAATTCATGATTCAGGGCGGCGGCAAGACAGCCGATATGCAAAGCAAGTCCACGCGCGAACCCATCAAGAATGAAGCAGACAATGGTGAGAAGAACCTCCGTGGCACGCTGGCGATGGCCCGCACCGGCGTCGTCGACAGTGCAACTTCCCAATTCTTTATCAATCTTTGTGACAATGACTTTCTGGATCACAGCGGTCGTGACTTTGGGTATGCCGTGTTTGCTAAAGTCAGCGACGGCATGGATGTCGTGGATGCCATTGGCGCCGTTGCCACAAGCTCGAGCGGCGGGCAGCAGGATGTACCGATGGACCCGGTGACCATTCAGGAAATACGTATCTCGGAGTAAGCCTGATGAGCAATTCAGACCTTTCTGCAAGCAGGGCCGCGCGTCATCTGGCGCTGCCGCAGATCGGCGCTGAGGGCCAGGAACGCATTGCAGCGTCGACTGCACTGTTGATCGGGCTCGGCGGAATCGGCTGTGCGGCCGCGAGTTATCTCGCGAGCAGCGGCGTGGGACATCTGCTTCTGTGCGATTTCGATACCGTCGATGCAAGTAACCTGGGACGCCAGATTCTGTACGGACCGGCCGATATCGGAGAACTCAAGGCGCAGTGCGCGGTGTCGCAACTCGGCAGGATCAATCCGGACATCCGGCTGACTGCGATGATGGATCGCTTGAGCGGTGATGCACTGGCGGCAGTCGTTTCCGAGGCGGACATTGTCCTGGATGGTTGCGATAATTTTGCCACGCGTTTCGCGGTCAGCGATGCTTGTGTTGCGAATCACCGCCGTCTGCTATCGGGCTCGGCGATTCGTTTTGAAGCACAGCTAGCTGCGTTTGGCCCCGACTACGAAACCTCGCCCTGCTATCGATGCCTTTACACCGAGGCTGACGAGTCGCTGGAAAATTGCGCGGGTAACGGCGTGCTGGCCGCCGTTCCCGGTGTCGTCGGCACGATGATGGCGGTTGAGGCGTTGAAGTTTCTGGGTGGTATTGAGAATCCGCCGGGCAGGTTGACCTTGTACGAAGGACTGACTGGAGACTGGCGGCAGGTGGGGATTGGGAAGCGTATTGATTGTCCGGGGTGTGGCTCAGGGAGGTGATTGCCGATTCGCTGGACGCGCGTCGTTTAGATTTCGGTCGCGCCTCAGGTGACGCTCCTACAATAATGCCAATGGAAACATCGTAAATCGCGGGTCAGGTCCCGCTCCTACAGGAGTGCCAATAGAAAAATTGTAGGAGCGTCACCTGAGGCGCGACCGAAATTTAACCGGCATGCGATTGCTAACCATTGCGATAAATATAGCTATACGCATTGATGGCCGGCACCCCGCCCAGGTGCGCGTACAAAACATTTGAACCCGACGGAAAAAATCCCTGGCGAACCAGGTCAATCATGCCCTGCATCGATTTTCCCTCATACACCGGGTCCGTCATCATGCCTTCCATGCGTGCGCAAAGGCGGATCGCAGCATTTGTCTCTGCCGAGGGGACCCCGTAAACGGGGTAAGCATATTCTGTTTTCAATACGACATCCTCAGCGACGATATCCTGACCCAAGCCCACAAGCGCGGCCGTTTTTTGCGCAATATCAAGAACCTGAGCGTGGGTTTGTTCGGGCGTGCACGACGCATCGATGCCGATGACATTTCGAGCGCGACCATCTTGCGCAAAGCCGACGACCATGCCGGCGTGCGTCGAGCCGGTCACCGTACAGACGACAATGTAGTCAAACCTGAATCCCAGTTCCGCTTCTTGCTCGCGAACTTCTTCAGCAAAGCCGACAAAGCCCAAACCACCGAACTTGTGAACCGACGCGCCGGCTGGAATGGAATAGGGCACACCGCCTTTATCTCGAACGTCCGCGATCGCCCGCTCCCAGCTCTCGCGAATACCAATATCGAAGCCTTCATCAACCAACTCGATATCCGCACCGAGCACGCGCGACATCAAAATATTCCCCACCCGGTCATACACAGCATCCTGAAAGGGCACCCAGCTTTCCTGCACCAGTCGACACTTCATGCCAATCTTGGCGGCAACCGCCGCAACCTGCCGGGTATGATTCGACTGCACTCCGCCGATCGTTACCAGCGTATCCGCGCCGACCGCAATCGCATCGGGAATGATGTATTCCAGTTTACGAATTTTGTTGCCGCCAAAGGCGAGTCCCGAATTGCAATCTTCGCGCTTTGCATAGAGCTTGACATCACCACCGAGGTGGGCCGACAGGCGTTCCATTTTTTCAATCGGCGTCGGACCGAATGTCAGCGGATAGCGTTCAAACTTCTCCAGCATGCCCCTGCTCCACGCAAAAATAAATCATCGCCGGCACATTACATCATCGCTCGAATTGCCGCACCATTTCAGCGACCTTGCAAACCGTCTGCCAGTTACGCGCGGTAACCGCGACACCCAGGAGTTTTTCCACGCGCTTAGCCAGCTTCGAGCGACCGATGCCCTGCGGGGCATGCAGGTAAAACATGCGCTGCGTGAGGACAAATTTCTCGTTGGCCAGCTTGAGGTCATTGAGTGCCGCCTGGTTCGGCGTGTCCGGTGGCTCCGCAAGAAAAAATAAGTGCAGGGTCTTTGGATTGTCCGTCGCAGCCGGAAACGGGTTTTCATTGATCGCTTGCTGAAATTCCACAACGGAGAGCAATAAAACGGGAATGCGAAACCCGTAGTTCGATTCAATCGCGGTCGCAATACGCTGCGCGATTTCGTTACGCTTTTTATTGGACGAGCGAAAGACGATGTTGCCGCTTTGTATGCAGGTTTTTACACCCTCGAAGCCCAGCTTCAGAAGGAGCAAGACGAGGTCCTTCATCGGCAGAATATTTTTACCACCAACGTTAATGCCGCGAAGAAGTGCGATCCAGGTAGTCATCGGATGTCCTGTCAGGTTTGAGCGTCCGCGGAAGTCTGCCTGAATATCGCGTTGGTCAAGCCGCATCCGCCTTCGATGGTTCGTACCCTAAATTCGGTGCCAGCCACCTCTCTGCCTCGCTTAGAGATATGCCCTTTCTTTCTGCCAGCGACCTGATTTGGTCCCGACCGACGTTGCCGACGGAAAAATAACGCGCGTCGGGATGGGAGAAGTAGAAGCCACTGACTGCCGCCGTGGGAAACATCGCAAAGGATTCGGTCAACTGCAGCCCGATTGCATTTTCAACATCAAGGAGATCCCAAAGCCGGCCTTTTTCAGTGTGGTCCGGACAGGCCGGGTAGCCGGGAGCCGGCCGAATGCCGCGATACCGTTCGCGAACAAGATCGTCATTGGATAAAGACTCGGCCGAATCGTAAGCCCAAAACTCCCTGCGCACTCTCTCGTGCATGTACTCTGCCAGTGCTTCGGCCAATCGGTCGGCGAGCGCTTTCAATATGATGCTGCTGTAGTCGTCGTGCTGCGCTTCGAAACGCTGCACATGTTCGTCAATGCCGATGCCCGCGGTAAGCGCAAAACCACCGATATAGTCGGCAACCGCTGTGTCAGCGGGCGCAACGAAATCCGCCAGACAATCGTGAGATTTTCCCGCAGGCTTGCTGCGCTGTTGCCGCAGGTGGCATAGCCGCATTAATTCAGTCTGTCGTTTCTCGTCGGTGAAAACACGAATATCGTCGTGATCGATGCTGTTCGCCGGAAAAATACCAATGACTGCCCGTGCCTGAAGCCATTTCTCGTCGATAATTCGATCCAGCATTTCCACAGCGTCGTCAAACAGATTGCTCGCTTCTTCGCCGACTATTTTATCGGTCAGAATGTCAGGGTATTTGCCGTGAAATTCCCACGCGTTGAAGAACGGCATCCAGTCGATGTAATCTCTGAGAATGCCGAGATCGATATCAGAGAACACGCGCGTGCCAGTAAGTTCTGGTTTCGGCGGCGAGTAATTTTTCCAGTCGATCGAATGTTTGTTCTTACGCGCCTGCGAGAGAGACAATTGTGGCTTGAGTCGTGACTTGCCGGCATGTCGCTCGCGACGCTTCGCATTATCTTCCCGTACCTTTTGGATCAGTTCCGCGCGGCTCGATGCACCGACCAGCGCCTGGGCGATGCCGACAGAGCGCGATGCATCTTTTACGTAAATAACCGGTCCATCGTAATTCGGCTCGATCTTCACGGCCGTGTGAACCGGCGACGTCGTTGCGCCACCGATCAACAAAGGCAAAGTGAAATTCAAACGCTGCATTTCCGCAGCTACGTTGGCCATCTCCTCGAGCGACGGCGTTATCAGACCGGACAATCCGATGATGTCTGCCCCTTCACGTTTCGCCGTTTCAAGAATTTTCTCACAGGAGACCATGACGCCAAGATCGATGATTTCAAAATTATTGCACTGCAAGACGACGCCGACAATATTCTTGCCGATGTCATGCACATCGCCCTTGACCGTCGCCATGATGATCTTGCCATTGGTCTCAATGACGCCACCCTTCTCTTCTTCTATAAAAGGCAGCAAATGAGCAACTGCCTTTTTCATGACACGGGCGGATTTTACGACCTGTGGCAGGAACATCTTGCCTTCACCAAAGAGGTCGCCGACGACATTCATGCCCGACATTAACGGGCCCTCAATAACGTGCAATGGGCGGTCCGCGGCAAGCCGGGCCTCTTCGGTGTCTGCAACGACAAACTTATCAATGCCTTTGACCAAAGCGTGCTCGAGGCGCTTTTCGACCGATAGTTCCCGCCAGGACATGTCCGTCGTATCTCGCTTCGCGCTGGATGCCTGCCCTATGTAGTCCTCCGCGACCTCCAGCAACCGTTCCGTTGCCTCCGGATTTCGGTTCAGTACGACATCTTCTGCCGCGTCGCGCAACTTCCGCGGCAATTCATCATAAATCGCAAGTTGACCCGCGTTGACGATGCCCATATCCATGCCCGCTTTGATCGCGTGGTACAGAAACACCGAGTGAATTGCCTCGCGAACAATATTATTGCCACGGAACGAAAACGATACGTTGCTGACGCCGCCGCTCACCAGCACCTCCGGCATCGCCTCCTTGATGCGCCGCGTTGCTTCGATGAAATCGAGACCGTAGTTGTTGTGTTCTTCGATGCCGGTGGCGACCGCAAAGATATTCGGGTCGAAAATGATGTCGGACGGGTCGAACTGCAGTTGCTCGGTAAGAATTTTGTAGCAGCGGACACAAATCGCTACCTTGCGATCAACACTATCTGCCTGGCCCTGTTCATCGAATGCCATGACAATGACGGCAGCACCATAGTCGCGCACCAGTCGAGCCTGCTCAATGAATTTTTCTTCGCCTTCCTTGAGGCTGATTGAATTGACAACCGCTT
>Ga0209988_10003037_pt1 | contig 11112 bp, 8 predicted proteins | sample N075metaG_FD_183115 | JGI IMG/M metagenome (GOLD analysis project Ga0209988, IMG submission 183115) | Deep subsurface microbial communities from Kermadec Trench to uncover new lineages of life (NeLLi) - N075 metaG (SPAdes) (version 2) | ecosystem: Environmental > Aquatic > Marine > Ocean trench... | reverse complement strand
GCGAGGCCACTGTGAGGCACGGAGCCGTTCTGGGTGTTTTGTTGAGCGTGGTCACCCTGTCCGGGTGCGGCCGGGAACCGCCCCACAATATCGTGCCGTTACCGCGGAGCTTCGAGGGCGGCGAAGGGGTCTTCGTCCTCGACGCGGCGAGCGCGATAAGCTTGATCGACCCGAGCGATACCGAGGCCCGGGAAGTCGTGGAGCTCTGGGCCGGTCCGGTCCGGATCGGCACGGGCCTCACCTTGCCCTTCTCACCAGACGGTGCGCTGCGCGTCGGTGTCGACGGAAACGGAGGCCCGGAGAGCTACCGGCTCACGGTGTCCGAGTCGGGTATCTCGATCAATGCGGGTGACCACGCGGGCCTCTTCTACGGCTTGCAGACGTTGTCGCAGCTTCTGCCCGCAGGATTGGAAGACGGGGCTGAGTCGGTCGCCGCCCCGCTCGAGATTCCCTCCGTACGGATCGACGATGCCCCCCGTTTTTCCTACCGAGGCATGCACCTCGACGTCGCTCGGCATTTCTTCGGGCCTGACTTCGTGAAGCGCTACATCGACATGCTCGCGCGCTACAAGATCAATCGCTTCCACTGGCACCTGACCGAGGACCAGGGCTGGCGGATCCAAATCGACCGGTATCCGCTCCTGACGGAAGTGGGCGCGTACCGGACGGAGACGCACGTCGGGCACGGGCGGGACGATTTCAACGGCGACGGCCAGCGGTACGGCGGCTTCTACACGAAGGACGAGATCCGCGATATCGTGGCGTACGCGGAGGCGCGCTACGTGACCATCGTCCCGGAGATCGAGATGCCCGGGCACTCCTTGGCCGCGCTCGCCGCCTATCCGGAGTTGGCCTGCACGCCAGGCCCCTTCGAGGTCGGGATGACGTGGGGTGTCTTCGAGGACATCTACTGCCCCTCCGAAGAGACTTTCGCGTTCCTCGAGAACGTGCTCTCCGAGGTCATCGAGCTCTTCCCAGGCGAGTTGATCCACGTGGGTGGGGACGAGGCCCCGAAGGTGCGCTGGGCGGAGAGCAAGCTCGTCCAGGATCTCAAGGAGCGGGAGGGCCTCGCGGACGAGGACGAGGTGCAGAGCTGGTTCATCCAGCGAATCGAGAACTTTCTCAACTCGAAAGGACGTCGACTCATCGGGTGGGACGAGATCCTCGACGGGGGCCTGGCGCCGAACGCCACCATCATGTCATGGCGAGGGACCGAGGGCGGCATCGAGGCGGCCAGGCAAGGAAACGACGTCGTCATGACCCCGTACAGCCACCTCTACCTCGACTTCTACCAAACGGCGGACCAGGAGGGTGAGCCGCTGGCGATCGGAGGCTTCCTACCGCTCGACACCGTGTACTCCTACGAGCCCGTCCCGACCGAGCTCACGCCCGCCGAGGCCACGCACGTCCTGGGGGCCCAGGCGAACGTCTGGACCGAATACATGACGACCGAAGATCACGTGGAGTACATGGTCTTTCCCCGCATGTTTGCGCTCTCCGAGGTCGTCTGGTCGCCCAGCGAAACGAGAAATTTCCGGGGTTTCGTCAGGCGCCTGGATTGGCACTTAGACCGGCTCGACGCGCTCGGGGTCAACTACCGACCGCTCGACCGTTAGGGCCGCACGCTAAACCGCTAGGGCCCAACGCTCAGGTCGAGGTCCCACCCGGTTCTATCGGCCCACCAGCTCCCGAATACTCGCCACGGCCACCTCGACCTTGCCGTCGATGAACTGTCTGCCGAGCTCCGCCGAGGCGACCGCCGCGATCTCGTCGGCGAGCTGGTCGGGACGTAGCCACCGGCCATCAGGGTCGATCGCCATGATCTCGCTGGCGTCGTCGATCGGCGTCATCTGGTTTCTGGGTACGTCGAGCGCCTCCAGAATCTCCCGCATGCGTGCCTCGCCCTCCTCATAGACCGGGATGAAGAACACGCGACCTCCCTTGGGCCGCCACTCGGCGTCCAGTGCTGTGGCGGCCTCTCTGATGACGCTCTGCGTCTCGGAGTGGTCGCCCAAAATTACGACGTCGGTGAAGCCGACTGCCAGCGCACTGACGGCGACTTCGCGAGTGACGGCCGCAAGCGTTTCGTGCGACACGCTGATGGTTCCGGCAAACCTCATGTGTCCGGTCCTCTCGATCGGATCACCGGCCGGGGCGTAGGGATTCGGCGGATACGCGAGCGCGTTTCCAAGCGTCTCCGCGACGCGCCGGGAGACGTGTGCGGCGATCAGGTTGTGCTTCCCGAGGGCCACGGCCGAGCCGTTCTGATGGGTCCCGCCCACGTAGTAGATGGCGGTGGTCTTACCGGCGTCGATCGCTGCCTGGACTTCGGCCGTCGTGAGGTCGTCGATCATCACCGAGGTCGACTGGGCGAACGCGCTCCCACTCGACAGGAGCAACGCGAAAACGACGAGCAGATGCCTCATGAGAGCCCCCTTCTGCAGTACTCGAACACCTCGCGGATGGGCGATTCAAACGACCACCAAAGCCGAAAGGCATCGTACAGCGGGGTCCTGTAGGCCACAAGGAGCGAGATTGGCCGCTCCCAGTTTGCGCACGACTCTCGCTTCCTTCGTTGTTTCGCACACCGCCCAGGGCAGGGCGGCACGTGCGAACCACAACCTGAGATCCGCACGATGATTGGCGAAACCATCGGACAGTATCGAATCGACGCCGAGCTTGGGCGAGGTGGAAGGGGCGTGGTGTATCGGGCCTTCGATCAGCAACTCCAACGAAACATGGCGCTCAAGGTTCTGCACGAAGGTGTCACGAGTCGGGCTGAGCAGCGCTCCAGCATCCTCGCCGAAGCCCGCGCCGCCTCGCCGCTGAATCACCCAGGGATCGCCACGATTTACGAAGTGGGCGAGCAGGGTGAGCTCGGGGAAGCCCAGGACTATCAGGCGCGGGCTCTGGCGCTCGATCCCCCACAAATCTGGGCAAACCTTTTCATGCCCAGCGTACTGATCAGAAAAGGGGACCCGGATCGTGCCGAGCGAGGTATCCGTACGGCGGAACAGATTTTAGGGACCGACCAGATGTTGGGCACGATGGAGGCTCTAATCTGGGCGAGACGGGGAGAAGACGCGAAGGCCGAGCAGACCGTCCTGGAAGCGCTCAGCCACGGTACATCGAAGAGGCACACAACCATCACGCGTGGCACGTCGCTGCGGCAGTGTACGCGCTCCTGGGAAGGCCGAGTGAAGCCGTGTCCTGGCTCCAAAAGGCGGCGGGTATGGGCCTGCCGAACCATCCGCTCTTCTGGAACGACCCGCACTTGGCGTCGCTCCAGGACCATCCCGGATTCCTGGGCCTGATGTCTTCGCTCAGGAGCGAGCACGAGGCGTTCCGCGGAGAGTTTTCCCGAGTCTAAAAGAGAAGCTGACTAGGGTGCTCGAACTGGGGAGGCTTGTGGCTCGTCGAGCGGGCTCTGAAAACCAATAAACGATGACAAAAAGGACACAAAAATCAATGTACTACTACAAAGCGCCCAGTAACAAATCAACGTTATCATGGCAAGCGACGGCTGCCAGTAAATACCGGTCAGTGTAATGCCCAGCACTGCAAACCAGATGAACCACCCCAGGAACACAAACGCGCTAAGCAAAGGCATTCGGACCTTTAACCGCATCCTACGGCGGAGATAAAAAGCCGTGTAGGTGACGCTCGTTATGAGGGTGAACCAAGTGGTCCACGTGGCCACGATTGATTCATCCGGCCAAACCCGCCACAACACCCCAGGGAAAAGACAAAAACTAACGGCCAACAGGCCGCTCTCTGTGAAGTAGTGGACGAGTAGCTTTTGGAATGGAGTAAGCTCTCCACCGATCGTCAGCCGGATGGAGGCTACGATCACCGCGAACGCCACAAAGGCGGTGGTTACCTCAGCCAAGATATTGAGTGTACTGAAATCGTATTCCACTCTGACTCCTAGGGCTCCAGACCCAGCAACCGCGCGGGGTTGCGCCGCAGCATCAGGTCGATCTGGTCGTCGGTGACGCCGGCGCCCCGCATCGCGGTGACGTAGGCGCGCAGACCATCGACGTGGGACGGACTGGTCGCTTGCCCGAGATCGGACGACATCAGGAAGTGCTCGGCGCCGATCTCCTGGATGGCAGAGACGTATTCGGTCACGGTCCGGTTTCCGAGATACACCGCGTACCAGTCGATCTCGAGAATCGCGCCGGCGTCAGCCATCTGCTGCATCTGCGCGCGTGAGGGGCGCTGTGAGAAGACGTGCGTCACGAGAATCCGCTCGACGCCCTGACGGGCCGCCGCGGACATGAGGACCAACACCTCCTCCGGTGACGAGTGCCCCATGGCGAGCACGAGGTCATGCTCGGCCACGAGCGCGAAGATCTCGGCGAGCTCGGGGACCGGCGCCCCGTCCAGTGTCACCGACACGAATGCACCTGAGTTGCCCTGCGCAGTGACGTAGTACTCCGCGTCGAACGTCGGCAGCCAGACCACCTTGCCCCGCCCGCCGTCGAACTGCACCATCTGGCGGACCGCTTCGGCGTTGATCCCGCCGACAGCCCGGTTCAACACGATCCCACCGAAGATCTCGAGACCCTCGACCTGCGCCATCGCCAAGGCCGCACGATCGGCCGTCATGGTGAAGTGGTTCTTCAGGACGATGCCACGCAGACCCGCGCGACGGGTCATGCGGGCGACTTCGAGGTCATTCACCGAGCGAGGGCGGGAGTCGGGGCCGGAATGCACGTGAAAATCGATGGCACCGTCGAGCGAGACGTCTCGGTCCTGCGCCGCTGCCGGGCCGACCGATACGGCAAGCGTAACCGGGAGCGCAACCGCGAGCACGGCTCCGAATCGCGTCACGCGCCTATGCGTCGTCCGACACCGTCATTCGTCGTCCGACACCGTCCCGATCGCCTTCAGCACCTCTCTCGTCAGGCCCCAGCGGTCGAAGCCCTGCCGCCCGTAGTCGAGCCCGCGCCGCACGATGACGACGTTGTGCGAGGGAACCACGATCGTGTACTGGCCCCGGTTTCCGGACGTCGAGTAGGCGTCCTTCGGCACGTCGTTCCGGTCCTCCGGCACCAACCACCACTGGCCGCCGTACTGGCCGCCGCGCCCAACCGTGGCGGGGGCGGGGGTGCGTACGAAGTCGATCCACTCCTCGCTGAGGAGCCGCTCACCGTTCCACATGCCGTTCTGTAGGTAGAGCTGTCCGAGGCGCGCCAGGTCACGTGCGTTGGTGTAGACCTGGCTGCTCAGGATGAAATCTCCGAACCGATCGACGCTCACCAGCGTATTGCGCATGCCGATACGATCGAGCAGCGCGCGGCGCGGATACTCCCTGTACGCCTTGTCGTTGCCGATCGCCAGCTTCATGGCGTACACACCGAGCAGCGTGTCGTAGTTCTCGTAGTCCCACATCGTGCCCGGCTCACGGATCAAGGCCCTGCTTCGTGCCCCGATAACCGAGCTGGCGCCGGCCCAATAGGCGAGACCCGATCCGATTGCGTACTCGAGACCCGAATTATCCACCGTATACAGACCGCTCGACATGTTGAGCACGTGGCGGAGCGTAATGGCATGGCGCGGATCGGTCTCCGGAGACCGAGCTCTGGGGAACCATTCGAAACCGAGTGGCTCGTCGAGTGCCAGCTTCCCGTCGTCCGCCAGCATGCCGAAGAGGGTCACCGCGATGCTCTTCGCCGTCGACCACGTGCGGGTCCTAGTCGTGACGTCGAAGCCAGGGGCGTACCGTTCGTGGATGATCTCGCCGTTGTACGTCACGATGAGGCTGATGGTCACCTGTTCCGGCGAGTCCCGATCGAACGCCCAGTCCGACGCCGCCTGCAGCGCGGCTGCGTTCACCGTGGACGGAAGGTGCTTGTCCTCGATCAGGTCGCCGTCCGGCCAGGGTATCGTGGCCGGATCGCCCGGCGGCAGCGGCATGTCGAGGACCGGAAGGCCCTCGATGTCAGCGAACGTCTGGTCCGGGGCCATGATTACACACCCGATCCCCTTCCGGAAGGCAGCGCGCATGACGGGCACGGGGCCCCCGTCCGGCCCGATGGCCACCGCCTTGCGGTTCCAGTCCACGGTGTAAGCGCCGCCCTGCGCCGTTCCCACCGGCTGGCGAAGATACGCCAGTTCCTGATTGAAGACCTGCTCGAGCGTCCGATGGGACGTGAACAGACCGTTGCACGTGAAAATCGCCTGTTGGCCGCGCTGAACCATCTCCCGCTGGCCCTGCCAATAGTCGTAGGTCTCCTTCTGTTGAGCGCCGGCGAGCGCGGGCAGAAGGAGCGACAGCGTGAGCAGCGGTGCGATGATGCGCTTCATGGGATTTTCCTCCGGGTTATGAGCGGGTGGCCAGCTGATCTATCGCCGCCCGAGTCCAAATTCGTTGCCCACGGCCACGACCTTTCCGTCGCGGAAATGGACTTCGATAAACTTCGAGCCGCTCACGGGGTTGCCGTTTTCGTCCCTCAGCGTAGCGATCTTTTTCTTGGTCCTCGCATCGAAGACGTCCGGTGTGTGAGTCCATGCGTAACGGCCATCCAGGCTGAAGGTCACCCACCCATGTCCCCCCTGCGATAGGTCGAGCTCGCCCGTTTGCACCGGAGGCATCTGCGTGTTGTCGAAAATGAACAGCTTCCGGCTCTCCTGGTCGCTGATCCACAGTTCCGTTTCATCGGGGGTGAGAGCGGCTCCGTGGGTACGATGGAGAATCGGTTCACCGTCCACCAGCACCCGATGCACGATCCTCTCCTGTTCGAGGTCGATCACCTCGAAACCGACATGATTGCCGAGGCTCACATAGGCGTAGCGGTTGGCGCTATCCACCGTGAAAGGAAAGACTCCTTGCCCTCCGGATTCGCCCACGGGCGCGATCTGGTGAACGATGCTCTCGTCCTCCGTATCGAGCATCGTCAGCATTCTTGTGGTCCCGAGATAGAGAAATCTGCCGTCGACACTCACGAGGCTATTGTGTGCTTGACTGCCGACGCGGACCTGTTTGATGAGGTCGCCATTTTCCGCGTCGAGGACCAAAACCCCGCTTTCCTCCCCGGAAATCCACCATCCGGTAGGCACGTAGACCTTCTTGCCGTCCATGGTGATCGACGAGCGATCACTGCCCAGCCTATAGGTGCGGTCCCAAACGATCTGGTCCGTTTCCAGATCGAAGGCTCCGATCCGCGGATTCTGCGTGGAGTAGTAGAGACTGTGGGTCGCGAGGCTCCCCGCGAGACCTCGAAGGCCGTCCTCGAAGACCGGGATATCGATCCGGCGCACGAGCTTGTGGCCGTCGTCGATATCGAAGATCAGTAGACCGGCACCCTCGGCCTGGCCCTCCAACTGGGCTGCGTCGGGCGTGCTGAGGTACAGATAACGCTTTGTCTCGGACCGATCCTGCGCCTGCAGAGCCGCCGACGCAGTTAGGAGGAGCAACAGCGTGACCAGCGGTGCGATAAGGCGCTTCATGGGATGTTCCTCCAGGTCGGGACAAGGGCCATGCGACGGGCTCGGATAACGTGAGGGCCAGGACATGGGCGGTCAACATGGGATCTTGCGGTAGAGAGGTTCCCCAGGGGGACGGGGAGGCGAACATGAACTTCCGAAGGCACCGGTTGGCGCACCGCGGGGAGGTGGCTCACGGGGAGGAAGCGCGGTATGCTCGGTGAGGCGCGATCAAAAGGTGCGATCGCGACTGCTATCGCGACGTGTACGCATTCGTGCCTACGCCACCTCAACCAACCGGGCGAACCGATGACACATCCTGTCTCCTCCTTCGAGTTCATCGTCTCCGGGGTGCTGCTCGCCTTCGTTGGGGTTCCCCTCACGGCTCAAACCGGGCCCGAAGTGGCCCGCGCGTTCCGGGAGGCCAACGAGGCATCGATCCTACGTGACTTCAGCGAGCTTCTCGCCTATCCGAACCGTGCTCGTGACACGGAGGATATCCGCAGGACGGCGGCCTATATTCGCGATGAGCTGTTGGCGGTCGGGGTGGACTCGGAGCTTCTGGAGATCGAGGGTGCGCCACCGATCGTGTACGGCGAGTTGATGGTTCCCGGAGCCGTTCGAACCCTCGGGATCTATGTCCACTACGATGGCCAGGCCGTGGATCCGACCAACTGGACCCACCCCCCGTTCACGCCGACCCTCTATACGGCCGCGATGGAGGCCGGCGGGCAGCCGCGGCCGTTCCCGGAGGAAGGAGAGGCCGTCGATCCGGAGTGGAGGATTTACGCGCGCTCGGCGGGGGACGATAAGGCGCCCATCGCCGCAATTCTGCCCGTGCTCCGCGCCTTTCGCGAGGCGGGCATCGTGCCGACGTCCAACCTGATTTTTTTCCTCGACGGAGAAGAGGAGGCGGGATCTCCGCATCTGGGCGAGTACATGGAGCGGTGGAAGGACCGCCTCGAGGACATCGATATTTGGCTCTTTTTCGACGGCCCGGCGCATCCGAGTGGGCGACCTCAGATCGTCTTCGGCGTCCGCGGCTCGATGGGGATGGAGGTGACGGTCTACGGCGCCACCAGGAATCTCCACTCGGGGCACTACGGGAACTGGGCACCCGATACCGGGAACATCCTCGCACGACTTCTCGCCTCCATGAAGGATGACACGGGCCGGGTCCTCATCGAGGGTTGGTACGATACGGTGGAGCCCATCGGTGAAGAGGAGCGCGCCGCCCTCGAGGGCATGCCCGCTTGGGACGAGGAGCTCAAACGGGAGCTGGGCCTGGTGCGGACCGAGGGGGAACCGGAGGCGCTCCCGGAACGCCTGATGGTGCCGGCTCTGAACGTACGAGGGATCACGAGTGGGAACACCGGTGCGCTCGCGCGCAATGTGATCCCCAATACGGCCGTGGCTGCGTTGGGCATCCGCCTGGTGAAGGGCAACGAGCCGGCGCACATGCGCGAGCTCGTCGTCGACCACATCCGAAGACAGGGTTTCCACGTCGTGACCGAGGATCCCGATATGGAGACCCGGCTGCTCTATCCCAGGATCGCGAAGGTCACCGGCGAAGGCGGGTCGAGCGCGGCGCGGACCTCGATGGCGAATCCGTTCGCTCAGAACATCATGGGGGCCGCGAATGCGGCCGCGGACCGTGCTTTCGGGCCAGGCTCGCTCGTGATTGCCCCGGGCATGGGCGGTACGCTCCCGCTGAGGCACTTTACGGAAGTCGCCCAAAAACCGGTGATCATCGTTCCTGTGGCGAATCACGACAACAATCAGCACGCCCCGGACGAAAACCTTCGGATTGCGAATCTTTGGTACGCGATCGACCTGTATGCGGCGCTTCTGACGATGCCGGTGACGGTCTTCTAGCGGGAAAGGCTAGGGGGACCATCCGCGTGAGTGTTACACGCCGGCGGCATCTGCACCGTGTAGCTCACCAGGACGACCTTCCAGCCGTCCGGTGTCTTGGCCAACTGGAAGGCGTCGGTTCCACAGTGGCTGAACTCCAAGGCACTGTAGAAGTCATACGGCGCCCAGAGCGTGGCCACCGGCCCATCGATGCGGACTTCCGGGTCCCACATGCGCTCGATCATGGGCCTGGATTGGTCTGCGATGCGAGCGGCGAAGTCATCTCGGGTGGTGCGCCGCATGGTCTCGAGTCCGACCGCCATGAGAAAACCCTCGGGGACCATCGAGGCCCGAAAAGCCACGGGATCGAGGGCCTGCATGGCGTCGAACATGGCTTGGGCGGCCTCGATGACAGCCTGTTCCTCATCGTTCTGTGTCTCGGAGCCCGAGGCCACCCTCGACGGGGACCCCGAGAGCCTCGCGCCAATGCGCGTCCAGCGATCCGCCGGGGCGATCCTGTCGCCCTCGCCCCCCGGCACCCAGAGAACGACGGCCTTCACCTGTTCGTCACTCAGTACGCGGTGAATGATCTCGTCCTCGGGTCTCACGACACCGACCATGCCGGGCTCGAGCCGATACTCGACGCCGTTTACCACATGGCCGAGCACGCCTTCGATGACGTAGAAGATCTCCATCGCGCCGTGATGGTGGCCGGCAGTCGCACTCTGGCCCACCGCAAAGGTGATCTCCGCCACCTCGACCTCTCCGCTCCCTAGGTTGCTCGCATCGAGCAGCATCTTGATCACCGTGCCGCTGCCGAGTGTCAACGTTCGCGTCCCCGAGCTGGAGCGCGCGTACCCGTCGACCTGCTGGGCACTGCCCGCTGGAGCGCACGCGAGCGTCAGGCCCCACGCTATGAGGACCGCCAATGCCGATCTTCCCAAGCGAATCATGATGTTTCCCCTTTTGATGGAGCACCGAGAAGGACGGTCACCATGAACGCCGATGAGCGGACTGGCAAGAATCGGCGCCAGATGTGCCCGGGTATGGGTCGCGCGCCCCGCCCACGTTAGACATCTTTATCGGCCGAAAGGCGTTTGTAGGTAGGCGCCTGGTCGCGCTTTTTCCCCAAGGATTCCGATGAAAAAATTGAGCCAATCCGTTTCTTACGATGCCAGAGACGGCGTTGCCGTCCTCATTTCGAACAATCCCCCGGTCAACGCCATGAGCTACCATGTCCGGCAGGGACTCGTAGACGGTTTGGAGATGGCTCAGGGCGACGACGACGTGCAGGCCATCGTCATTCATTGCGAGGGCCGGACCTTCTTCCCCGGCATGGACATCACGGAATTCGCCAATCCCAACGTCCCCGAGGCACCTACGACGACGGGCGTGATAGAAAAGCTCGAGGGCGCCTCGAAGCCCGTGGTTGCTGCGATTCATGGGACCGCGCTGGGGGGTGGGTTGGAGACGGCGCTGGGATGTCACTACCGGGTGGCGGCGCCTTCGGCGAAACTCGGGCTTCCCGAGGTGAAGCTGGGGATCATCCCGGGTGCAGGAGGAACGGTTCGACTGCCGCGGGTGATGGGAGTCCAAAAGGCTCTGGAGATGATGACGTCCGGAAATCCTATTTCGGCGAAACAAGCCCTCGCCGAAGGCCTCGTGGATGAAATCGTGGAAGGCGATCTCCTTACCGGTGCGATCGCATTCGCCAAGAAAGTGGTCAGCGAGAACAAACCCTTGGCCAAGATTCGTGATCTGGAAGAAAAGCTGGAGGGTGCCCGAGAAAACCCGGCCACCTTCGACGACTTCCGAAAATCCATCGCT
>Ga0209988_10003036_pt1 | contig 11112 bp, 7 predicted proteins | sample N075metaG_FD_183115 | JGI IMG/M metagenome (GOLD analysis project Ga0209988, IMG submission 183115) | Deep subsurface microbial communities from Kermadec Trench to uncover new lineages of life (NeLLi) - N075 metaG (SPAdes) (version 2) | ecosystem: Environmental > Aquatic > Marine > Ocean trench... | reverse complement strand
TGCAATGTATCCGGGTTTTCAGGCGCGATCGTCGTGCTAGCTGGCGCATCTGCCGATGAACAGCCCACGAAAGTTAGCCCCGCGCCTGCGGCGAGCGTGGCTTTGAGAAAATCCCGGCGGCTTGGGGCGGCTTTTCTCTCATCTTTTTTATTGTTCATGATCAGTCCTTACTCGGAATTATCGGTAGCATGACGTAGGAAGCACGATCACCGCCTGTATAAATGCTGTTGTTCTTCAACTTGTAGGCGGCGAAGTAATGTTCACCATCGTGCGGCTGAATATCCAGCCGGATGCGATGGCCTTGCTTGAATACCATGCTGGTGGCCCAGATTTCGACTTCGATCGGTACTACTTCTCCGGGCTCCAGTTTCTGCTCCTCATCGTGCGTGTGGTAAGGGCGATAAGGCGTGGAGAGCTCCGGATCGAGTTTGCGGTGCGAGACTTTCAGAATCCCGCGAGTCGCGGTTTCCACGCTGCCGTCGGGCGCCATGTTGCGTAAATAAGCGAACACGTCCATATCGTCAGTTTCCGAGGACACCCACAGTTTGAGTTTGATATGGCCCGTTATCTCAACGTCCTCTGTCATGGGCTCGGAAACGAAGGTCACGGTCGGCAGGCTGCGCTTTGCTCGCGCGTAGGCCTCCGGGCCCGAAGGAAATGTAATCTCACCGCCATCGGTCGGTGGCGACCGATGCAATCGCAGATCGTGCGTCGCGTCCCCGACGACGTCCGCCGTCTGCGGACTCAGGTAGTATTTCGTGTACCGGGTTCGTGCCAGCGGCCATTCATCCTCGAAGCGCCAGGTGCACTTCCCGATGCTTTCACGAATACACAGCTTCACAGGCGGCTCATCCATGATGCCGTTTTGCTTGCCCTTCAGCCAGTAGTCAAACCAGCGCAACATGTCTGCCTTGCCCGCGTCGGAATAGAACGCATCGGTATGCCCTCCGATATGCACTTGCAGCTTCTTGTGCTTCGACGCGGACTGAACATACGCCTCGATGTTGCCGCGCAGATGGTGGTTCCAGCCACCCCAGTTGCCCGAACTGTAGAAGGGCACATCGATCTGATCGAACTGTGCTCGAGACTTGACCTCATCCCACCAGGGACTGTCGGTGTGGTGGGTCATGAACCTCCACAGGAGGTTCTCATCGAAGGCCGCCGAATTATCGGCACGGGTGGCTTCCAGCAACTGCTTGCCCACGACGTCCGTCCACCACCGACCGTAGAAATTCTGATTCAGGACACCGCCGTGAAAAACCGAATCGCGGTAAAGATCCGCCCAGCCTTCCCACGGCACCATGGTGGTCAGCGAAGGCGGCTTCAGGCTCGCCACATTCCATTGTGTGATGGCGTAATAAGAGACGCCGGAAAGCCCCACCTTGCCGTTGCTCCAATCCTGTCTTGCCGCCCACTCGATGGCATCGTAAAAATCACGCGCCTCCTGCATGGACCAGATATCGGCCTTGCCCGGTGATGTTCCTGTACCCCGAGTATCGACAAAAACGAGCACATAGCCGCGTGATGTCCACCAATCGGGTTCCGGCCTCTCCACGTGAGTGAAGGGCCTGACATGCGGCAGGATTCTGTCCATGCTCTTTTGATACGCACTCAGACTGATCAACACAGGAAATTCAGCATCCGGGTCACGCGTATCAGGCCGGTACACGTCGGCCCGCAGCACAGTGCCATCACGCAACGGGATCGCAACGTTCTCTTCAAAAATGACGCCGTATTCAGGCCTGGACGGGGCATCGTCTGCCACGGCGCCGCCCGCGTGGAAGCTAAACGCAAGTAAGCACAGCGCACGTAGATACAACGTCAGGACTCGCCGATGCGATTTGACCATGATTTTTTGCTCCCCGAGCACCGATTTCGACACGTTCATGCAAACGTTTGCAGTAAATCATGCCCATAAATGACTGTCAATTCAGTCCATCAGTGACAGCGCGTACACACCTCGGTTTGCGCCAACAGGCTTTGGCGATCCGTCAGCGGAGAAAACGGTAATTGTGCCGAGTGACAGCTTGCGCAGTCGTAGCCTCGCTCAAGCACAAGGTGATGGGACACCTGGAAATGCCAGTAGCCGTCCCGGGATTCCGCCAGCAGCGACGCCAGATCGGCCGCCGTCAGCGCTGCCTGCCAAACACCAGTCGCAGGCGATGGCGAGACGCCGACCATTGCAGGAATTCCCGCGCCGTCAGAGTAGCCCTCGGCGATGGCCATTCCCGCGAGCCTGCCCGTAAGAATCGACGGGCCGAGAAACATTCCGTCCAGGCCGTGCTGGCCGTTGATTCCAACGCTGCCGGTCAATTCACCAACGGCATACAACCCGGGGATCGCCCTGCCCGCGGCATTCAGGGCGCGGGCCTGTCGATCGATTGCGACGCCGCCCATGTTCTTGCGTGTCGTCGGGAACATTTGCACGGCGTAGAACGGCGGCTGTTCCAATTTTGGCGGTGTCTGGTCGCCCTGCAAGAAGCGGCCAAAATTGCTGTCCTCGCCCGCCTCGATCATCGCGTTGAACGTCTCCACGCTCTGCAGCAGAGAATGCGCTGGTACGCCAATCATGACGGCCAGTTCCTGCCAACTTCGAGCGCGTTTGGTGGTCTGCGGATCGTCCAGTATGGGATGGTTCTGATCTGGATTCTTGAGCCATGCGGCCCCGCGCACCCCGAAATCGCCGCGACTGCTGGCATCGAACAGAACCCAATAGCTGGATGGATGCTGCGCGAGCAGATCCCTCAGGATTTCCTTGTCGTAGCCGGTCTCGTTGGTGAAACGCAGGCCCTGTGCGTTGACCCACATCGAATTGTCGTTGCCAGCGGTTAAGGAGTGCCGGCCCTCAGGATCGCGCGGATTAACTAAGCCATTGGTGTAAATGTAATGACGATCGATATCGACCAGTTCTGCGCCCGCATCGGTTGCCATGTCGTGTCCGGAACCCATAGCGCTGATGGCGGAGCCTATGAGCAAACGGTCTGGCTGCGGCAATCCGGGCATCCAGTTTTCAAGTACGCGCTGCAAATCACTTTCGAAGCCGCCCGTCGCAAGTACGATATTTGGCGAACGCAGTGTGCGCACCTCGCCGCCGCGAAGGTTCGTCACCACCACACCGGCAATACGACCTTCTTCCAGCAGCAGTTTCTCAGCCCGGGTGTTCCACAGGAACGACACATTCTGCAGCCGCAACGCCGTCCGCAATAGCGGCAGGACCAGGTGAACTGAGCGCCCCCGGGTAAAATGAAACCTCGGTACGCTGTTGCCATGGCTCGGAATCACGCGGACGAATTCCACGCCCATCTCTGTCACCCAGTCGTAGATCATCGTTCGGGAATTTTCGGCGTAAAAACGCGTCCATTCGGAGTTGCCGTCCTCTGTCCACGCCATCCAGTCCCGGTACGCGGCCGCCGGAGAATCCTGAATACCGCTATTCTCTTGCAGCGGTGTCGCGACCAGCGCAACACCACCGGCCAGTACCGCATGGCCGCCGGCGACGGAACTCATGTCGATCACGAGAACGTCGACACCGCTGCGGCCCATCTCCACAGCAGCCGACAGGCCCGACAATCCGGCCCCGATTACTATCGCCTGAGCGTCTGGACGGGCATCCGGCTGCGGCTGGTCGCAAGCGACCACAAATACAGCTAAGACGGCGATCAGGCTTCTTAAAATCACGTTTGACCCAAGGTGGGAATTCGCAACAAGAACGATTATCCTACAATCGATTGCAGTATTTGCAAATAACTTAAGAAAAACCGAAGCTGCTTGCACTCAAGCTCGCGATCATGCGGATGAACTCAAGGGGACACCGTGACATTATTTAAGGTCAGCAAACGCTCGATGACCGGGTTTTCATTTCCCGCCATGCCACTGGCCGGGTTTCTGCAGTCCAAATATATTCTCCTGATGCCGCTCTATGCGATAACGATGGGGCTGGACGTAAAAGCGATAGCCGGTGTTTTCTTTGCGACGAAAATGTTCGACGTTGTGACAGATCCCGTGTTTGGCATCTTGTCGGATCGCTACTCCACGCGCTGGGGTCGGCGGCGACCCTGGCTGGTCATCGGCACCCTTATCCTGATGCTGGCCATTTACATGTTATTCATCCCCGCCGGGAAAGTTGGGCCAAATTATCTCTTCGGCTGGCTGATTGTTGTATACGTTGGCTGGACGCTCACAACCGTTAGCCACACTGCCTGGGCCCTGGAACTGTCATCGGACTATGACCAGCGGACAGACATCACCGGGTGGCTGCAGGTGTCGGCGATGCTCGGGATGATGCTGGTCGCCCTGGTGCCAGCGATGATGGAGCAATTCGGGTCACCGACTCATGCAGAAAAAGTCGCCGCGGTCGGTTGGCTGCTGATCATTCTGTTGCCAATCGCGGTGTTTGTTTGCCTGCGCAGTCTCCCTGAGCCCGACATCCCGCCACAGACGCACATCGGCTTGCGCCGCGCGCTCGCCATCGTCGCCGGCAACTGGGCGCTGTTGCGTCTGCTCGCGGCTAACGCAGCGATCACGGCAGCTTATGCCGTGGTTCAGTCTCTGTTCGTTTTCTATGTCACCTATACGCTGCTGCTCGGCGACCGGACCGGCTTTACCCTTTTCTTCCTGATGGTCGGCGGGATGATATTTATCCCGGTTTGGGTCAAGTTGTCCCAGCGCGTCGGCAAACACACGACCATGCAACTGGCCGTGCTCTACGGCATGCTCATACCCGCACTGCTATTGTTTCTACCGCCAGAACGGCTGTGGCTGGCAGCATTCGCCTTTTTATTCGTCGGGGCGATCACTTCGGCAACAGAATTGCTCCCACGCACTATGCTGGCCGACGTCTGCGATCACGACCAAGCCGAAAGTGGCAGCGAGCGAATGGGCTTGTACTATTCACTGCTGCAACTCAGCAGCAAGCTTGCCGCAGGATTCATGGCCAGCGGAATCTACCTCGCACTGTCCTGGCTTGGTTTCGATCCGAACGCCGGTGCGGAAAATTCTCAGGCGATGATCGACAACGTTCGCTACCTGATCGTCTTCACGCCGATCGCGGCGTATTTGCTGGTATTGCTTCTGATGTGGAAATATCCGATCGATCGCGATCGGCAAAAAGAGCTGCGCCGGATCATTGACGAGCGCGCTGGCACATGAGCAAGCCAAACTAGTCAGACGGCTTCTCCCGACGTAGCGTTTCGTCGACCAGCCAAACCATGACGGCCGCGCTGATCAGGCCTATCCCGGCTGTGGCAAACGCCGCCACGCCGAGAGTCGCCAATTCGATCAAGCCACCGATCATCAGCGGACCGCCGGCATGACCTAAATCACCGATAAGTCGCCAAACCCCGAGAAACTCACCGCGTGCTTTATCGGGGGCCAGGTCCGATCCCAAGGTGAGCAACAAACCCGTGCCCAGGCCATTGGCAAAGCCGGCCAGGAGTGACACGGCCAGTAGTGAATAAAATCCCTGCGCGGCCGGTAGCAAGATCAGGGACAAGGCAAACAGCAGCAAACAGGGAACGCCGGTCCATTTTCGGCCGTAGCGATCCATAACCACGCCGACCGGATAGAACAGAGCGGCGTCCACGACTGCGGACAGGGAAATAATCAGTCCGATGGCGGCGATGTTCAACCCCAGAAAATAGCCGAACAATGGAATCAGGAGCACGCGACCGGAGCGCATGAGCTGCAATCCGACGGACGCCGCCCCGCCAGTCGCCAACACGCGTTTATGCACGCTGACGATATTCGAGATACGCGCCAGGTGCGGCAATCCGGACGGCCTTTCCGGATGCACATTGCGAGTAAAGATACTCACCAGCAACGTCGCAGCAGCCATGCACAACGCAAGCGCAACGAACGCGACCCTGAAACCGAAAACCTGGGCCACGATGGCACCAACGGCCGGCCCGACCAGGCCACCCAGGCGCATGGTTCCGGCCATCGCTGCAATGGCACGGCCACGCTCGCCCGATACGGTGCGATCCGAAATGTACGATTGCCGGCCGATCATCCACGCCGTAAATCCCATGCCCGAGAGCATGGCGGCAACACTCATGACCCAGGGATTGTTTGACAGTGCGAACAGCAAGCAGCTGAGTGTCATCGCGACCAACCCGGCCAGCAAGACCGGCTTATCCCCCAGGCGGACCAGCAGGATACCAACCGGAAGATCCAGCAAGAGCATGCCGACACCGCGCAATCCGATCAGCAAGGCGGCAAGAGCCGCCCCGCTGCCCGCCTCCAACACGTACAGGGGTATCAGTACCAGCAAGGCCTGTAAGCTGATGGAACTGACCAGGGTTGGAGCATAGATCGGCAACATCAGCCGCCGGTAAACAGAACCGGCCGGCGCTGCATCTGCCGAGCGTTGCATGCTCACAGACTATGCCGCCTGGGCGAAGTCGCGCACGAAGTACAGGTCAGGGCTTTAAGTAGCGATCGAAGAAGGCGATGCTGTCCGCGACACCTTCCAGTTGCACCGCATCGGGTGCATACGCACCCTGATCATTGCGGCGCACATACACAAACCCATGGACGTCATGCTCGTATGTTTTCCATTCCGATTCCTTGCCGGCCTCTTGCAGTAAATCGAAACCGACCCTGAATATGCCCTGCAGCTCGTCGCTGTTACGGCCGTGAACAAAAATCGGCGTATCGATCGTACTGATCCGTTGCTGTGCCACCTCCAGATCGATCCGGCGGCGAACTTTGTCGGTTTCACGCATCAACATGCTTTCGATATCGCGCAAACCGCTTTCCGGATTAATGTGCGCGGTATCGTCGGGCGTAAGCGCAAGAAACTCATGATTCGCCGGCTCGCTGGCAATAGCCGCCCTCAGGCCGTCGTACTCAGAGGTGATCTTGAAGGCCATTTCGCCGCCGTGACTCATACCCATGTAGCCGACCCGATCAGCATCCACGTATGGCAAAGTCTTGACGTACTCGATGATGGAAATAAGGTCCTCATACTCGAGCGGCCCGCGATTCAGGAGTTGCCGACCCTGGCGAACGTCCTGCACCAATTTGCCGTACTTGTGATAGGCGAGCTCTACCTCGGCCCGATACCGAGTCCACGCCACGGCGTACCCGGCCGCCACAAATTGCTCCTGCGTCCAGCTCTGATTTTTTGTCGCCTCGCGCACCCAGGCCATACCGCCGCCGCCGTTGCCCGAGGCAAACAGAACGATCGGGAAAGGCCCATCTCCACTGGGTTTGCGTATCCCTATCGGCGTATAGAGTCCGTCGATGGTCTCGACATAGGCCAGATGGACAGGAATATCGGAGCCGTCCACCGATTCCGTAATAACAACACGAGTCGGATCGATGCCGACGTCTACAGCGGTCGATGGGCTGACTTCACTCTGACAGCCTGCAATGGCCATGGTCATTGCAATCATCATCACCGCGCTCACTTCGGGACATACACGTTTCTTAGTCACAATAAATTCTCCTTTAACCACCGAACAACAACGACGGGTACAGATGCAGTTTCATGATCTTGACGTAAAGACCCCAAACGATCAGGAAACACACTGCCGCGTAGGTAAAACTGGCAGCCCAACTAAATCTCCCCCAACGGCGCGCATAGATGGCCACGAATATCGGCAACGCGAACAACTGGCCGACGGTATACGCCATGGCGACAATGCCCAGCACGTAGCCGAAGAAAGTCAGGCTGAGCCGCAAACCCCACTGCTCACTTGCAGCAGTCCACGCCGCGGCAAAACCGCCCGCCACGCCAATTCCCCGGACGGAAAGGCGAGCATCCTGGGCAAACGCAAGCAAGGTCAAGGGAATCGCGGTCAGCAATACGACCACTGGAAACTCAGAGGTAGCCGGATCTTCGAATGCCTGAGCAGCGACATAGGCCCAAATGAAAAGCGCTAGCATTGCTGCAGATAATCCCAACGACATGAACGACTCGGCAATTCCGTGGCCTTCATGCGGCTTCGCCCGCATCGATTTCGGACGGGTAATGCCGCGTGCGGCCAGGACTATCGTTACGACGATCGCTATTTCGATGCACACGACGATGGGTCTTTGGACCATCCAGCTAAGGCCGTCGTAGATCTGCATCGTGAGTTGATAATTGGTTTCGATCAAAGTTCCCAGGACAAGCGCCAGGATCAACGGGGGTCTCGGCCAGCCGCCCTGTTTCATTGCATAGCCCAATACGCCCATGGCCAGACAAGTCCACCAGTCGCCCATCGAACTTGTCGCAACCCATGCGCCCATCAGCAGCACTACCATGACACCGGGGACCACTGAATGCGCCGGCAAAAACGCAACCTTGCTGATCTGCCGGCTCAGCAACATCAACAATCCTGCGGCCACAACATTGGCGATCGCGATATCCCAGATCATGCTGAAGGTAAGATCGAGATTGACCGTCAACATGTCGGGACCCGGTTGCAGCCCCTTGATCACCAACGCGCTGAGCAAAATAGCTGCGCCAAGACTTCCGGGTATACCAAAGGCCAGGGTAGGAATAAGTGCGCCGGCCCTGGACGCGTTATTGGCTGTTTCCGGCGCGATGACACCGCGGATATCACCTTTACCAAATTGCGATTTGTCCTTGGCGCTCTGTACCGCATGACCGTACGCAATCCAGTCGACAATAGACCCGCCCAGGCCGGGCAATATGCCAACGTAGGCGCCGATCAGGGCTGAGCGCAGCGTTAGCCAACGATGCACGATGACGTCCTTCACGCCACGCATCATTCCACCATCGCGGGTGTCGGCTGCATCGACGCGGGAAATGGAGGTGTTCTTTACCGCCATCTCGAGGAGTTCCGGAATACCGAACAAACCCAGAGCGATAGGGATAATTGGTATGCCATCGAGCAAATATTCAGTATTAAGATAAAATCGCGGAACACCGGTCGCTTCTGCATAACCAATGGTCGTCAGCAACAATCCAAAAGCACCGACGATCAATCCCTTTACAATTGAGCCGCCGGACAACACGCCGACCATGGTGAGTCCGAGCAAGCCCAGCATCAGGAATTCGGGCAGGCCGAAGGCGAAAATTATTGGCAGTATGATGGGCAAAGATGCGGCCATCAGCAGGGCACCGAAAACGCCACCGAATGCCGAAACCGTATAGGCAGCGCCGAACGCGCGAGCAGCCTGACCTTTCTTCGCCAAAGGATAGCCGTCAAGAATAGTCGCCTGCGACGCGACGCTGCCAGGAATGCCCAGCAAGATGGCTGAGATAGTGTCGCTGGTCGAGGTTACCGCGTAGAGACCCATCAGCAATGCAAACGCCGGCGCCGGTTCCATGCTGTATGTAAATGGCAGCAGCAACACCAAGCCAACAACGCCGCCCAGACCTGGTACGGCACCGACCCACATACCAATGATGACGCCGAGAAAAAGATACCCAATAGTCGGCCAGCTAAAGACCAACATCAGGCCAGCCAGCATACCGTCAATCATGGTCACGAATCCTTAGCGACCTTTCTTGATGTACTGCTGCAAGAACTCTCTCACGTGCTCGGGAGCATTGGCCATATTGTCAATGATTGCAGTGCCCTCCTCCGAGCTGACCACTGGAAGATTGAAGCCGAACATTTTTCGTTCCTCGGCCCGATAGTCCTCGTCCTCGGTAACACTGGCGAAACTGTCGCGTAGTATTTGTAACGCCAGCTCCGGTGAGTCCGGCGGCATAAAAGCGGCGTACACGATACCGTTCACATTCGGCAGCAGCCATTTATACATCTCGAACAGTTCTCCGGCAGGCGGTGTGCCATTAATGGACTCGTAGAAATCGATAAAGCTGGGTATGTCGCCGGCGGCTGGCAGCGGGACGATCTCACCGCTTTGATTAATGATCGGATTAAACCAAAGAGGAATCACATCGCCGCTTTCGACCGCATTGGGTTCAACCGTGAATCGGTAAAAATTCAGGGGCGCCGTTTGAATGTCTACTTCCTTACGACGTACCGCGTTAAACACGCTACTGGAGCCGCTAAACCCGGCGACATTGCGGTATTCGACACCGAGGATGTCGAGAGTAAGACGCCCGAGAATGCTAAAGCGATGAGCAGGAGCCTGACCACCGAATCGAAGCCCCTTGACGTTCGGCAGATCTTTCGCGCTCTGCAAACGATCAGTTCGCGCGAATGTCATATTGGGGCTCATCAGTGCGCCAAGCAGCGGCATCTTCGCCAGGTCAGCGCGAAGACCTTTTTGCTTCACTATGATCGCCATGCCGGACACGGGAGAGAAGAAAATCTCGACCGCACCGGTCTTCTTTTTGTCCCAGGCAAGATTCCAGACTCTCGAACCACCGCCGCCGGGCACGTTCTTGACGACCATAGTCGGCTGGCCTGGAATATGCTTTTGCCAAAAACGTACAAACGATCGCACGGCCAGATCAGCACCACTACCCGGAGGGCGCCCGACATAGACAAATACGGTCTTGCCTTCGTAGAAGTCTTCTGCTGTTGCGTCTTGCACAGCTAACAAACTTGTTGCGATCATTGCGGTGGCGATTAAATTTCGAATCATTGATTTAGTTTCCAATACCCAGCTAAAACTCGCACGATTTGCCTAGAGTACCCGGTTCGCGGGCGGCTCTCCGAGAATCAATACTCGCTCTACATTTTGCCATGCAGAGTCAAAAAGAAATGCCCACGACTGCCTGGTAACACCCGCGATATGGGGCGTCAGCAGCAAGCGTTCACTAGCCTCTTTATTTAGTAAAAACAACGGGTTATCTGACGTCGGTGGTTCTTCAGAATAGACGTCCACGACCGCTCCCCCGAGGTGTCCGGAGGCCAAATTCGCAGCAAGCGCCGCCTCGTCAACAATACCCCCGCGGGCCGCGTTGACGATGATTGCTCCCGCCTTCATTCGCCCGAGCTCATCGTCACCGATCAATGACCGAGTCGACGGCAAGAGAGGTACATGCAATGTAACGACGTCCGCACACTCAAGCAGATCGGCCAGCGACATGGCGCGAGCATCCATCTGGCTAAGCTGATCAGGATCGCCTGGCGCCGGGTCGTAATAAACGATATGACAACCCATGCCATGAAACGCCTTTGCCACAGTCATGCCGATAATCCCCAGGCCAACCACGCCGATCGTCAGTCCATCGAGACCGGCAAG
>Ga0209988_10003035_pt1 | contig 11114 bp, 9 predicted proteins | sample N075metaG_FD_183115 | JGI IMG/M metagenome (GOLD analysis project Ga0209988, IMG submission 183115) | Deep subsurface microbial communities from Kermadec Trench to uncover new lineages of life (NeLLi) - N075 metaG (SPAdes) (version 2) | ecosystem: Environmental > Aquatic > Marine > Ocean trench... | reverse complement strand
TTCCGCATATGCGGCCTGAGTAACCTAGTATAGGTGGTTGGAATACCTTCACCAATTTCAGAGGCGGGGAGCTTACCTATTCCAACCACGGGCTAGCTCAGGAATTATTGTGCTCCAGCTGAATTTTACCTTACACTCCCCCCTTGATACTGAATTCGGAGGATTCCTCCCTTGCACCCTTTGAGCGCTAAACTACCCGGTATCGCTGCCCTATGCCTGTTGCAGGCCTGCAGCACGAGCGCGCCGATGGACGATGCGACAGCACATCGCGACGCCAGCAGTGTGCCCGAATTGACCCTGAATTTGCCGGAAGAGAATTGCACCTGCGTGGCGCAGGATCAGCCCGATTACACATTCCTGGAGCGAGGTTTCACTGCCCTGGTCGAGGGTGATCATATCGAGGCGGTGCAATCGTTCCAGCGCTATCGGCGGCTGGAAAAGTCCCCGGAAGCCGATTGGGAGTCTGCGATCGCCATCGCCTATGTGAGTACGTTATCCAAGAGCCCTTTTTATGATCCCGAGGATGCGCGCAAGTCCTATCGCCGCCTGAACAAGCGACTGACCAGCGATATGGTTGTACACGAAAAAACCCTGTTGATGCGTGAATCGCTGGAGACCTTTGCCGCCATGCAGCGCCATGTCGGTAATCTGCAAGCCACCAATGCGACGTTGCGGGAGGATCTCAGGAAACGGGAGGACGCGTTGAAGCGTCTTCGAGAGCTAGCTCTGGGTCAACCGGTAACACCACAGTAAAGGTCGAGCCGTTACCCGGTTCGCTGCTGACACTGATAGTGCCGCCCATCAGGGCGCAGTAGTCGGTACAGATGGCCAGCCCCAGGCCTGTTCCGCCGTAGTTGGCACTGGTTGACACATCGGCTTGAACAAACGCATCGAATACGCGGGACTGCTGTTCTTCGCTCATGCCAATGCCGGTGTCGCGGACCTTGAATTCAACCCAGCCGGGGCGCTCTTCCATGGCGCGCGCCAACACGCTGATATAGCCATTTTCGGTGAATTTACAGGCATTGCTGAGCAAATTCAGAAAGATCTGGCGAAATTTACTCACGTCGTTATACAGGGTGGGCAGCGCACTAAAATCGGACATTTCGAGGGTATTACCCTGATCTCGCAGTAGGGGGGTGAGGGATTCACACACCTGTATCAGCACTTCCCCCGGTTTCAACGTCTCGCAGTGCAGGGACATTTTTCCGGTTTCGATCTTCGATAAATCCAGAATATCATTGATCAGCGACAACAGCTGGCGGCCGGACAGGACGATTTTGTCCAGATCGTTCTGGAATTGGGGCCGGTCAACCTCGCGTTCGTCATCCAATTCATCGTGCAGCATTTCGCTATAACCGATAATGGCATTGAGCGGCGTGCGCAGTTCATGACTGACGTTGGCGAGGAAGATACTCTTGGCCGCATTGGCGCTATCGGCGGCCTCTTTGGCCTGCTGTACGTCGTATATGGCGTTGCGCAGTTTGTCTGACATTTTGTTGAAGGCGGATGCGAGCTCGCCCAATTCGCTTTTGTCATCGAAGTCGTCAATGCGGTAGTTGAGATCGCCACTGCCGATGCGCTCGGTGCCGGTTTTCAGGCGTTTTAACGAGGTGTTGGTATAGCGGACTAAAAAGAAACCCAGAGTGGCGGTTAGAAAAATCGAGGCGAGAAAGCCGATAATAGTGATCCGGTCCGTCAGGGCGATCGTGCTATCGATATTGCTCGCCTGCTCCGTGGCGATGGCAGTTTGGCGCTGCTCCAAATCCCTCAGGTGGCGTTGAGCCTTAATGAAAGGCTGCGAGTCATTCACGTCAATTTCAAAGTTGTCGTCGTTGAAATTGCGATAAAACTCCAGCCAGCTTTTGAGTAACATTCCGCTACTTTCGGACAGTTTTTGAAAGTGGGTCTGGGTTGCCTCCTGGCTCAGGGTTCCCAGATCGTGGATTTTCAGGCTGATCTCGCCAATATCAAACTCAGCCCGCTGAAGTTCCTCGCTATCGAGCGGCGCGTCGGTGGTTTCCCTCAAAGTGGCCAACACCAGGAATTGTTGGCGCTGGTTATCCAGCAATTGCTCCACTTCGGTGGCCAGTTGGCCGGCCGTGACCGAGTTTCGATAGGCGATCATACTTTCATTCCTGGCGTAACTTCCCCAAAAATGGGTGCCCACATTACTGGCGAATAATATGAGTATGGTGGCCAGGGAGAGTATGAGTCGGCGTCGTAAACTCATGTTCGGGTGAGCTTCTCGATCTTGATGAGCAGCCCGGGGAAGTCGATAGGCTTGGTGGCATAGTCGTCACAGCCGGCCTCCAGTGCATTCAGGCGATCAGCTTCCATGGCGTGGGCGGTGAGGGCGATGATTGGGATGTGCATGATTTTTTTGTCCTGGCGGGCGAGTCGGCAAGCGGCCCAGCCGTCCAATACCGGCAAGCTCATGTCCATAAGAACAACGCTGGGCAGTTCGCTTGCCATGAGTTCCAAAGCCTGTTGCCCGTCGCCCGCCCAGATGACCTCCATGCCGGTGCGCTTGAGGCGGCGAATCAACATGTCCCGGTTTAGCTCATTATCTTCCACCAGTAATATGGGGCGCGTGTCAGTCATGGTTCCAGACCCATAATATGGTGAATGAGCACGGGCTGATCAATGCCTTTAACTTTATGCTCCTCGCTACGCCCCAGGCGATAATCTTGTTGCAGCTTTTGCAAGGTGCTGTCTGAAATCAGTAATTCGCCGCCGGCGGTGAATTCCTCAATGCGTGAGGTGAGGTTCATGGGCTGGCCAACAAAGCCGTATTTGCAGCGCCGCTCAGAGCCAATATTACCCGCAATCACATCACCGGTATTCAGCGCGATGCCCATACTGATTTCCGGCAGCCCCTCGGCCCGGTTCATGCTATTTATGTCTGCCATTGCCTCCTGCATTGCCAGGGCGCAATTTACCGCCCGATCGGCATCGTCGTCCCGGCGCTGGGGAGCGCCAAAGACGGCCAAAATCGCATCGCCGATAAACTCGTCGATGGTGCCCTGGTGCGCCATAATGATGTCGGTCATCGCACCCAGGTACCGATTGAGGATCTTGACAACCTGGGCGGGTTCAAGAAGTTCACACAGACTGGTGAAGCTTCTGATATCCGACATCATAATCGTTACTTCGCGTAAATCCCCCCCCAATTCCAGCCCTTCGGGTCGCTCCAGAATATCGGTGACAATCTCATCGGACAGGTAGCGGCCAAATGTCGCCCGGATAAATTTCTCATTGCGCTCCAGTTGTTGCCTGTACTGCTGCTCGCGGTCATGCCAGCGCTTGCGCTCTATACCCGCCTTGATTCTTGCCTGCAGCAATACCGGGTTGAAGGGTTTAAACAGGTAGTCGTCCGCACCCGCTTCGATGCAGTCGATGATGCCATCCATATCCTGTCGTCCGGAGATCATGATGACCGGGGTCGCTCGCCATTTGGGGTTTTCTTTGATTTTCCGCAACACCTCGTGGCCGTCCATGCCGGGCATGAACAGATCTAGTAAGACCACGTCTACATCGGTTTCCTCAAGCGTACGCAGGGCTTCCTCGCCACTGGCAGCCGTGACCACAAAATGCCCGGATCGGGAGAGATAGCGGACAAGCAACTCACGATTTTCCTGAAGATCGTCCACTGCGAGTATGAAGCCTGGCTCCGAGTCGATCACCCGCCGATCTTTGCTGGCTGTGCCCGACTTCACTCCCTGTGCCGTATCAACAGCCTTTAGCAAGCGGGCCAGGGTGTCATCGAGCTCGCCCGGCCTGCCCGCCAGGTCTTCCCGGAGTATTTCTGCGTACCCTTTGATGGCCGCGAGAGCGTTCATCAGGTCGTGGGTGTTGTCGCCCTCGTGGTCGTGAGCCAACAGAGCTTGCAATTTCTCCGCGCCCTGGAACAGATGACTGAAATCGTCCTTGCTCTGCTCGTCTATCTCGAGCGTAAGTTTTTCAAACAACTTTCGCAGTTCTGCAATGGATCGCAACATTAAGTCACTGCCAAACGCAGGGCTTTGATTCGGGTCAGTTGTCACGGGACAGGTGGATCCTTAAATTACAAGATCTAGAGTATAACGAGGCCGGCGCGACTGTGGAAATGCGGATTTCGTTCGTTATATGGGTAATGGGAGCGATTTCCCCACAGAATCGCATAACACTAGTGCCCTACAAGAGAAATGTGGGTTACTATTCACCTGTAGTTACAGGGATTGGGTTTTCATACGGATCAGGTATGTCGATATTGCAGCAAGTAGAAATTTTTCAGGGGCTCTCGCAAGAAGAGTTGGATGCGTTGACATCGAGCAGTGCGAGTCGATCGTTTCCGAAAAATACGGTTGTCATTCATGAAAATGACGCGGCCGATTCGCTATTTATCATCGAAAGTGGCAAGGTCAAAGTGTATTGCAGCGACAAGAACGGCAAGGAATTTATCATGAACACCCAGAGCGCCGGTGACTATTTTGGCGAGTTGGCTCTGGTTGATGATTCCACCCGCTCTGCCTCGGTGCGCACCGTGGAAAAATCCAGCTTCCTGATCATCTACAAAGAGGACTTTAATCGGGTGCTCGATACCTACCCGAATATCGCCCGCCAACTTGTCCGCAATCTCGCCCAGCGCGTACGCAAGTTGACCGCCGATGTGAAAAGCCTGGCACTGCAGGACGTGTATGGCCGTGTGGCAAATGTGCTGATGGATCTGTCAGAAGAGCGCGGCGATGGCACCTTGTATATTCCCGAAAAACTCACCCAGCAAGATATTGCCGACCGGGTGGGGGCGTCCCGTGAGATGGTGGCACGGATTCTCAAAGACCTGACTATCGGTGAATATATTCGCTTTGAAGGGCGCCACATCATCATTAACACCCGGCTGCCTGCCAAGTACTAATCATTCCGGATGTAATCGGTCAGTTCTGTGTGGTCGTTACTCGATTTCATCCACAGTCAATCGCAATCGCCCCTTCGCCAACTGCGCCTCTACCTTAGCTCCCCTGACCAGGCCGCTGGCATCGGTGACAACGCTCCCGTTGGAATCGGTGACAATGGCATACCCTCGTTGCAGTGTACTCAGTGGACTGAGTGAATCCAGTAGTTGGGCCAGGTGTCCCAGGCGCGAGCCAGCCAACTCCAATTTTCGCCGTATCGCCATTTTCAACCGCTGTTCCAGATCATCCAGGCGCTGGCTCTGTTCCCGCAGTTGGTGTCCAGGGTGGCGCAAACGGCGGCTGAGGTGAGCCAGTTCCTTGCCAGCGTCGGCAATTTTCTTGCGTATCAGGCGCTGCAGTATCCCCTCCATCATAGCCAACTGGCTCTGTTGCTCCCGCTGATCCGGACTGAGCAATTCGGCGGCGGCGGAGGGCGTAGCGGCCCGCTGGTCGGCGACCATATCGGCGATACTGAAGTCGATCTCATGCCCCACAGCGCTGACAATAGGCAAATTACTGGCGGCGATAGCCCGGGCGACCTGCTCCTCATTGAACGCCGCTAAATCCTCTACAGAGCCGCCCCCCCGGCCCACTATAAGGGCATCCAGCGCGATTTTTCCCTCCTGCTGCCAGCGGTTGGCCCGCGCTATCGCCGCGCAAATTTCAGCGCCGGCCTGCTCTCCCTGTACCGCGACCGGGATCAGGTATACCGCAATCGCCGGGCACCGGCGCTTCAGTACGGTGAGAATGTCGTGGATAGCAGCGCCGGTGGGCGAGGTAATAACGCCCAGTTGAGAGATGGAGTCGGGCAGGGGCTGCTTGTGCATTGGCTCGAACAAACCCTCTGCGGCCAGCTTGGCTTTGAGCGCTTCGAAGGCCGCTTGCAGGGCACCGGCGCCGACTGCTTCGATGTGTTCGACAATGAGTTGGAATTCCCCCCGGCCTTCATACAGAGAAACCCGGCAGCGCAACCGGATGGCATCACCGTTTTTTGGCCTGAGCTTGATCCGCTGATTGCGATTGCGAAACATGGCACAGCGGACCTGGGCGGTGTTGTCTTTTAGGGAGAAGTACCAATGCCCCGAGGACGGCGCGGCGAAGTTGCTCACCTCTCCCTCCACCCAAACATAGTCGAAATGGCTCTCCAGCAGGGTTCTCGCCTTGCGGTTAAGCTGGCTTACGCTCAGTGTGCTGGGTGATGAAGGGGCAGCTGACAAACGAGATTCCGTTAAGCGAAAGTAAGTAGGCTATTTACGCGGGCATGGTCAAGGATTTATAATTACATGTTTACCTCAACTCCGCCACTGGGGTGTCTACAGCCAGTTGGCGTATTTGCCACTCGAGGAGAACGACTAGATGCTGCGTATCGCTCAGGAAGCCCTTACTTTCGATGATGTTCTACTACTGCCCGGGTATTCAAAGGTCGTGGCGACCGATGTTTGCCTCAAGAGCATGCTGACCCGGGGGATTGAGCTCAATATTCCCCTGATTTCGGCTGCCATGGATACTGTTACGGAATCCGGTTTGGCCATTGCGATGGCGCAAGACGGTGGAGTGGGTATTATTCACAAGAGCATGAGCATAGCCGGGCAAGCCGCGCAGGTGCTCAAGGTTAAACGGTTTGAGAGCGGCGTGGTCAAGGACCCTATAACCATTCAGCAATCGGCCACTGTTGCCGAACTGAAGGAATTGACCTACGCCCACGGGATTTCGGGAGTGCCCGTACTCGACGGCGACGATCTGGTGGGAATCGTGACGCGCCGCGACGTGCGCTTTGAATTAGATACCCATAAGCTGGTCTCCAGCATCATGACGGGTCGGGACAAACTGGTAACCGTTAAGGAGGGGGCCATTGCGACCGAGGTGCAACGTTTATTGCATCAGTTTCGAATAGAGAAAATTCTGGTGGTAAATGACGCCTTCGATTTGTGCGGCATGATTACTGTTAAGGATTTTGATAAGGCGGAGAGCTATCCCCACGCCTGCAAGGATTCATACGGCCACCTGCGCGTTGGGGCCAGCGTGGGCACCGGCCCCGATACCGACGATCGGGTTGCCGCCCTGGTGAAAGCGGGGGTGGATGTGTTGGTGGTGGATACCGCACACGGTCATTCCTACAATGTGATTGAGCGGGTCAAGAAGATCAGGGCGGACTACCCCGCGCTGCAAATTATTGGTGGCAACATCGCCACCGGTGCGGCGGCCGTGGCGCTGGTAGATGCCGGTGCCGACGCCGTTAAAGTGGGCATCGGCCCCGGGTCCATCTGCACCACCCGCATCGTAACCGGCATAGGCGTTCCCCAGATTAGCGCCATTGCCAATGTGGCCGAAGCGCTAAGTAACACAGGTGTGCCCATCATTGCGGACGGTGGCATTCGCTTCTCGGGTGACGTGGCCAAAGCCCTGGTGGCGGGCGCGCACTCGGTGATGATGGGCAGTATGTTTGCCGGCACCGAGGAGGCTCCCGGAGAGGTGGAGTTGTATCAAGGTAGAACGTATAAGTCCTACCGCGGCATGGGTTCGCTGGGGGCTATGTCGCAGACCCAGGGCTCCAGTGATCGCTATTTCCAGGACGCCAGTAAGGGCTCGGAAAAACTGGTTCCCGAGGGTATCGAAGGTCGTGTGCCCTACAAAGGCCCGGTGGCTGCCATTATTCACCAACTCATGGGGGGGGTGCGCTCGGCCATGGGTTACACCGGCAGCGAAAATATCGAGGTGATGCGCACCCGTCCCGAATTTATTCGCGTCACTACCGCCGGCATGGCGGAAAGTCACGTGCACGATGTTTCGATTACCAAGGAACCCCCTAATTACCCCGTGCGCTAGATATTTTGAGCCCCACCGCCACTCGACCAGGAAACACCATGACCGCTGACATTCACGCCCAGAAAATTCTCATTCTGGACTTTGGTTCCCAATATACCCAACTCATCGCCAGGCGAGTGCGGGAAGTGGGGGTCTATAGCGAAATACGCGCATTTGATGTCAGCGAAGAAGGTATTCGCCAGTTCAACCCCAGCGGAATTATCCTCTCCGGCGGGCCCGAGTCAGTCGCCGCCGAGGAATCACCCCGCGCGCCCGACTGTGTATTTGAACTGGGTATTCCCGTACTGGGTATCTGCTATGGCATGCAGACCATGGCGCAGCAGTTTGGGGGGCGGGTGGCGGGCTCTGCCACCAGCGAGTTTGGCTATGCGCAAATTCGCACCCTGGGCAACGCGGGGCTACTGCACGATATTCGCGATCATATTGATGACGAGGGCAGGTCGCTGCTGGATGTGTGGATGAGCCACGGCGATAAAGTGGTTGAGCTGCCCGATGATTTCGAATTGATTGCGGAGACCGACAATTGCCCCATCGCGGGCATGGCCCATAAAAGCAAGCCATTTTACGGCATCCAGTTTCATCCCGAGGTCACCCATACCCTGCAGGGAATGCGTATTTTCGAGCATTTTGCCCTGGAACTATGCGCCTGCGAACCGCTGTGGACCGCGGCCCACATTGTCGAGCACGCTGTGGCCAGTGTGCGGGAAACCGTCGGCGGTGACAAAGTGCTACTGGGGCTTTCCGGGGGGGTGGACTCCTCGGTAGTGGCCGCATTATTACACCGGGCTATAGGTGATCAGCTGACCTGCGTGTTCGTGGACAATGGCCTGTTGCGCCTGCATGAAGGCGATCAGGTGATGGAGATGTTTGCCCGCAACATGGGGGTGAAGGTCATCCGCAGTAATGCGCAGGAGCTGTTTCTCGGCAACTTGCAGGGCGAGTCCGACCCGGAGCAAAAACGTAAAATTATTGGCAACACCTTTATCGAGGTGTTCGACACCGAAGCAGCGCGCTTGCAGGACGTAAAATGGCTGGCCCAGGGCACCATATACCCGGACGTGATTGAATCCGCCGGCGGCAAGACGGGCAAGGCCCACGTGATCAAGTCACATCACAATGTGGGTGGCCTGCCCGATGACATGAGCTTCGAGCTGATCGAACCCCTGCGCGAGTTGTTCAAAGACGAGGTGCGAAAAATTGGTCTGGAGTTGGGGCTGCCCCACGACATGGTTTATCGCCACCCCTTCCCGGGGCCGGGTCTGGGTGTGCGGATACTGGGCGAGGTAAAAACGGAATACGCCGATCTGTTGCGGCAGGCGGACGCCATCTTCATGGAGGAGTTACACGCCGCCGACTGGTATCACAAAACCAGCCAGGCTTTTGCGGTCTTCCTGCCGGTCAAATCGGTGGGCGTGGTGGGCGATGCCCGGCGCTATGAATATGTCATTGCCCTGCGTGCCGTCGAGACGGTCGATTTCATGACCGCCCGCTGGGCGCATCTGCCCTACGATTTGTTGGAGCGCTGTTCAAACCGCATTATCAATGAAATAGCCGGCATCTCCCGGGTGACCTACGATATCAGTAGCAAGCCGCCCGCCACCATTGAGTGGGAGTGAGCGGAAACTCAAGGTAATATCCTGCACTGGCCTTCGATAGAGGCAATGACATCTACGCACTGTACGGTTAAAGCCGGTCGACGTCAGCGCACCGCGGCAATTTGAATCTGCTGATTCTTTTCCCTGACACGCCAGTAGCGAATAACGGGTCTTCCCCGTTTGACAACATCTGGTACCCGTTGACCCGGTGGGATGTGTGTACATTGCCCCGCGCCGTTGAAACGCCAGCCGTGGAAGGGGCAACGCAATTCATCGTGCAATAGTAACTTCGTGAGAGGTTGACCGGTGGCAAGTCCATTGGGTATGTAATTGCCCTGGTGGGGACAGTAGGCACTTATCGCCGCACATTTGCCCGCTTGAGTTCGGTAGAGTAGTAAATCGCTTCCCTGCCAACTGACCTCCACCACTGCGCTCGGTTCCAGTTGGGCGCTGGGCATTAAATCTTGCCAATCGTTCATTGCCACAGTTTATGATATCTGCGGTAAGTTTGCTTACCTTTGCAGGACAATGGATCCGTCGTAGAGACCATCCAGCAAGGAACTCGCCAGCAGCATGGCGGACTGACGCTTCTCGCCTCTGTGCATTTCAATAGCCAGGCGGCCATCATCATCTTCTATGACATCGAATACGGTCTTGTTATTAAGTATGAAGGTATTTCCCAGGAAAATTATACTTTGAACTCGTTCTTCATGTTCAATGCGGTCCAGGCGGCTTTCGATATTCTTGAAAAACACGCGAAGCTCGTCCTCAAGGCCTGCCGAGAGGCTTTCATCGAGGTGGGTTACCACGCCATCAGGGGATATACCGCAGATCCGTTCGCCAAGCAGTGCCTGTTCTCCCTGCAATTTAAACTGCACCTGGTAACCGGGCTCAAATTTGAGGACCAGGTTGCAGACCAACTCGGCTGAGTCGACCACGCCAGGCTGCATTTGCAGCGCGATGTGGCTGATTGCGTAGCGTTCGAAATAGGCTTTTGCAATTGGGGACATCAGCTGAAAGCCTGAATACCTGTCTGGGCGCGGCCCAGGATCAGCGCATGGATATCATGGGTTCCCTCATAGGTGTTCACAGTCTCCAGATTGTTCATATGGCGAAAGACGGGGAACTCGTCCGAGATGCCGTTGCCGCCGAGCATATCGCGGGCCATGCGCGCAATGTCCAGGGCTTTTCCGCAGGAGTTGCGCTTGAGCAGGGATACCAGCTCGGGGGCCAGCGCATCGCGGTCTTTCAGGCGGCCCGCCTGCAGACAGCCCTGTAAGCCCAGTCCAATCTCGGTTTGCATATCGGCCAATTTTTTCTGGATTAACTGATTCGCCGCCAGCGGCCGACCAAATTGCTTTCGATCAAGTGTGTATTGCCGTGCTGCGTGCCAGCAGGCTTCCGCGGCGCCCAGGGCGCCCCAGGATATCCCGTAGCGTGCATTGCTCAGACAGCCCATAGGGCCCTTCAAACCCTCCACATTGGGCAACAGGTTCTCCTGGGGTACGAAGACCTCATCCATAACAATTTCACCGGTGATACTGGCGCGCAGGGATAATTTGCCTTCGATCTTGGGCGCACTCAAACCCTTCATGCCTTTGTCCAGAATGAAGCCGCGGATTTTACCCTCATCATTTTTGGCCCAGACTATGAATACATCGGCAATGGGGGAATTACTAATCCACATCTTGGCACCGGACAGGCTGTAACCACCGTCGACGGTTTTGGCCCGGGTTATCATGCTGCCGGGATCGGAACC
>Ga0209988_10003034_pt1 | contig 11115 bp, 10 predicted proteins | sample N075metaG_FD_183115 | JGI IMG/M metagenome (GOLD analysis project Ga0209988, IMG submission 183115) | Deep subsurface microbial communities from Kermadec Trench to uncover new lineages of life (NeLLi) - N075 metaG (SPAdes) (version 2) | ecosystem: Environmental > Aquatic > Marine > Ocean trench... | reverse complement strand
CTATCCTTTAGTCAGCGTAAAAGAATATTACCTCTGGCCTGAGTATCAAATTGCCCGATATCAATACCAATATTACTACCCTTATTACTACCCTTATTACTACCCTTATTATCACGGCTATTATTATCCATATTATCGCTCCCATTTCGGGTTCCACCACCACCGGCACTACTTTGGGTTTCATAACTATTACTAAACCTGCGGCTTAGGCTTATCACTGTTAAACAGAAGAAAATGTAAAAAGCAGGAATTTTGTTCGAATGTAAGGCATCTCCGCTTCAAGAGAAGCGCAGCATATGACTAATATGTGAGCATCGCATGAAGTGGAGTAACGCAGCAGTCGGACAAAAGATCAATTTTTGCCTGGTTAGACTAATTCGCGCGCCGTGGTAAAAGCCTCTCTGAAATCAATAAAAACAGATTTATCTGTTTCTAGCAGTAGTTTAAGTAGTGCCTGTTGAGTTCGGTATTTTATGTGGCCTATGGCGAGTGCACCAATACCCACAGCACCATCCGCAGCCACGGCATGTGTCAGAGGTGCCCCAAGATCCTGTAGACCTAGACCGCGTATTCCCAGTGGCGGAACAGCATTCACGTCGCCAACCACCTTCAGTAGTTTAAGTAGTGCCTGTTGAGTTCGGTATTTTATGTGGCCTATGGCGAGTGCACCAATACCCACAGCACCATCCGCAGCCACGGCACGTGTCAGAGGTGCCCCAAGATCCTGTAGACCTAGACTGCGTATTCCCAGTGGCGGAACAGCATTCACGTCGCCAACCACCTTCAGTGATTCGGTGTCAGCATGAATAGTGCCCTTCCTTCAGCTTATTCAATATTTTTGACAGGCTTAACGTCCGTACATATCAATACCAGGGAGTGGTCGGTGATACTTAACAACATTACTATACGTCTCAGACGCAGCTATCATACCTTTTTCAGCGTCAACGGGTAATCCTGCTTCTTCAGCTGACATCAAGAAGGCAATAGAAGCCGACAGAGCGTGTTGAGGCTGGATGCCGCCTGTCGCGCAAAGACGCCAGCCCAGATCAGGAGCGCCTGGAATACCGGCCGCTTCTACGGCATGCTTGAAGTACATGATGCTTAGCACTTCCATGATTTTTTTCTCACCATAACCTTCTGGTGATTTGATAGCCGTTACTGCATTAGATCTCGTATTGATATCTTTTGCGACCAGCTCTAAGCCTGCGCCCAGTGCGGCGGCACGGAAGACTTCAGAACAATCTTTATGACGCTCACAAACGCGATCAATGCCTTCGATCGCAAGCGCATCCAAAGCCGCAGCGAATTGGGCGTAATTTCCTGGCGTTTCAAGGTGTAGGCCAGTGGTTTCCATGGCATCAATCATCTTGCCAAGGTTAAGGTAGTGTTGGCCTTTTTTAATCCCCGCTTCTTCCAGCTGTTTGTCGTACTCACGAATTTTCTCAACCGCTTTAGGGCTAAGAGAAAGCATGCCGATACCGGGCGTACCCATCATACCTTTTTGGCTACAGCCAATTAGCATGTCGATTCCCATTTCAGTCATAGAACATGGCATGCTGGCGATGGCAGAAATACCGTCAATAACAAGAAGCGCTGGGTGTTTTAGTTCATCCAGTAAGTCACGTAATTGCTTAGGGTTAGTAGTCACCCCTGCTCCCGTTTCGTTATGTGGCGCCATAACCATTTTGATATTACCTTCAGTGTCTTTTTCTAACACCTCTCTACACTTATCATATGGCAGGTCTTCACCAATTTCACCTTTCAGACGAATCACGTTTCTGCCCAGGTTTTCAACGCAGTTACCCATTGCAGTACTGAAAGCGCCGATCTCTAGGGTTACGATGGCTGGCTTGTCGGAACCTGCTTCGCCTGGCGTGCGCAGAGAGCCAGCAGCAGCTTCTGTAGCAGTGGTACCAGAGCCGGTGAAGAACAAAGCTCTACCGCCTTCTTGCATATCTACTAATTTGCCGTACTCCTCGCGAACCGCTGTAAAAAACTTCGCGACGCCTGGACCACGCATACCTCTTGTTTGGGTCGATGAAAATTGAGTAACCAATTCAGAGCCAAAGGCAGGTCCCGGTGTCACGTTTACGATCTTGTTATGTGGAGACCAGACTGGATCCTTATCGTTAAGAAAGTCGTCAGGTGCGTCAATCTGATTAGATTCGATAAGACGTCTAAGTCCGGAAAGTGGAGAGATTAATGCATTAGTCATTTTCAAGTACCCCTAAGTATCTATACATTTATGTTTCTGATAATTAATAATCTGATTAGCCGGCAGATTATTGCTCCTGCATAATCTGCATTTCCGCCATCCATGGCGGTCGTCCAGCCGAGACCGGCAGAAATACAGTTAATAGAAAGTAACAACGACACTTAGTCATCATGCGCTTCTTTCTCATTTTTTACTGATAGGAATTACTCTACCAGACGCACTTGCTCCATACCAACACTGTTGAGGATTTGGCTACGACGTTGTAATTTACGACTGAATTTCTTAAAACGCGTACCTAACTTTCTTTCGCCAGTGATCTTACGCACCCTCTTTTGGTTAGACTAATTCTCGTGCCTTAACAAAGGCTTCTCTGAAATCAATATAAGCCGGCTTATCTGTTTCTAGCAGTAGTTTAAGTAGTGCCTGTTGAGTTCGGTACTTTATGTGGCCTATGGCGAGAGCACCAATACCAACGGCACCATCTGCAGCCACGGCATGTGTCAGAGGCGCCCCAAGATCCTGTAGATGAATACCGCTTACTCCCAGTGGCGGAACAGCATTCACGTCGCCAACCACCTTCAACGCTTTTGCGTCTGCAAGCACAGAATCATTCAAGATTTCTACGCCGGCCTTGGCCGTGCAGAAGGCAATGTCCACATTGGCAAGCAGATAGGCCTTATCCGCATCAGAGGCTGCAATCGTTCCTTTCATGAAACAGCTACAGGATGCATTGTATTCATCGGCAACACTCTGCGCATTTTCAACACTCTGGTGATCTACAAGGGTAATGTCAGCACCTGCGAGTGAAGCAATTACGCCGGTTGCAATACCTACAGGGCCTGTTCCGCCAAAGATAACTCCTCGGCTATCCTCCAGTTTCATGCCATGTTTGTCTTTGAGTTCCCTTTCTACACAAGCGACCAGCGCAGCAGCTGTGGTATATGCACCACTGGGATCAGCCATAACAGATATTTCAAACGGAGGTACCATTGCTTTTTTTGCGGCATCCAGCATTTGCTTCGCCAAACTAATATCGCGACCACCAATAAAGACCGCTGTTTTTTTCACACCTTCCGGTTCACGAGAAAAGATTGTGTCCTGCACCAATCCATTGACCTGCCATAACTCTACATTCGCATAGGGAAGAACAACGTCATAACCGGCATCAACAGCCATATTAATATCGAAAGGACTAACGTAAGGCATTGGATCTATCATATGAATTATGGATTGTTTGCTCATAAAAAAGTCCTATGTTTAATTAATAATTTTAAAATTTAACACTTTATCCAGTGGAACCCAGGCCTGCACTGATGCAGTTAATAGAAAGAAGTAGTGGGACCAGATCATCTAACTGACCTTTTTCGTCTGTACGGCTACGGAATCTTTCAAGCAATTTCACTTGCAACAAACCTACCTTGCCCAATATTTCTTCACGTCTTTCAAATTGACGTTTGAATTTAGGGAAACGATCCAGTAATTCCTTTTCGCCGGTGATGCGTAACACCAGTTCTTTTGTGAGCTCATATTCATCCATGAACATATCGAATATTCTTTCCCTCAATGATTCATCCTCGACTAAAGCGGCATAGGCTTTCGCAATATCCATATCCACCAGCGGTAAACTCTTTTCGACACCATCTATGATTAAACGAAAGATTCTTGATTCGTTGAACATTTTCTCAAGTAAGGCATCTGCATCATCACCATGTGCTTCTATAAATTTTCTGAGACCACTACCGACACCGTACCAACTGGTCACCAGATGCCTGTTTTGAGTCCATGCAAAGACCCAGGGGATAGCGCGTAGATCACTCAGGGAATTGGCACCAAACCGTCTGGCAGGACGTGAGCCGATATTCATCTTGACCAGTTCATCAACTGGGCTCGCAGCATTATAATAATCGACCAGGCCTTCCGTTTCTGCAAATTGTCTATAGGCATCGAAAGCATAATTAGATAATTCTTCAAGAGCAGCATCAATTTCATCATTCGGAGCCAACTCAGCTTCAGATTGTGATTTCAAGGTGTGCATAAATACACCTGATGCAAGTAATTCCATGTTGTGCTGTGCTGTGCCTTTATTGGCAAACTTACTGGAGACAACCTCACCCTGTTCAGTAATTCGCATTTGACCATGGATTGAGCCGGCCGGTTGTGCAGCAATCGCTCGTCCTAATGGCGCACCACCCCGACTCACAGAACCACCTCGGCCGTGGAAAAATGATATTGGTATACCGGTTTTTTCACCGATGGCAGTCAATTCGGCCTGGGCCTTGGTCAACTCCCAGTTCGCTGTAAAAAAACCACCATCTTTATTCGAGTCTGAGTAGCCCACCATGACTTCCTGTACGCCACCGACTTGTTCGACTGAACGTCGCACTACAGGAATACTCAGAAATTCTTCCATCATCTCTGCACCGCGTTGCAGATCATCAATGGTTTCAAATAAAGGAACAATCGGCAAGGTGCATTTATCGATACCGGCCTTATCCGTAAACAAGCCAGCATATTTTGCCAATACATAAAGGCCTAAAATATCAGCAACTGTTTGCGTCATACTCAGAATGAAATTACCGAAGGCCTCTCTATCGAGCTTCTCCATCATCTCCCTGGCCATACAGAACATGCCAAATGTTGATGCGGAGGCATCATCCAGCTCTTTGAATGAGGGCAATTCTTCCAGCGGTCTTTCCAGTTCAGAGATTAGCCATGCCTGCCATTCTTTAGAATCAGCTGCAGGCGGGTTGCTATCGTTACTTGCACCCGTGATCTGCCGCCACAATGCCGCAAGTGTATTATTCGTCATGGTTGAATTTTCGCGTAAATCCATGCGCATGGTACGAAAACGGAATGCCTCAACTTCTCTTCTCAGTGGTACTATCAGGTTGTTAGATTGTTGCTCACAATTAGCCTCTATCAAACCTTGCTCTAGTTGCTTCAAGTCATCAATGAATTCATCCGCATTTTTGTAACCGACATGCCTGAGTGTCCCTCCATCCGTGTTGGCAATTGTTCCCTCCAACAATCTCTGCATACAGACCACATATTGCCTAAAGACTTCCCCGGGGTTTCTATCTGAAATATTTTTACCGTCAGCACTTTCGTCGAGTATCTTCTCCAGTGATTTATTAAACTCTGCTGAAACAACGACCGCATTTCTCGATACGCTGATTCTTTGCACCAGTTCAGCAAGGCGTTGCTGATACCTTTTCAAACAAACCCGTCGATTTGCCAGTAACGCCTGCTGGGTGACTTCATTGGTGACAAATGGATTACCATCACGATCGCCACCAATCCATGCGCCAAATTGAAAAAATGGTGGGATATTAAATTTATGATCCGGATAATATTTTTTTAAGACCCACTCCATTTTCTCCAGCATCTCAGGCACGCTCTGGAACAATGTCTCTTCAAAAAAATGCAGACCCCAGTTCACTTCCATCTTGACTGTAGGTTTCTCCAGTCTCAGCTCGCCTGTCAACCACAGCAAATCAATTTCATTTCTTAGGTCAGATACAATTCCTTCTCGTTCACGCTCGGTCCTGCGTTGATTCTCAAGCTCCTTGAGCAATAGATAAATTTTCCGATGTATCTCAAGCACAGTAACACGTTTTGCTTCTGTGGGATGTGCTGTGATGGTTGGCCGTATACGGGCCTCGTTGATTAATTTCTGAATCTCATCTGCTGAAATACCATCTTTCAACGAATTTTCAAAGACATTACCAAAAGTCCCCGGGACATGACCTAGACCACGCGTTTTCTCGATTGAGCGCAAACGACGCATGGCGGTATTTTCTTCTGCGATATTTAATAACTGAAACCAGATGCTCCATGCCTGGAGGATGCCGAGTATTAACACTTCATTATCCTCTGGAATTTCGGCCTCGCCCATGAACAAGGGAAGTATTTCAGGTTGACGTATTTTGATAACGGCCTTGAGTTGCTCCGTCATCAATTCGGTCACCTGTTTTGCGTAGGCGGCCGAATACTCATCTAAATTGAATTCCTTATCTGCAGCTTCTTCAGTACCTGTTGACACTTTTAATCTCCTTAAATTATTTTTTTTGTAGAACTTGTATCTACTATCACTCTCACGGATCAATATTGAAAGTTCTCAGATGAATACAAGATAAGGTGAAGACTGGCGAAAAAAACGGAGCTTATATAACAGTAAGTGAGTATTTTTGATCCGGTCTTTAACGCAGTAATGTGTCATATGAGGGCTTTCAATTATGCGACGCGGTTTGGGGGTTCCTCCCCGTCAAAGAATGCCTTGACGTTATCCAGTGAGCATAGCCCCATGGCAACACGTGTTTCCGTTGTAGCACTGCCAAGATGTGGGAACATTACTACATTATCCATACCTAGCAGTTCTTCTGTCACTGTTGGTTCTGTGGCAAATACATCCAGCCCGGCACCGGCAATCACACCATCTCTTAAAGCATTGACTAACGCTGGCTCATCAACCACATCGCCACGTGCGGTATTAATCAGAAATGCATGATTTTTCATCATGCCAAGGCGTTCCGCATTCATCAGGTTGGTATTACTGCCGCCACCTGGACAATGCAGGGTGACGAAATCGGCATCTTTCAATACGTCTTCAACAGATTCTAACTTGGTCGCACTGAATTTCTTTATCACTTCGTCTGATGGCGGATAAGGGTCATAGAAACTAAGCTCCATATCGAAACCAAAGTGAGCTTTTTGTGCAACGGCTTGCGCAATACGTCCAAATCCAATAAAGCCAAGTTTTTTGCCCGTGACCTTGGTCGACAGCATATGCATTGGGCACCAGCCATCCCATTCCTTGTTTCGGATCAGACGGTCACCTTCAGCAGCACGACGTGCCACCATCAATAACAGTGTCATGGCAATATCGGCGGTACAATCCGTCAACACACCTGGTGTATTCGTCACCACAACACCAGCCGCCTTGGCGGCATCCGTATCGATATTATTGAAGCCAACACCAAAATTACACAGAACCTTGCATCGTCTATCTTCTACGCCAAGAATTTCAGAATTAATTGGAAAATCAGACACTGTTGGACAAACTGCGTCATAATTTTTCATGGCATCCTGCAGCTCTGCCACAGACATCTTGTGATCATCCTCGTTCAGGTGAACATCAAATAATTCTTTTGCCCTTGCTTCCGCGGCTGCGGGCCACTGACGGGTAAGAAGTACCTTTGGCTTACTCACTTTTCACTCCTAATCTTGTTTTTTCAGATGCTCAAAGTATAAAGGGCACGACATCATAGATGAAGTGCCCTTTACATATTTTACTGCTAAGGTCTAACCTATTTTGGCCATTACTTCCTTGACAATGGATGCAAATGAGGCCGGATTGGGCACAACATGTACGCCACATTCCTTAAGGATTTCAACCTTCTCAGCCGCACTATCGCCAACAGCAGAGATAATCGCACCAGCATGGCCCATACGAGTACCCTTGGGCGCAGTCAGTCCTGCAATGTAGCCAATCACCGGTTTGGACATATTGTCCTTTGCCCAATGAGCCGCAGCGACTTCCTGTGGTCCACCGATCTCGCCAATCATAATGACCAACTTGGTATCCGGATCTTCTTCAAAATACTGCAGATGGTCTACAAAGGCACTGCCATTAATGGGGTCACCACCAATACCAATACTTGATGAGATACCGACGCCAATTTCTTTCATTTGGGCTGCGGCTTCATAGCCCAGTGTGCCTGAACGACCAACAACACCGACAGGTCCCTCCATATAGATATGACCAGGCATAATACCCATCATACATTTGCCAGGACTGATTGAGCCGGCACAGTTAGGGCCGGTCAATACCATCTTGTCCTCTTCCTTATAGCGGCGCATATAACGCTTTACGCGAATCATGTCCTGCGAAGGGATACCATCGGTGATGGCCACACAGAATTTAATGCCGCCATCCGCAGCTTCCATGATGCTGTCTGCAGCGAATGGAGGGGGGACAAAAACGATACTGGCATTGGCGCCAGTCGCTTCTACTGCTTCTTTTACTGTATTAAAAACAGGGCGATCAAGATGTTTTGTACCGCCCTTACCCGGGGTCACACCACCAACAATGTTGGTGCCGTATTCGATCATTTCAGTTGCATGAAAAGTACCAATTTGACCGGTGAAACCCTGGACAATTACTTTTGAATTTTCGTCTAACAAAATTGCCATTATTATGTCTCCTATTTACCGGTCGCTTCTTTCCAGGCTGCAACAGCTTTATCCGCTGCTTCCTGTAAAGTATCTGCAGAAATGATGGGAAGGCCGCTTTCTTTAATAATCTTCCGCCCTTCTTCTACATTGGTACCTGATAATCGAACCACCAGAGGTACCTTCAGGTCGATTTTTTTGACCGCCTGCACAACACCATCGGCAATCCAGTCACAGCGGTTGATTCCGGCGAAGATATTTACCAGGATACATTCAACTTTGTCGTCAGATAACACCAGATTAAACGCCTTGGTAGTACGTTCAGCCGAGGCACCACCACCGATATCGAGGAAGTTGGCAGGTTCACCACCAGCATGCATGATCATGTCCATGGAGGCCATGGCCAGACCGGCACCATTGATGATGCAACCGATATTTCCATCCAGACCGACATAGTTCAGACCGCGATCTGCAGCACGCATCTCACGAACATCTTCCTGTGATTTATCACGAAGCTCTGAAATATTAGGATGACGAAAAAGTGCATTGTCATCAAAGCTCATTTTCGCATCAACGGCTATAAGCCTGCCTTCTTTGGTCACAACCAATGGATTGATTTCGACCATATTGGCATCCAGATCACGCATCGCACGATAGCAACCGAGAAATGCCGTCACAGCCTGATTGATCTGAGACTTATCCAGACCCAATGCAAAGGCCAGTTCGCGTGCCTGAAAGGCCTGCATACCTACTGCAGGCTCGACAGAAATCTTGATGATAGACTCCGGCTTTTCAACTGCCAGTTGTTCGATCTCCATACCACCTTCTGCCGAAGCAACCACGGTGACACGTTCTGCAGCTCTATCCAGTACGAATGCCAGATAGATTTCACGATCAATATTACAGCCTTCTTCAATGTAAAGTCGGGAACAAACCTTACCGTTAGGACCCGTTTGATGTGTGATCAGTTTTTTACCGAGTAATTCATCTGCAGCAGTCCATACTTCATCTTCACTCTTACAGACCACAATCCCGCCTGCCTTGCCACGCGCCCCTGAATGGATTTGTGCCTTGACAACCCAGACGTCACCGCCAATTTCAGTGCATCTATATGATGCCTGTTCAGGACTGTACGCCAGGCCACCTGCAGGAATGGGCACACCGTATCCTGAGAGGATCTCTTTTGCTTGATATTCATGGATGTCCACTTCACACCCTCCTGTAATTAATAATTAAAATTCTTAAGTAACTATCTACTACTTAGCCTTAGCAGCGATTTGATCCGCTTGCGAAATTAGATTGCGAGCCATTTTTTCTGACGCAATATCAATCATCTTGCCATCAAGTTGTGCTGCACCTGAGCCTTTCTTAGCCGCTTCTTCTAAAGCTTCAAGTACACGACGTGCATGAGTCACAGCTTCATCCGGTGGAGACATCACTTCATTCGCTAATGGAATTTGCTTAGGGTGAATTGCCCACTTACCGTCGTAACCGAGAGCTGCAACACGACGTGCCGCTGCGCGATAAGCATCAGGATCATTGAAATCACCAAAAGGACCGTCAATTGCACGTAAACCAAAAGCACGACATGCGGTAAGCATTTGTACTTGTGAAGTATGCCATTGATCATTTATCGCACCTTCACAAACATAATCTGGATTTAAGCCGCCAATAATGGTGGTACGTGAATGCATGCTTGCCGCGTAATCACCAACACCAAAATGGAATGCTTCAAGACGCTTACTTGATGTTGCAATAGACATGACATTGGCGCCACCAAGAGCAGTTTCGATCAGACATTCAAAACCGATTCTTTTCTTCAAGCCCATCGCATCTTCAACCTGCGTCGTCAACATATCTACAGCGTAGACATCTGCTGCTGTACCGACTTTAGGAATCAAAAAGGTATCGAGATTTTTACCCGCTTTTTCGATGACATCGACAACGTCACGATACATATAATGCGTATCTAAGCCATTAATACGCACTGATATTGTTTTACCACTCCAATCAAGATCATTTAATGCTTCAATAACATTTTTACGGGCTTGTGGTTTATCAGCAGGTACAACGGCATCTTCTAAATCAAGAAAGACGTAATCCGCATCACTCTTTGCTGCTCCTTCCATCATTCCTACGTCTGAAGCTGGGACTGCTAGCTCACTACGCTGTAAGCGTGGAGTAGCTGGTTCGTATGAAGTAAAACTCATGGTTATATTCCTCTTTTTATCAATATTATTTAAATAGTAAGTTCTGCAGATTCACCATGAATCTTATGAACGAGCAATCTTCATGTCGGCGTGCAGTGGTTGGGTGAATTCTGGTAGATCCAGGGCACGCATGTCTTCCTGTTCGAGATTCATTGTGTTTTGGATACGGCGTGGCACAGTGGTTGGGTCAGGGATAAATAAAAAATTACGTCCAGGCATAGGTAATACCCTCCAGTATATTGTTTAATTTCAAGGGATAGCAATTCGCGACTTTACGTCGCTAAGTCCTTATTTTTTAATGGTGTCGGTATCTTCTAGTCCCAGAATTCCCGACATTCTTCAAAAATTTATTATTATACTTGGTGCACTATATTATTTAGTTTTGCACCGGTTGCGGTCATTGCGCCGCGTTTCCCCTACATCAGACCTTCGCTGAGTCATTCTTTTTTACCACAAAGCAGCGCAACAAATCTACATGCATACCCAAACCACTTGGAAATACAGGTTTCAGCAAGACGA
>Ga0209988_10003032_pt1 | contig 11116 bp, 5 predicted proteins | sample N075metaG_FD_183115 | JGI IMG/M metagenome (GOLD analysis project Ga0209988, IMG submission 183115) | Deep subsurface microbial communities from Kermadec Trench to uncover new lineages of life (NeLLi) - N075 metaG (SPAdes) (version 2) | ecosystem: Environmental > Aquatic > Marine > Ocean trench... | reverse complement strand
CTATGCCTGGCGATACACATGATATGAATGGTGGCTACAGCCATAAAGCAGTCTGGCGTATTGCTGCGCCAATGATCCTGTCTTCCATCTCCACGCCACTGGTGGGGCTAGTCGACACTGCATTGATGGGGCATCTCGATCGCCCAAGCTTTTTGGCCGGCGTCGCAGCCGGCGCCACCATTTTCAGCATACTGTTCATGAGCCTGAACTTTTTACGGATGGGTACCACCGGTATCGCAGCCCAGGCCTTCGGCTCCGGTGATCATGCCGCCATTTTCAAAAGTCTCGCACAGCCAATGCTGATCGCTATAGTCCTGGCTGCTTTATTGCTACTGGTGCAGTCTCCGACTATAGATTTATTCGTATGGTTACTTGGCCTGAGTAACGAAACAGCTGGCTTCACTGAACAGTACTTTTCCATACGCGTGTGGAGCGCTCCAGCAGTACTGGCCAATTTTGTGGTTATCGGCTGGTTGCTGGGCATGCAAAATGCGCGTGGCCCGCTCGCGATAGTACTGACTATCAATGTCACCAACATCGTTCTCGATGTACTTCTTGTCCTTGGCCTTGATCTTGATATCAGGGGTGTTGCGATGGCAACCGTCTGCGCAGAAATTGCAGGGTTGCTGGTCGGTCTTGGTTTTGTATTGACCAACTTAAGACAACACTCGCCCAACTGGCGCGTAGCAGGCATGTTCGACCTGGAAACCTACAGGCGGCTGCTTGGCATTAACAGCAATCTGTTTTTCCGCAGCATTGCGCTCATGTTCACGTTTGCGTTCATAACCGCCCAGGGCGCGCGTATGGGTGATATTGTGCTGGCAGCCAATGCTTTGTTGCTGAACTTTCAGTTGTTCCTATCCTATGCATTAGATGGCATCGCGCATGCGGCCGAAGCGTTGACGGGCAAAGCGGTCGGCGCCAGAAACCAGGCGGGCCTTAGGCTTGCCGTACAGCGCACCTTACTCTGGAGCCTGTTATTCGCAGCCTTATTCAGTGTTTTTTACCTGGTTAGCGGTGCTGCCATCATTAACTTGTTGACCAACCTGCAAGAGATACGTACGACTGCCTATAAATATCTACCATGGGTGGTCATTCTGCCGCTTCTATCGGCCGGCGCATTTCTGTACGACGGCGTTTTCGTAGGCACTACCCGTTCGCGCGAGATGCGGATAATCATGGTCGGATCTTTAGTGCTCGTTTTTCTACCGGTCTGGTATGGCACTACCGCATTAGGTAATCACGGCCTCTGGCTGGCCTTCGTCATGTTCATGGCTGTGCGTAGTCTGGCTATGCATCTATGGTACCGACGCCTGAACTCTACCAACCAGCTGTTGGGCTGATCTCTATTCAGTCTCTTCTAAAGGCTGCTCTTGTTGTTCACTTTCCGGCGTCAACCAGCCACCGCCAAGCGCTTTGTAGAGGCTTACGATGGATACCAGCTCTTGTCTTCTGATTTCTGAAGCAGCCAACCGCGCATTAAACAATGATCGCTCGGAGTCCAGCACCTCGAGATAATCGGTAACGCCACCGTCGTAACGTGCCCGGGATAAACCACTCGCGCTTCGCGCCGCCTTAAGCTGGAATTCGCGTGCGTCCAGCTCTTCGCGAAAATAGCGGATACCCGTGAGCGCATTCTGTACTTCGCGCATAGCCTCCAGAATAGTTTGCTCATAGGCGTTCAATGCCTGCTCGGTACGCGCAATTTCTTCTTCAACCTGGCTGCGTCGCTTGCCCGCATCAAAAATCGGACCGAGGATATCAATCCCCACCCCCCACAGCTTCGAGTCGCTATCAATCAAATCAGACAAGTCATTGCTCGCCACACCGAGTGTTCCAGTCAGGGTTACCGATGGATAGCGCAGCGACTTGGCAATGCCAATACGTGCAGTCTGTGCTGCAAGCTGCTGCTCGGCGGCTCGCACGTCCGGCCGACGCTCCAGCAGTGTAGACGGCAGGCCCGCCGGCACTTTGATCGGAAACATCTGCTGCTCAATATTCCTGCCACGAATGATGGGCCTGGGGTTGCTGCCTATCAGTACGCTGAGTAAATTCTCCGCTTCTATAGCCTGGCGCCGCAATGAAGCCAATCGGGCCAATGCGTCGGCTTCCTCAATTTGTGCCTGATTGACGTCCAGCAAGGGAACCGTGCCTAAATCAAACCTCGACTGAATAATACTTGTCGAATCTTTGCGCGTTCTCGCTGTGTCCTTGGCAATTTCAACGCGCGCATCCAGATCGCGCAGCAGCAAATAAGTGCTTGCAACATCCGATATCAACGTGATCAGTATCGTTCGCTGGTTTTCGACGCTGCCTAATAGTTCGGCTCGGGCCGATTCGGTAGCGCGCCGATACCGCCCCCACAAATCGACTTCATACCCTGCGCTAATACCAAGGAAATACATCTCGTTAATGCCGGCCCCAGGTAGAAATAGTTCTAATTCATTGCCCCTGCTGCCAGACGCGGAGCCATCAACAGTGGGAAACTGATCCGCGCGTACCACGCCATAACGGGCCCGCACTTCATCCACCCGGGCAATGGCTGACCGTAAATCGCGGTTCTGTTCTATAGCGAGCACTACCAGGGCCTGCAGTTGCGGATCTTCAAATAATTCCCACCATTGCAGATCTGCAAGTGATTCCGCTTCAGCTTGCGTACCAATGTAGGCGGGCGGCAATGCTATGGATGGCCGCTCGTAATCAGGACCGACCAGGCAGGCAGACAGCAACAGTGCGCTGACAAAAGCGATGCTCTGATCAGGCAGTCTCACTCTGTATCTCCGACTGGGGATGGGGGCGGGGATGCAGACTTTTTGCTGCCCATTCGGACAGCAACTACATACAGCGCGGGCACTAAAATGATGCCAACAACGGTGGCCATCAGCATGCCTGAAAATACAGTCATGCCCATGACCTTGCGTGCCTCGGCCCCCGCGCCGGTTGCAACCAACAGCGGTATCACGCCCAGGATAAACGAGAAGGCAGTCATCAGAATCGGCCGGAAACGATCGCGGGCCGCCTCCATCGCAGCCTCGACCGGCGCCTTGCCCTCTTCTGATTTTAACTTCGCAAACTCAATGATAAGAATCGCGTTTTTGGCAGCCAGGCCAATCAGCATCACCAGGCCAATCTGTGCGAACACATTGTTGGTGTAACCCGGCAGCAGCAAACCGGATAACCACAGCCCCGCTATGGCACCGAACACGGCAATCGGGGTGCCGAGTAACACGCCCACCGGCAATGTCCAGCTTTCGTACTGGGCGGCCAGAATCAGGAATACAAACAGGAGCGCTAACACGAACACCTGTCCGCCACTGCCCTCGGCTGCCTTCTCCTGAAAACTCATGGCACTCCACGCGTAGGTCATATCCGAGGGCAATACACTGAGCGCCGTTGCTTCGAGCGCAGCCAACGCCTGCGCTGAACTGTAGCCTGGTGCAGGCGAACCCGTAATTTCCGCGGCACGAAACAGGTTAAAGCGGTTCGTATATTCGGGCCCCTCTGTTCTGGACATCGCCACCAACGCCGAAAGGGGCACCATGTCGCCGTCTTTTCCGCGCACGTAGAAATAGCGTATATCGCTGGCCTGAGCCCGATACTCAGGTTCCGCCTGTACATACACCTTGAATAATCGGCCAAAGCGATTGAAATCATTTACGTATGCGCCACCCAGAAAAGACCCCAGCGCCGTGTTGACGTCCGCGGGCGACACACCAAGTCTGAGCACCGCCGCATTATCCACATCAGCGAATACCTGCGGCGCACTGGCACGAAAAGTGGTGAACAATCCGCCAATTTCAGGCCGCGCGCCCGCGGCCTGAATAAACGCCTGCGCCTGCCCGTCGAGATAGGCGGGTGTGCCACCGCCACGATCCTGCAACATCATGCTGAAGCCGGAACCAGAGCCTAAGCCCGGTATGGCCGGTGGGCCGAAAGCAAAGGCGATGGCCTCAGGTACATTCAGTGCCAGTTGTGTATTAAGTTTCTCGATAATATCTTTAACGTGCAGCCCCGGCCCATTGCGTTTATCCCATTCATCAAGCGATACAAACAAAAATGCTGTGTTGGATGCCAACGATCCGGTAAGCAGACTGTATCCCGCAATCGCTGTCTCCGATTGCACACCGTCAATGTTCATGATGATGTCTTCGATCTTGCGGGTAACCTCGTCAGTGCGTTGCAGGGAAGCGGCATCTGGCAACTGCACATTCACCATGAAATAGCCTTCATCTTCCTCCGGCACGAACCCACCCGGCACCGCGCCAAACAACACGACCATCATGACGACCATCACTGCCAGCACACCCATACTCATGGCGACCCGACGAGTAAAGGCACCGGTAATTGCAAGATAGCCGTTGGTCGTACGATCAAAAACACGGTTGAAGCGATCATAAAATGGCTGCAGCCAGCTTTTACTCTGTCCCTTGGGCCGTAACAACATCGCACAAAGCGCCGGACTCAGCGTCAAGGCGTTAATAGACGAAATAGCCACCGATATGGCAATCGTAATGGCAAACTGCTGATACAAGCGCCCGGTAATACCACCCATCATGGCCACCGGGACAAACACAGCAATCAATGCAAGCGAAGTCGCAACGATCGGCCCTGATACTTCCTTCATGGCTGAAATCGTCGCATCTTTAGGCGTCATTCCCTTTTCAATTTTCGCGCTGACCGCTTCGACGACCACGATCGCATCGTCCACCACAATGCCGATCGCGAGCACCAACCCCAGCAGCGAAAGTGTATTTATAGAAAAACCCAGCAGCGGGAAAACAGCGAAAGTGCCAATCAGTGACACCGGTACAGCGAGCGTTGGAATCAACGTGGCACGCGCATTTTGCAGAAATATAAACACGACCAGGATAACGAGTCCGACCGCCTGAAAAAGCGTGACTATGATTTCCCGTATGCCCGCTTCGATCGCCAGAGTCGTATCCAGGGACACGAGTTGCTGGAGGTCCTCAGGAAAATCTTCTTCCATCTGCGCCATCACCTGCTTAACGGCGGCGGCGACTTCCAGGCCGTTCGCGCCGGGCAATTGGTAGATCGCGAGTATTGCGGCCGGCCCCCCATTCAGACGGCTGATGGCGTTGTAGTTCTGGGTGCCGAGTTCGACCCGGGCAATATCCTTGATGCGCACCTGCGAACCATCCGGATTTGAACGCACGATGATCTCGTCGAATTCCTCTGCGCGCGACAACCTTCCTTTGGTGCGCACGGTATAGGTAAACTGAGTGTTGGGCAGTGCCGGCGGCCCGCCAATTTGCCCGGCCGGCGCAATCACGTTCTGCTCCTGAATGGCCCGGGTAATGTCGGGCACAGTGAGACCCAGTTTGGCCAGCTGATCCGGCTTCACCCACACACGCATCGCGTACTCGCTGCCACCGAGTACATTCGCCTGACCCACACCACGGATACGCGCGACCGCATCAAGAATGTTGATCGTCAGGTAGTTACTCAGGAAATCGGAATCGTAGGTGCCTTCGGGCGAATACAGCGTTACCAGCAGGAGCGGAAACGACAATTTCTTTTTCACCGTAATGCCCAGTCGCTTCACTTCCTCCGGGATACTCGCCTGCGCCTCCGACACACGGTTCTGCACCAACACGTTCGACATGTCGAGATCAGAGCCCACTTCAAACGATACGGTGAGATTAATCGTGCCGTCGTTCGAATTAACCGACTTCATGTAGAGCATATTTTCGACACCGTTAACTTTCTGCTCCAACGGTGTTGCTACGGATTGTTCAACGACCTCGGCACTCGCACCGGTGTAAGTTGCGGATACGGATATTTCCGGCGGGGTGATATCGGGATACTGCGCGATCGGCAATGAGCCCATGGCCACGAATCCGAAAATCACAATGATGATGGCTATCACCATGGCGACTATCGGTCGATGAACAAAAAATTCGGCCATAGATAATAGTTCTGTCAGAATTCCTGCAGGGCCTGAGGCTGGCGCCGCTCATAGGCCGAAGGTGCTACCGTCATGCCGGATCTGACTTTCTGTATGCCTTCAACGATAATGCTCTCACCACCATCCAGGCCGCTTTCGATAACGATTTCATCGCCTTTGGCGGGTCCGGTTGTAACTTCCACAATCTCAACCGTGTTCTCGGCATCAACAACATAAACCCGGAAACGCCCCTGCAATTCAACCACCGCTTGCTTGGGCACGATAACCACATTCTTCAGTGTCTCAAACGGTGCGCGTACGCGTGCGAACTGACCCGGCAGTAGTATTCCACTGGGATTCGGGAAGGTGGCCTCAACTGAAAATGTGCCGGTCGATGCATCTATAGACTGTGCCGAGCCATCGACATAACCAATATGCTCATACTCACTGCCGTCGGCAAGAATCAGTTCGAGCGGCAGAAGTTCATTCGGCTGGCGCTCTTCTTGCTTGCCTCTTGTGCCGCCTCTCTTCGTATAGCCGCGCACCAGCGTAAGATATTCACGCTCGGAAATGGAAAAACGCACCCGTATAGGGGTGATATCCGAGAGTGTATTCAACACCACCGGGTTTGGTTCGCGGCCGACAAACTCCCCCGGCTTGGCCTTGGTTAATCCGATCAGACCGTCGATGGGTGCATATATACGTGTGTACCCCAGTTCGATCTCGGCCAGATCGACGCCTGCCTCTGCAGCCTGCACTCCGGCACGGGCTGCGGCTTCCTGAGCAACTGCGGCATCCAGTTCCTGCTCACTGACCGCCCGCATTTCTGCCAGTGGCCGTATGCGCGCCAGATCGGCAGCCGCTTTCGCCTGCATGGTTTGTTGCCCCGCAAGGACGCTCTGTGCCTCAACCAGTTTCGCCTGGAAGGACTGCGGGTCGATCGTATACAGCAGATCCCCCTTATTAACCATCCGTCCTTCCCGAAAATCCATTGATACGAGAAAACCTTCGACACGTGCACGAATTGGCACATCCTGATTGCCGAAGGTGCTGCCGACGAGTTCAATGGACAGGGGGAAATCCCGACGCTCGGCATCGACCACCTGAACAGCCATGACCGGCACCGAAACCACATCAGGCTCCGACTCGCAGGCACCGATCATCAACGAGGAAAAAATACTGACTAACAGGATTAGAGCAATGCGCATCGGGCACTATTCCTTATTTGAATTTTTTTAATGCCTTGGATCAACTGAATCGATCCGATCCTAAGCCTGAGCACCATGAATAATAGCCCAGACTGGACTTTGAACTGAGCAATTATTCAAATTACCTCATAGGAAGCTTCGATATAGGTGGCTCTTAACAACTAGCCGATACAAATGTAAGCAGGCAGCAGGTACGCAAGTCTGAGGCGTAGAACTTGAGCCCGGTGGGGCAACCTTAATGTGTCTCAGCCAACCTGGGTATAGGCGTGGCATGCCTTGATAATTGATAAATATCAGATCGGAACTGCACCGAATCATCGTGTGGAGCAACCCAGGCGGTCAGATACACCAGGTCAACGGGAACCCCCTCTCGCAAGGAAACTGCATGGGTTTGGTAGCTACTTTGCGTCTCCAGGTTTGCCAGTCGCGCCTGCTGACTGCCACCTACCAGCCAATGAGTCAGAGCATCCGGGTCTGCAATCCTTATACAGCCGGAACTCAAGGACCGGAAGGAAAGGTTCAGCAACTCCGGTATTGGGGTGTCATGAATATAGACATCATGCTCGTTCGGAAACACGAATTTCACACGGCCCAAACTGTTGTGCGGACCCGGATCCTGCCGCAGACGATACGGAAAATTATTTGCATTTAGTTGATCCCAGCGTATTTCATCCGGATCCAGTTCAGCCGCATCGGCTGACCACCCCGAGAAAATACGGATGTGATGGCGAGCCAGGTAACCGGCATCGGCCTGCTGGCGAGGCAACAGATCTTGCACCGCGATGGATACAGGCACTGTCCATGAGGGGTTAATGATTACATTGCGGATATGGCTGGAGAACACGGGTGTCGGTCGGGAAGGATGACCCACAATAGCGCGCAGGCGCAATTCCACCCGGCCACTGTCCAGCGCCACCACCGTGGCCTCGGGAATGTTCACCCATACACGCCGCAGTACAGACCGACCAGGCAGGTTTGCCCACTCCATACGCGCATGCTCAAGTTGAGCCAGCCACTGGGCTACCGGCGTATTCAGAATTATTCGGGTCAGGCTATCCACAACCCCATCGGTTACCAGTCCATGGCGGGACTGAAAATGCATGAGTGCCTCCATCAGTTGCACATCAAACAGCAGTGGATCCGCACCCATCCAAGCGCGATAGTCGCCGGTGACGCGCAATCTTTGACGCAAAGGACGAACATCAGGATGACGCATTCCGGCTATCAATACCGGGCCGTCAGGGACTGGCTGCCAGCCACCCTGATCACGAATTTCTGTGTAATAGGCTATCGCCCGGTCAAGACGCTGAAGCTGATCACCGGCCAACATTGCTGCAGCAGATGATGCGTCCGAAGCAAATACATGGGTGGAGCTCAGAATGGCGACCAGTAGTAGCGCCATACTCCGGGTGCAGGGCAAGCCGCCCTTCCGTAACCCTGCAGTAACGATTTGGACTAGTTGCAAGAATCTACGTGTATGCTGCACAAAAACTGTTACCGCAAAAGACCTACATCTTTAATCTCACCCACGCCATCAAGTGTTACATCGATTATATGGGTGACAGCGTGGTCGCCGAGCGGCCCTAGTAACGCACCTTGCACGTAACCACTTTCCACGTTGCTGCTGAAAGAATCCGGGCTGGATAAAAAGTCCGCGCCACTGATACCTCCGCCGGCGCTGAAAGCATAAGCCGGGTTGGTCCAACTGCCGGTCCATGACGCCGCCGGGCCTAATTGCAGCGCGATAACAGCCGTTGTCGCTACATCGACCGACATAGGACCAGAGAAGGTCAGTAATGTGCCAATGCCGGTATTATTCAGCGTGTCCAGATCCGCCTGACTCGCAGCGTAACCCCAGGCGAAGTTGCCGGAACTGCCCACACCCGCGTTGTCATTAATCCAGATATCAGCACCGTACTGAATCTCATCGTTGCCCTGGCGTATGACCCGGGCAATCAGCACCGAAGTCTGATCATTATCCTGGCCGACAGCGAACATGTTTTCGTAGTCATCCGGGCGATCGATAAAAGCGGTTCCCATCGTTACAGACTGAATTTCATTTGCACCACCTGCATCAATGACAAAACTTGTGCCATCGTTGGCCATGTCAAAGCTCGCAAAAGAGGTGTCTGACGCAGTCGCTACCACACCTGTCCCAGCAACAACGGTCGCGAATCCGCAGGAAGCCCCAGGTGCGCAACCAGCTTGTGGCAAGATCGGGCTAATCTCTGGGTCGTACACGCTCGAAATTTCAGGGCGTGGTTCCTGCTCTGTTATTTCCAGCGGAATGGCCGGCGCATTACCGGCTGCCGGCGCCAACACCTGCCAGGGACCCCAGCAATACACCGAATCTGCGGCTCCTGCACCGGTGCAGGGATCTGTCGGGGAACTTGCTGCCGCAGCACCTGCACCTGGCGCAATAGCGGGTGCCTGCTGGCAGGCTTTAACGACGTCTGCGGGCACTGATTTAGGTGCTGCCGCGTAGCTCTCCAGAATGCTGTTGCAGTCCTGATCCGAGATGGTGATGTGATTCGTCGCCTTGGCAGGCATGACATATGCCATCATCAATACAGCCAGAATACCGCACGAACGGAGTAATCTTCCCATGACATTGCTTCCGATTACTGCATCCCGACGTCATTCACGCTGACTGCCGATGCGCAGCTTTTACTTATTATTATTTGTGTTTATTTTTAATTAATTCGTAGTCTACAGAGTATCTGTTTTAGCCTAAAACTGTGAACTACTTCACACTAAAAGTGTGAACCACGTCACACTTTAGTGTTCCTGATTCCTCTTTGAATTTACATAACTTCTTAAAAATTTGTCGTAGAGATTCGTGCTTAAAAGTCCCTTGCAAGCCCGAGACTCACTTGATGCCGGTCAAAATCGAACAGCGATATATTTGATTTATTTTTCGTGTAAGCCCATTCAGCCTGTATTACCCAATCGGTCAACACATTACCCTGCAAAACGTGATTGACGCCCGCAATTAATCTGTATTCGTCGTCATCGCGGGGAGGAGTGCCCGGCGGCAAGCCATTTAGCGGCGCTTCAAAATCAAATTGCCGGTAACCTGCGCTCGCATAAAGAGTACCGTCTGTCCATGCGTTATAGGTTACGCCAAGGAGCAGGTCGGGACCTTTGTAACTAAAGCTGTCATTATCGGCATCAAAATCTGCATAGCCCACTATCCCTTGCAAGCCCAGATTCCGTTCCATAAATACACGTGAAAAGCCCATATTAGCTCGATAAAACGTGCCGTCGCGGCCATCATCCTCATCCCTCTGATACGACCGCTTGGTGACTGTAAATCCCGCTGATACTTCTGTAAGCGGACTCAATATCCGGGTCACAACTGGATTGAGCGTCGTGAAAAAAGCCAGGTTGTCGTTCCCCAACCAGATCTGATCCCCCTGCAATCCAATGGTGGCACGCCATGTATCGGGTACCACCCAGACCGGGCCGGTACGCAAGGTCGCAACGCCAAGGTTGTAATCAGTCTCATCGAAATAGCGACGGTAGTAGGCATTGCCCTGACTCTGCCACAGGAAGAAACCCGTCTTCTCGCCCGCCCGGAACCGCGAGCCGGGGTTATAGGTATGCACCACACCCGCATCCGCTACCAGTGCGCCATCGCTGATTTCCTGCGAACCGGGATCAACATTAAAAAACACGCCGCCGATATCGACTATGTCACGGGCCACGCCAAAGTTGACGTTCGAGTCATACATGGTGCCTCCATAGACATCACCTGACCAGCGGTGCCTCTTGCCAAAAGTCTGCTGGTCGTCACGGATTTGCGCCTGCAATGCCAGTAGCGTCGTTCTGACGGATGGCGGCACTTCGGAATCGTTAAGTACCTGTTGAATTTCCGCCTCAGCCGCGCCGTAGTCGCGGGCGAGATAGTCGGCGCGGGCGAGTTCAAGGCGCGCCCGATGGAGCGTCGGGTAATCGGCGAGCAACGCCTGCAACAGCCGCTGCGCTGTGTAAATCCGTTCAG
>Ga0209988_10003030_pt1 | contig 11118 bp, 22 predicted proteins | sample N075metaG_FD_183115 | JGI IMG/M metagenome (GOLD analysis project Ga0209988, IMG submission 183115) | Deep subsurface microbial communities from Kermadec Trench to uncover new lineages of life (NeLLi) - N075 metaG (SPAdes) (version 2) | ecosystem: Environmental > Aquatic > Marine > Ocean trench... | reverse complement strand
TCGGATCTCTGGGAACTGTGACTCACGAACCACTCGTTGGAAGTCCCACTCGAGAAGTGGAAGGCGGTGCCAGAAGATTCGGGAGTTGATAAAGAAGGCGGGATGGAGACTGGGTATGACTTTCTGCCCACTAACCGTCTTGGACTCCAGAATGGAACCACGCCACTTCATGATCCCTTCATGTTGCATCATAGCCCACAAAGCGTAGTTCCCTAGGGCTAGGACCACATTGGGCTTGACCTCCTGGATCTCCTTAACAATGTCAAGGATGCCTTCCAGGTACTCATGAGTGGGGTGTCCATCCTTGAAGAAGAAGCTCCGCTTGTGGTCTCCATGCGGGAGCAGTCGGTCCTTGATGACGTTGGTGATGTAGAGTTCGGAGCGCTTGACTCCACACACTCGTGTTACATCGTTGAGTATGTCACCTGACTGACCAACAAAGGGCCGGCCCTGAGCCCACTCGTGCTTACCTGGACTCTCACCCAGTACAAATATCTTAGCGTTGAGAGGGCCTACTGCGGGGACGATCACGCGCCAGGCTTCATATAGTTACTCGGAGGCTTGAAGTCATACTTCTTATCTGTCACGTAGATCAGCCAGTACCCAAACCTTCGTATCAAAGCCCTCACGATACCTCTCTTGGATCTGGCTTGATGTCTGGCGTGCTCCTTATCATCGCCACGTCACTGATGTCTACTCGTTCGAATAGGATCAGGAACCGCGAGACTTGTACCGTCTTGTTTATCTGAAGGGGATTGATAACGTGATCCTCGATGTTAGTGACAACGATAGAGTGGACCCTCCACCCTCTATCTTCGTCCATCTTGTCTTGAATAGCCCTGGATACATTCTCCTCACCCAAGCAGCGGGCGATCCGATACTCAATCATCCTTTCCATTCTCCTGCGCGGCTAGATGGTGTTCCTTGAGAAGCATGTTGCCTATGCTGGCAGCTTCAGGGTTAATCTCATATCCCCGGAACTCGCACTCACGGTTAAGGGCACCGAGTCCGATACTTCCGGAACCTGCAAAAGGATCCAGGACTCGACCCCCTGAGAGGACAACCATTGACACAACCTCTGTGCATAGGGCTGCGGGCATTTGCATACTATAATCGCGCTCCGTAGAGCTGAGTGAGTCGTAGATAAAGACATTGTTCCTCCCTTGCTTCATCAAGAAGGCACCACCCTTCGATGCAAATACCATAGCCTCGGCAGCTACGATCAATCCCTTCCTTGGGTCGCCTATCATACCCTGAGTCTTGTTAGGCTTGACCCATGAGGGAGGTACCAGTGTGACATACGAGAAGCCCGCCTGCTCAAGCCAGAAGGCTAGACCCATCGAGTCGAAGAACATCTTCTTGAAGTCCTTCATCTTCTGCAGCCCTGCTACCTTCTTGTACAACGCGAGCTGAGTATTGGAGTACGTGATCTTCCTGACATCGAACCAGGCTACGAACCAACTGTCATCCTTGAGGACTCGGAACGACTCGATCACTACCTTCTGCACCGTGTCGATGATTACCTGCTCGTTGTCCTCATAGGGCTTGAGGCCACCCTTGAACTCAAGGTCGATACCGAAGGGCAGGTTCGTGACTATGGCATCGAAGCTCTCGCTAGGTTCTTTCTCAATCAGCACGGCTGCATCGCCTACTATGATCTCAGCACGAAGGGAGGGGGTGAGTCCCTTGGCCCTCCGCTCGATGTCCCGCTTCTTGCTCGCCAGTTTCTTCTTGACGTCTAGCTTCTGAAGGGCACCGCGCAAGGTTTTCTCTGTCTTGAGTTCAGGGTTGAGCTTCACCTCGTCACGCAGCTGGACTGACTGAGAGATCGTACCCAACGCCTCTCCCGTGAGGTCAGCCGTACTACGCATGGACCAGTTGGGATCCTGATTACAGCGCAGTTCATGGATCTCAGCGATGGCCTCGGCCTTCTCCCACCACTCTAGATCCGTACGCCGTATGTTTTCCTCCAACTCGATCTCTTTGAGGGTGATCTCGTTAGTCTCTTCAAGTAGCGTGTAAGGGATCTGATCCCACCGCAGGTACATCATACCCTGGAGCCGGGTGAAGCCAGCTACTAACTGGAGCTTACCCTTCTTAGATCCAGGTGACATGACCGGCGGGGCGAACAGACCAAACTTCTCGATGGATGCAGCCATCTCCTCAACTTGGAGGGGGCTTAGGATCTTACGCTGCCGCGGCTTGATTTCAATGTCGGCGGGACTAACAGTTTGGGTCATTAGTACTCCACTATGGATATGATCTTACGATCCTTCGTTATGTAGAAGAGAGTGGGTTCGCTATCCTCGTTTAGAAAGATGAACATATGAACGGGAACGTAGGTGAGATCATATGAGGGGTTGGCCATCTGGCCCATCTGCCAGTCTACTACGTCTGAACAGTTGAATGAGATGGACGTGCCTGTCTTGGTGTCCTTCATAGCCAGCATGTTGTCTGGACCACCGACACGAAACTCAGACACCTGCTCCCGAACTACTGGTTCGACTTCAACCTCAGGCCAGATTATCTCATGGCTTTCGTCAGGCATACGTAGTATGACCTCGAACACATCGTAGTAACTGTGCCCTTCGACTATCCCCTCCTCCTCGATCAACACGAAGTCACCCACCGATATACATTCCTTGACCTTAGGCCCTAAGGCTACGATCCAACCAGAGGTCGGGTATACTTCCGCAGCTTCGAGAGGAATGAAGAGGTTACCGATCTTAGTGTAAGGATCACTCTCATTACACTCGATCAGTACGTTCTCGCCCATCATCTGAAGGGTATCAGCATGACGGTCAAGATCCTCCGCTATCTGAACAGGTTTCTCTAGCATGTCAACCGAGAAGGAGGGGAACAGGTGCCTCGGTGGTAGAGCCAGCCTCTCAACAGCTCACTTACCTGTGCACAGGGCGCCATAGCCTTTTGATTGGGCCGTGACTCCATCCGAGGGGGTTACACGTTCGCGCGAGCGATCGACTTGATGCCGGAACGAATGTCGCCCGAGCCCTTCGGGTACTCTTCGTTCTTGATGTTGATGATCAACTCGCCACCGATAAGCTCGTCGGTGTCGAAGGCCAAGTCCTCCATGTCGTCCACATCGTAGTCCAGGCCAAGGACCTTGTTGATGAAGTCGATGAAGATACCAGCTCCCTTACCCTCGATGGGCAAGTTCTGGTAGAAGGTCCGACCCTCGCACTCCCCTTCTGAGATCGCAACCTTCACGGGCACGTAGTGAGCCTTCGGCCCCTCGGTTACTTCTCCCACTTCCATGACAGTAGCGGGGTAAGCATCTTCCGGGATAGGCTTAAGACTCTCTGCCTCCGTCAGGTTAAGTTCGATTCTCGGCATGCTACAGCTCCTTGATAATAAGTTTAGGTTTGTCCTTCGAGAACGTGTACTCCTAGACCATTACCGCATCTTCTGCCTCCTCTTTCTGGAACGCCTTAGCTTCTGCAGTTCCATGCGAAGCAAGCCATAGGTCGTCTGCTTTAACCCCGTAAAACTTCGCCACTTTGTTTTTGATGTCTGTGAAGTTGCCCTCCTCAAAGGGATCAAGACAACCCAACCGGGAACGACACCGCCTCATGGGATCAGCAGCGGTTTGAAGCACCCCTTTGTTATCCTTAACTGTCCCTGTTATCTTGGCGTACCAGACCTCATCGAAGTCCTTCGGTACCGTCTGACGAAGCTGACCTGAGAGAAGGGGCTCGACTCCCTGAAGGGCTCCCTTCTTACTCACGTTCTGGTACTCGTGGCAGATGAGAACAATGTTCTTCCCGGTGCCAAAGCACATGGACATGAACTTCGAGAAGAGAGCGTTCACAGCTCCACGATCTTGGATCATCACAGGGGTCAGTCCCTTGACCTTCCGCTTGGACCAACTCTGAGATAGCTCAAGACGGTGCATCTCCTGTAATGCCTTGACGATCACCCCCGTAGTCAGGCTGGTACCTGAGTCAATGATCAGTGTGTCCCAGAACTGGGGATAGACTCGACCCTCGTTGTGTTCCTTGCAGTACTCCTCCCAATGCGCTGGGTCAACGTCCTCGTCTGCTACCCACTGATCAATCACGTCCTGGGAGTAGTCGAATATCTTGTTCTTCGATTCGTCCATAGTAGGGGGTGGAGTGATCGTCTCGTACACGATGTCCCCTAACTCTCGATCGAGCTTACCTGCCAAGATTGCCCACTCGACAGACTGCATCCCATCATCGAAGTCCAACGTCCTGGTATGTGGCAAGCCGTGTGCGGTAGGTGTTTTCCGCGTACCGAATGGGCCGTAGATCAGTAGGTGGAGGCGCTTGCCTAACGTCCCACTACTTAGCCCGCTGTGCGCCAGCGTGGTGGTCATATCTTGTTCTCGTCAATCTTGTGATCTCCACACCAGTCTGACTCGAACGTCGCAGGGTACCCACTCATGGTGGGAGCGTGACGACGGCAACGTCCGATGAAACCTCTCTCGGCATTAGCGACAATGCCAAGTTCCGTCGGCTTCTTGATCACAAAGAACATGCAGGTGTTGCATCGCATGGTCGTTGCTCTGTGTACCCAAGGGTCCTCCGGTAGCCCTAGTCCAAGGGGAGGTGGCACCGGGTCGAACTCAACCGTTCCTGTCGCGATCTTTGCCTGGATAGGCTGCTCGACCTCTCCTGCTCCTGGTGCGTCTGGTTTGGTAGGTGTCATTCTTTTGCCTCATACCTTATTTGAAGGTTACCTCTGCAATCTGGATGATCACAGTCGAATCGAATCACATTGGGGCACACGTCTGCAGAGACTCTGACGAAGCCAGCGTGTTCCTCATGCTGTTCCACGAAGTCGGCAATCTGAACAAGGACTCCATCAAGACAATCCTTACTCATATCCACATCCCTAGGCTCCGAGCGATTGCAGAGCTGATCCGCTTCTTGGCATCTGCCTCCGGCTTCGAACTCCAGTCCTCACCAAGGTGCTCGGTTAGATCCTTGATCAAGATGAGGTACGCCTCTCGTCGCCTGATTTCATCATGCAAGAAAGGAGGGAGCTTAGTGGATATTGACTCTGACTCCTGCGCTAGTACCTCAGTTGCTGTCGGCTTGTTCATTGATCTGTTTCCTCCCCAGCCACGGCACTTGGATCCCAACGACTTACCGTGAAATTATCACGTAGTTCAAGCAGTCGACCCTGGCCTCTGGGATTAAGTGAATGAACAGTGAAGAACCTGCACTTGCCATACGTCGTGCAATGTCCCCAGTTCTTCTCCCACATCTCTGGCTCCCACAAGTGATGCTCAAGTAGGTCCTCAATCCTTCGTACGATACGATGCACGTTCCTCTGCCATTCCTTCAGGCGAAACTCATCGTATCGGAAAGTACGCTCGAAGAACTCGCACACCTTGGAGGTGGTGTACATCACGTCGACCGTGATCTCCTTTACATCATCAGTCATCATTTGGTCGACTGACCAGACGTACCCTGGGAACTGAAAGGACATTTCGAACTGATCGAAGTAGGTGGGACCCATCGCTTTGGTAGTCTTGTAGTCCCAGACCCGAATCTTGCCGTTACGACGCACTCGGCGTATCGAGTCAATTCGTCCGCACCATCGAAGGCCAGTGGCCTCGTCGAGGACGTCGAAGTACTGCTCGTTCCTGAGGACGTCATAGTCTCCTTCCTTCTTCAGCCACCTCTCTGCATAGGCAAAGAACTGCTCGATCATTCTTGGCTTCGAGCGCTTCATCTTGTCTACATCGGGAGTCAGGTATGTGGGATAGCTCTCCTCCAAGGCCTGTAGACCAGCAACCATCCTCTCCTTCAACGTCCCGCCCTGTGCCTCCATGAACGCGAACATTGTCTCATGCCAACACGTACCCCAATCAAGATTACTATCCTTGGAGGGGTCCTTGCGTGATGGCCTAAGGCCGAGCACGTAACGGAGATAGAACTTGGAGGGACAGTCCATGAAGGTACTCAGCATGGACGCGTCGATAACTGGAGGGGCTTTTGGTACTAAGTCGAATCGTTCAAGGAGCTCTCTTGGTCCTGTAGATACGATTACGGGGAGTGCAGTCATGCCCTATCCCCGCCACAGGTGTTCATCCGTTGAACGACGTAATTTCGGTAGTGCATACTTCCTCCGCAACGATGGAGAGGGTTAAGTGAACAACAGCCCCGGCCTACGTATTCACCGATGAACGTTGTAGGCTACCGCGAACCGGTCATGACACCAGAACGGTATCGGTCTGCTTGGTTCATAGTCACATGGCCTATGCCAAGACGAGGCTCATTTGAAACTCCCGGCCTACCCTTCTTGGATGCATCAGGCTACCGCGGATCAAGACGGCGTTCCCAGTTCACATATCTTAGAAGTTTATCAGCTCCTTGACACATGCTGGGACGAGAGCGATACGTCGGAGAGCTGCGGTGGCGACCCGCTGTCCTTGTCGGTGACCAACTGCGTGTGAACGCCCGGCCTGTTGCCAAGGACACTCCCCTTATTTCTTGGTCTTGCGCGGCTTACGCTTGGTCACCTTTGACCCATGCTTAGCCATCAGCTTGCCATCCTTTCCATAGATCGAAGAGATGCAACACGAGCGTACTCACTCTGCGGTGGCAGCTCGCCTTCGGTGAGAACATGCCTCAGGTTAGCGAAACACTGGTGCATGAATTTCTGCTTGAAGCCTCGACCAAACTCCTCATTGACCCAGTCTCCAAGATCCTTCGGTAGTCGTGCAGTTATAACAACAGCATCTGGTGCGTCCATCTTACCTCTCGACATGCGCTTGCAGGATGTTAGCCAAGTTGTCTCTCTCAATGGTCGAGATGAGGTACTCTCTCTTCTTTGCGTCCCAGAGACATAACTTACACGTCGACCACATCTGCAACCACATAGTTAAGGCAAGCGCGTTCACAATAGGAGTCCCACTTATCAGCAGGTAGTCACGCTCCCTTGCATACGTCGCTATTCCACGGCCCAAGTGCCACGTTAGACGGTCAACTCGGAGGGGGTTAATGTCTCCGAGACTAAGCGATTTGATCTGAATGTCCTTGCCTAGTTTGTCCTTGATCTTATGATAAGGGTGACCTGCCTCGTTAGCAACCCAGACAGTGACGACTTCCTTTTGGTCCTCATTCACGATCACCTCATTATGGTGGATTGGGGCCTATATGAATATAACACCCAGATAGCACCCGGGTCAACCCCGTTGGGCAATGTTCAGGCGTCCATCAGGTAGTGCATACGATCCTCTTGATCGTCACAGGGACAAGGGTTGGGCGCACCCTGAGCAAAGTGCGTATCCGTCGAGTGCATCCACCCGTTGTCTGTCCCGCAAGGGAACTGCTTGTTGAGTATCTTGAGTATCTCCTCCCTGTCTGTGATGTCAGTACATACGCTACAGTGGAACAAGCCACTGCTGTATACCTCTAGGTGTCCGTTACTTTCGGCCATGTTTGCGCCTCCTCCTCTTAGGGATAGCAGGGAATCGCTTGGCAGTGGTACAGTCCTCGGGATTCCTACCTGGTGTCTCTTGCTTCATCCATTCATAGCACTCCCTACCCAGCTTCGACATCAAGGCACTCGCCTGAGCCCACGTATAGTCTATGAAGGAACCCTTGCGATGCTTCGCCTTATCCCTCCTAATCAGTTCGTCATAGATCAGGTGGATCTCACAGTGATGGTAGTTGCAGAGGACCTCGATGTCTCGTGGATTGAAGGAGGCATACCTCTGCACTAACCCCTTGTACCGTTTAGTCTTGGCCCTCTTAGAGTCCTTACCAAAGCCTCGGATGAACATAGTCTCACATCGACGGTGATGGCGAGCAGTAGCCTCCATCCTCCTCTTGCATCCAGGCTTACGGCAACCCACCTCCTTAATCTCAAGGTTGATCACTGGCATCAGCCTTTCCACTTACCTTCACGACGTACTTTGTTTATCTGCCTACCTATACCTAGCCTACTCCTATTCTGCCATAGCATGTTGCGACAGCGGAGACAGTTGACGTCCTCTAGGATAGTAGACATACGGATCTTGGATGTGTTCGAGAGGCCACAGATAGGCTGCCATATGGTCTGGCCTAGGTGCATGACTGAACGGAAGATGCGCTGGCAGTAGTGGGTACGTAGTCCCTTTGCATAGCTCACTTTACCTGCTCCAGATTGTGCTGCACGCTGTACGCTACCTTGCGTAGCCCCCAGCCTCGTGGCCAGTCATACACTATCGTCTCGACTGAGCTATAGCGTCCATGACCAGGTAGGGGTAGAGGCTTAACCGTAATGGCAACGTCTATCGTCTTACCGCACCAGCAGCAGTACACCTCAATGAGCATACCGGGCTTGGACTCATCAGTGCGGTGAGCACAGTGGAACTCACACCTCGCCATCACAGTTTCGTTACCCCGCTCAGGCATGGAACAGGTGGAACACCAACCTGCCTCCCTCCATCTGGATCTGGCCGATGAAGGCGCCGTCTAAGTGGTCAGCTGGATGGCCTGTCCCTACCATATGGAAGTTGTGAGGAATCAGAGGTGACTCGTCATCTACCACCGCCCAGATATAGGGCTTACCGTGTTGTATCTTACATGTTAGGACTAAGCACTCCTCAGGCATCATGATCTCGATGTCGTCCCTTATTGGGAGTGGGTACTTGTAGACCCTCCTCATTCTTTCCCCTCCTTGTCACGAAGTTTCTTCTCGTGATCTTCTAGCCACCGATCGTCGTTGATCTGATCAGCACGGTCAGCCATCTGATCCCGCTCCAATTCACTAGCCTGTTCCGCTAGCTCTATGTCCGTCTCATCACCTTCCAACTCACCAGCATCACGCTGATCTAAGAGACGTTCATAGTTCTCGAACCACCTGTCACTGCCGCCCATGTCTCTCTCCTATGGAAGTTCCGGAATCCTTGCACCACAACAGACGCTGAGCCACTCCTCATTCTCCCAGTCGAACCCGTAGCTAGTGTGCTCATGGCACTTGGAGCAGAAGTCGATGTCAGGTTGAGGTTGCTCGGGTACTAGCCATGCCCTCACCTTTTCCACCGAGCCATGACAATCCCCGGGGATCTCCCACCTCACGTACCGTACTATCTCGAAGAGCGCGGCTTTGCTAGACCCGTCCGCCCTACCTAGCGCCTCCATGAGATTGTTCTCCAGCACGGCGGTGACAAAGCTGCCGCAAGGGCGGTGATATTCTGCGTGGTTCCAGATAGCATCGAGGATGCGTACTGGAGCATCATACTTTGAGTATCCTTCGTGTCTCTCTGTTCCTTCTGAGATTGCCGATCGCTTGTCACTCATAGCTACCTCTCTTGGTTTGAATAGATGGGGATGTGTCATCTCGTGGGTCTGTACGAACTTCAGCAACCGCTCCTTGAAGCCCTCCCTTGGGTCCTCACCAGGTGGGCCATTGATCAGAGTGGTGATGTCGATGGTCATTCTTTCTCCAACCAGGCGAGGAAGCCTAGGATTAGGAGAACAACTGGTAGTATGAGTTCAACTACTCCGGGCATGAGCCTCTCCTGTTATAATCTATCTCGGTGTAGGTACTCGATCAACTCATCCTTGATCTCTGACATGAGGATAGTGTCCTCAACGTGTTCGCTACGATGATCAACCATCACTGCTATGATGAAGCGTTGTAGCAGATTTACAAATCCTCTCTCATCCATGAGCTTCTCCACATAAGGGACACACGTCTGCACCGCCAAAGAATATGACAGGACAGGGGTCCCGTTCAAAGAAGATTCGGAATCTCTTGAAGTCCTTGTCTGGTATGACCACGATGGCACGTACCTCGTGTACCTTGGGCCTTAGTACGTTGAGTACCATACCTACTAGGTGCTCCACCCCTTCGGGTGAGTTAGCCCATACGTTGGTAGCGGTAGCGAAGGTACCCAGCTTGGGCATCACTATGTCGATAGTATCCTCCGCCACCGGGTCATTCCAGAGGTTACCCTTCAAGGTAGAGGCAACAAGCTGTACATACGATGAGAGGCCGTAGAGTTCTCGATCCGTGACTCGATGAGCCTCTTGGTTTCCATGGCTTTCAGTACACGATAGGAAGTATCGCGCTCTAAGGGTGAGTCAGGTAGAGCCACCAGCTCGAACCGATTCCTCGCCCCATTGAGTAGCTGTGCACTAACCCATGATTCTGTCGCTGTCATGCTTATCCTCCTAGTTCATGGTAGGATCGAAGGTCTTGAATAGATCTTCGGGTGGCATATCTCCAACCAACTTGAAGATCAAGCTGCTGATCAGCGCGGTTGCTCTTATCTCACCTATCTCATCGGGGAGTCTATCTATCCTACAAAGGATAAGCCCAAGGTGATTTGCTAGAGAGTGGAGCGTTTCGATCGCCACTTTCATCTCCTCAAGCTTACCAGGGAGACAGCCCCCGTTACCATCCTCTGCCCCCTCAACCGATAGGACAACAGTCTGCTCAATCAATCGAAGGAGGGCCCGCTTGCGTAGGACTAGGTACTGCTTGGTACACATAGCTTACTCCTTCAAGTGGGGATACTTCCCGAAGAACCACCTGTCTACTTCACGAATGCCTATCCTTCTAACCCAATAAGGAATCGGCCAGCTCGTTGTCTCAAGACACCAAGCCCACCAAGGACAGCCTATCATGCTATCTCCTTTGCTATAGAGAGCCCGGGACTCGAACCCGACGTCAGGGCCGAGGCGGTTTGCCCCCATCTGTATTCAGATGCTGACTGCCTCCCACCTTGACTAGTATAGGTGGGCACTCTCAGGTGTTCATGCGTTGAACTACTGGGTGGGTATGGCTGCCCGATTGTTCAGGTCGGCAAGCAAGGAGTACGATACTTGTGCGTTAGCAGCAGCCACCCCACCTATCGCTCTATGATCTTGTAGTGTATCAGAAGCTCCATATCGTGGCTTACCCCTTGAGGACTGTGATGTGTGAAGTGATAGAACTTATCGTCTACCACACTAGCACTAAGGTGAAACGTTTCATCGCAGTGGATACACCCTACTGTCACACCAAGGGCGTCGGTGCTCATGACCTGTAGCGTACCATGTCCACACTTTTTGAATGGAGTAAAGATAGGAGGGGACCCGTTCATGGTTCTTTCTTATGGTTGAGGGAATGAACGAAGTCAACATACATCTCGTG
>Ga0209988_10003028_pt1 | contig 11119 bp, 12 predicted proteins | sample N075metaG_FD_183115 | JGI IMG/M metagenome (GOLD analysis project Ga0209988, IMG submission 183115) | Deep subsurface microbial communities from Kermadec Trench to uncover new lineages of life (NeLLi) - N075 metaG (SPAdes) (version 2) | ecosystem: Environmental > Aquatic > Marine > Ocean trench... | reverse complement strand
ACCACCATAGAAGGCTGGATTCGGTGGGTGTCCAACTTGACATGCAACCAAAAGGTTGCATAATAAAGCATGTTGGACACCTTCCTCGCCATCTCGGACCCCACTCGCCGCCGAATTCTCAACCGGCTGCGGACCCAGGGCTCGCTTTCGGTCACCGATCTGTCCGAGCCGCTGTCCATGACGAGGCAGGCCGTCACCAAGCATCTGGACGTACTCGAGAGGGCCGGACTTCTGGAACACCGTCGGCAGGGCCGAAAACGCATCCATCGCTTGAAGGCCCAACCGCTCGAGGACGTCGCCGACTGGCTGGCTCCCTACGCCGCTGCTTGGGACCGGCGTCTGTCACGCTTGCAAACACATCTGGAGGAGGACGACTCGACATGAGCGGAGTCATCACGAGAGCGTTGGAGTTCAGCTCCGACATCGAGCGTGTGTGGAAGGCGCTTACGGACCCGAGTGAGATCGCGAAGTGGTTTTCGGACCGCGCCGAGTTCGATCCAACGCCCGGTAGCCTCGGCTGGCTCGAGTGGGACGAACACGGCCGCTATCCGCTGCGCGTCGAGGCGGTTGAGCCACCCCACCGCATCTCCTGGAGTTGGAGTCACAATCCTGGGCACGATTTTGACCCCGAGAGGTCGACCCTGGTCGAGTGGACGCTGAGCGAGCGAGAGGAAGGGGGCACCCTGCTCGAGCTACGCGAGTCGGGCTTTCGCACGGACGCGGACTATCAGGAAAACCAGCGCGGGTGGACCGCCGAATTGGGGGAGCTGGCGGAGCTCCTGGAGGGTCCGCAGAATTCCGTCGTTCAGCGTCACTGACGCGACCCGTGCCGCTCTGCAACCTTGGGTCGTGGGGTGTGGGGGTGAAGCCGTGTGCCTCGGGTGGTCGCTACTCCAGGGACCCCTTCGGCCTCGTCTTCGATATCGTGGAGAGAGTCGAGTAGCTACGACCGAAGACATTGCCATGGCTGCACCCGCCGGCCCTGCGATGGGCCAACTTGCGAGAAGTGCCCCGAGCACCTAGTGATTGCCGTCCTTTGCACACTCATCAACACTGGAGGTCACCCGGAATGATGCGACTCGGGCTCGCCACCGCCGTGATCATACTTTCCGGAGCCTGTGCTCCGAGCGACGACACCCCGGCGGCATCCCTCGACGGCCCCGACACCCAAGGCGTGGTCGATGTCATCGCTCGCGGCCTGACATTGATTGCACCCGACGAAATCCCATCGGGATGGACGACGTTCCGGTTCAGTAACGAGTCCCCGATGATCCACTTCGTCCTGGTGGAGCGGGTCCCGGATGGCCAGGGGATCGAATCGCAACAGGCACAGGTCGCGCCGGTGTTTCAAGACGGGTTGGATCTCTTGGGCGCAGGCGAGGTCGACGCCGCACTAGAGAGGTTCGGAGACCTCCCCGCCTGGTTCGGTGAGATCGTGTTCCTCGGTGGCCCGGGCCTCACGTCGCCCGGCCGCACGAGCCAGGCCACCGTATATCTGGAGCCAGGCACCTATCTGTTGGAGTGCTACGTGAAGACCGGCGGCATCTTCCACAGCTACAACCCGGATCCCTCGAGCTACGGCATGGTTCACGAGTTCACGGTCACCGACGAAACCTCGGAAGCTGTGGAGCCCAGCGCTACCATTCAGATCGAGATCTCCACGGCCGGCGGGATCGTGGTGGAGGGAGAGCTGGTTCCTGGAGAGCATACGGTGGCCGTGCACTTCGTCGACCAGACCGTTCACGAGAATTTCGTTGGGCACGACATCCACCTCGTGCGCGTTGCCGGTGACCTTGACCTCGGAGAGCTGGAGCGGTGGATGGACTGGACCCAGGCCATGGGCCTCCAGAGCCCCGCCCCTGCAGAGTTCCTGGGTGGTACCAATGAAATGCCGGCTGGCACCACCAGCTACTTCACTGTGGTGCTCGAACCTGGCAATTACGCGTGGGTCTCGGAGGTCCCAGGCTCCGCGGAGAAGGGTATGCTGAAGCCCTTCCGTGTTCCATCGGGGGACGACTAGAGGTCGCTTAGGCGCTGCCGTCCAACCAGCGATGGGTGCAGCCGCGGTAGGCTGGAGGCTCGCGCACTTCGCTTGCGGAGGACATCTTAGCCGCGCACAGAATCGCGAGACGGTATCCGGCGGGCCCGCGTGCACGGTTTTCGCCGAGCGCCGCGATCATTGATCGACTCGAGGAGGGGACATGGCGACCGAGGACAAGGTTTGTAGCATCGCGCCGTACTTCAAGGTTCACGACGGCCAGCTTCCTGCGTTTCGAGCGCTGTGCGAGCGGTTCGTCGCGAAGACCAGGGCCGAGCCCGGATGCCTTTACTACGGCTTCGCGTTGGATGGTGACGAAGTGCATTGCCGGGAGGCGTATGACGACGCGGACGCGCTCCTGGCCCATGTGGAAAGTGTCGGGGCGTTGATCGGGGAGGCGCTCGAGATCTCGGAAATGGCCCGCCTCGAAATCCACGGTCCCGAAGATGAGCTTCAGAAACTCCGGGGGCCATTGGCAGATCTGAATCCTCGGTACTTCACGCTAGAGTACGGGATTCGCCGTTAGCCAGTCCGAGGGGGCAAGGTTGAGTGACACGGCTGAGTCGGGGCCATCGGCGCCGATAGACCCAGAAACCGTGGTAGGTCATGTTCACCTCAAGGTGGCGGAGTTGGACCGATCGGTCCGTTTCTACTCCGAGGTGCTTGGGTTCGAGGTGACGAATAGGATGGGCTCCCAAGCCGCGTTCCTCAGCGCCGGGGGGTACCATCACCACATCGGCCTGAATACTTGGGAGTCGGAGGGGGGGGACCCGCCAGCCGCGGGCACCACCGGGCTCTACCACGTCGCTTTTCGTTATCCCAATCGGAGCGCCCTGGCGAAGGCGCTTCGGAGACTCGATGAGTTCTCGATTCCACTGGAGGGTGCGGCGGACCACGGTGTGAGCGAGGCACTCTATCTTCGGGATCCGGATGGAAACGGCGTCGAGCTCTACTACGACCGACCTCGGGAGGAGTGGCCGCGTGGTCCCGATGGTGAGATCCAGATGTTCACCAAAGCGCTGGACCTCGTGGATCTGCGTGGGGCCTAGGGCGCCGCAGTCGAATCAAAGTTCAGATCGAGCCCGCCGCTCAGCCGTAGGTCTTGCGCAGTTCCGTCTTCTGCACCTTGCCCGTACCTCCGATGGGCAGCTCCTCGACCATCACCACGTCATCGGGTATCGACCAGTCCTCCACCTTGCCCTTGAAGAAGGCGAGCAAGTCCTCTTTGGAGGGGTTCGCTCCGGCCTTCGGCTGCACTATGAGGAGCGGCCTCTCGGTCCACTTTTCGTCGGGAATTCCGATCACCGCCGCCTGCATGACATCGGGATGGCCCATCGCAAGATTCTCGAGTTCGATGGAGCTGATCCACTCTCCTCCCGACTTGATCAAGTCCTTCTTCCGATCCGTGATGTGCATGTATCCGTCGCAGTCGATGGTCGCAACGTCCCCCGTCGCGAACCACCCGTCACTGTCGAGGGCTTCGCCTTCCTCTCGGTAGTAGCGACGGAGCACCCATGGGCCACGCACCTTGAGCTCGCCGAAGGCCTTCCCGTCGCAGGGCAGCGTATTGCCTTCCTCATCCACGATCTTCATCTCCACGCCGTAGACAGCGCGCCCCTGCCGAATCTGGATGTCGTAGCGCTCCTCGGCAGGTGCTGTCCGCTTCTCCGGCTTGAGCACGTTGACCGACCCGATGGGGCTCATTTCCGTCATGCCCCAACCCTGCCGCACCTCGACACCAAACTCCTTGTCGAACGCCTCCACCATTGAGCTCGGCACCGCAGCCCCGCCGATGATCATGATCCTGAGGGTAGGCACACTGGTGTCGTGCTCGCGCCAATAATCCAGCAGTCCCGCCCAAACCGTAGGTACGCCGGCCGTACTCGTGACGCCTTCTTCACGCATCAATTCGGTGAGGCTGGCACCGTCCAACGCCGGGCCCGGCATGACGAGTTTGACGCCGGTCATGGGCGCAGCATAGGCGGTTCCCCACGCATTGGCGTGAAACAGGGGCACGACCGGCAAGAACGACTCGGATTCCGAAAGCTCCAGAACGGCGGGGAGCGAGACACAGAACGCGTGGAGCACGCTGGACCTATGACTGTACAACACGCCCTTGGGATGTCCCGTAGTTCCGGATGTGTAACAGAGCGAAGAAGCCGTGTTTTCATCGAAATCCGGCCACACGAAGCCGTCATCTTGGGCGTTCAGGAGGTCCTCATAACACAGCAGGTTCGACAACCCCGACTCCGGCATGTGATCGGCGTCGGTCATGACCACGATGGCCTTTACGGTTTTCAAGTTCTCTGCAATCGCCTCGACGAGCGGAACGAATGTGAGGTCGATGAACAGAAACCGATCCTCCGCGTGATTGAGGATATAGATCAGCTGTGAGGGGTGGAGTCGCGGGTTGAGGGTGTGGCAGATGGCTTCCATCCCGGAAACGCCGAAGTAGAGCTCCACGTGCCGGTATCCATTCCATGCCAGTGTCGCAATCCGATCTCCCGCCTTCACCCCGAGTGTGGTGAGAGCGCCGGCCAACTGTTTGCTCCGGTACCGAAGATCCCCGTAGGTGCACCGATGAATGGGACCCTCTACGGTCCGCGACACGATCTCCCGATCGTGAAATACCGTGGCCCCGTGCTCGACCAGGGAAGAGATGAGCAACTGCCGGTCCATCATGAGACCCTGCATGACCGCTCCTGTGTACGGTGGAGAAAAGAGTTGATCGTTGGCCAGGTACAGTATCCTATCAGGTCGCGTACCCCCTGGCCTCGCTCAGCGGATGTTTGCTTCGCATGAAGACCCCGCTTCCGCGCCCGATCTGGTTTCCCTGCGAATCGTGGAGGACGGCTTCCGCGATGAACTGAGATTTGTTGCGGTTGACCACCCGCCCCTCCGAACGAAGCCTGCCCGACGAGACCGGCCTGGTGAGGTACGTCGTAAACGAAGTCGTCAGCACGAATACGTCTCTTTCGAGCGAATTCGCCGCGAAGAAGGCCGCGTCATCCAGCATCTTGAAATACACGGAGCCATGGAGGGCTCCGGCGGAATGGAAAAACTGCTCCGACACCTCGATCTCGATCGTCGCCTCGGAATCGGAAATCTCGATACTCGGGTGGTAGAGCTCACTTATCGGCGCGGCCAGATACATGTTCTCGAGAGCTGTGAAGTGCTGGTCCTTGGTCATCCCATTCTCTTTCGATGATCCCATAGGTTCTTCAAAAAGGATTCGTCGCAAACACTGAGAACTCGGGAATGAAGCCCCGGCCATCCACCTTGAGCGCTCCAAGGATCGCGGCGGCGATTTCTTCGGGGCGCAGCTTCTTGTCGGAAGCCTCCCGCTCCACGCCCGCCTTCTCAGCGAAGCGGGTCATCACCTCGCTCGGGTTCACCAACATGACGCGCACGTCGTGGCGTCGAAGCTCATCGCGCCAACACTCCGTCATTCCGCGCAACGCGAACTTCGAGGAACCGTACGCAGTACGCCCGGCACTGCCCTTGAGGCCGGAGGTGGAGGAAATATTGATCAGCTCGCCGCTGCCTTGTTTGATGAACTGGCGCGCCGCTTCCCGCGACATGAGGAAGGGACCGAACACGTTCGTGCGGTACACGCCCTCCATTTCCTCGAGCGTCGTTTCCACGAGGGGTTTGAAGAGCCCGTATCCGGCGTTGTTCACCAGAATGTCGAGGCGCCCGTGCTTTTCGATCACGGAGCTCACGGTGCGAGCCGCATCTGCTTCATTCCCCACGTCGCCCACAATCCAATCCAGTCCCAACTCCTCGGCGGTCTTTCGAACAGCGTCTTCGCGTCGGCCCATGATGGTGACTTTGGATCCCTCGTTGGTCAGGGATTCGGCGATGGCTCGACCGATCCCCTCGCTGCCACCCGTCACCAGCGCAACGGTATCTCTCAGCTCCATGGAATCTCCCGAGTATGAAACGTCACAACCCTGCCTCGATGGCGGGTCGGTGTTATGGTCGTCATAATCCCGCGGACAGTTTACTCCAGTCGTGGAGCTGGTGCACGGCCCCGGGGCGATCTACGGTCACGGTAGTCCGGGCGGACGTCGATCGCTCATCGGTTTGGGAGCAGGGCAAACATCAGGAGGATTCGTAAGATGTATGAGTCATTAGCGAAAATTCTCGGGTTGGCGACGCTGCTGTCTTGCGTGGGCGCCGAGCCGGCTGATCAGAGCCAAACCTCGGACCCGCTCCCGACCACCGGTAGCATCGAGCGTCTCGATCCGCGATTGGACGCCATCGTTCCCGCGGACGCGGTGATCGAGGTTCTCTCCGAGGGCCACGAATGGGTCGAAGGGCCCGTGTGGGTTCCGGAGCTCCAGTCGATCCTCTACTCGGACATCCCCAACAACGCGGTCTACCGGTGGAGCGAAGGAGAAGGGGCTTCGCTCTGGTTGCAGCCGGCGGGATACACGGGGGAGGCGCCCAGGGAAGGGGAGAGCGGATCCAACGGCCTGGCCCTGGACGCCGAGGGAAGGCTCGTGCTGGCCCAGCATGGGGATCGGCGCATCGCCCGGATGAATGCTCCGTGGGATGCACCCGAGCCCAACTTCGAGACGCTAGCCGGTGAGTACGAAGGACAGCGTTTCAATTCGCCCAACGACGTAGCGACGCGGAGCAACGGCGACCTCTATTTCACCGACCCCCCGTATGGACTCGAGGGGGGCAACGAACCGAAGGAGCTCGATTTCCAGGGCGTGTATCGGTTGGCCGCCGACGGCTCTGTGACCTTGCTGATCGATGATCTTTCTCGGCCGAACGGCATAGCCTTTTCACCCGACCAGTCGATTCTCTACGTGGCCAACTCGGATCCGGCCAATCAGCCGGTCGTCATGGCGTACGACGTCGAGCCGGACGGGGGCCTCAGCAACGGTCGTGTCTTCTTCGACTCATGGGGCGACGGCATGGCCGTAGATCAACAGGGGAACGTCTACCTTACAGGCCCTGGGGGTGGCGTGTTGATCATCAACGCGGATGGAGAGCACCTGGGGTCGATCATGGCGCCCCCGAGAACCTCCAACGCCACGTTCGGTGAAGATGGCTCCACCCTGTTCATCACGGCCAACACGCGCCTGGTGCGAATTCGGCTGAACGTGAAGGGCGTGGGCTTTTAGCGCGGTACCCGGGCCACATTCGCGCCCCGGGGCTCTGTCCGCTCCGCGCCCATCACTGAATAGGCGAGAAGTCCAACGGATCGAGGAACACGGATACGACGCCGCTCACGATCCGGCCGTCCACCTGGGACTCGCGGCTCACCGTTTGCCATTCGGGATCGGCTCGGAAGGCGTCCCAGCTCGCCGCGGCCGCCTCGCGACTATCGTGAGCGATGATGTAGACCAGGGTGTTCGACGCGTTCGGTTCGTCCTGAGGCGTCCAGTAGCCGACGTTCGTAATCCCGTGGTTCTCGAAGATGCGCATCGTGTGATCGCGGAAGCGTGCCTGAAGGTTGGGAAGCTTGCCCTCGGGAGCCGTATAGGTTCTCAGCTCGAAGACGCGGTCGGCGGATTCTGCCTGGGCGTCCTGGATCCCCTGTGTCGTGCTGCCTAGCATGAAACCCGCTCCAAAAACGATCGCGACGCCGGCGAAGATGAAACGCTTACTGCTTGCCATGGTTTGCTCCTCTGGGCTGTCCCCCCGGATTTACGGAACGGAAGTATAGGCCGCACCTGGGCTCGCTGCCAACCACGGAGGGGTTCAGGCGCGCGCCTCAGCGCGCGGCTTCGAAGGTCAGAAAGTCTCTCACCGAGTCGAAGGTCCGGGCGTCCGCGGCCGTCTGCTCATCCAGGTTGGTGGCGTTGACGTCGACCCCCAGCTCCACTGCCAAACGCACTGCTTCGAGCGTGAGAAACTCCAGCTCGGCGGGATCCGGATTGACGAAGCCCCGTACCCGCCGTGGGCCACCCATTCCGACCGCGGCCATGAGCGCCGTGGTCGATTCGTCCCTTCCGCCCGCCCCATACGACCCGGAGGCACCCACGTAGTGGACCCGATGCACGAAGAGCGGATCGGCCCCGTGGTCAACGAGAAGGCGCATGAACCCGGGCTGGGTGAGCCGTGCCGCGAGCCAGAAGGGGGTCGCCCCAACCAGCGAAGGGTGAAAGTGCCAGTCGGCCGAGGCGCGCCGCGTCGGCGTCCAGTTCGTGAGTCGAGCGTTCGGATCGGCCCCATGGGCGAGAAGCATGCGACCCAGGTCTTCGTCCCGGCGCATGATCGCCACATGGAGCGCCGAGAACCCAGCCTCGGCCGCATCCGGGTCGGCGCCCGCGTCGAGCACGAACTCCACCAGGTCCCCAAATCCGGAGTGGGCGGCAAGAACCGTCACGCTGACGCCCCGTGCATCGGCATCGTTCACGTCGGCACCCGCATTCACGAGCATCGTTGCCGAGGCGAGATCGCCCACCCGCGCCGCGAAGGTCAGCGCCGTGTTACCACCGTGGGGCACGTCCTGTTGGTTCGCCGGGGCGCTATGGGGGGGGATGGCCATGACCTGACTCCACGTGTCCGATCGGACGTGGACGTCCGCTCCGTGTTCGAGCAACACGCCGATCACGTCGGCGTGCCCCTGGGAGGCCGCCCACATGAGCGCCGTCTGGCCGCGCGTCGCGCTGGCGTTCGGGTCGGCCCCAGCGGCGAGCAGCTGGTCCACCACCCGGGGGCTGCCCGTGCGAGCCGCCGTCATCGTGGGGGTCTCTCCGGAAAGGAGAGCGAGGTTCGGGTTCGCCCCTGCGTCCAGCAGAATCCGAACCATCGACGCGCTTCCGTTCAAGCTCGCGATCCAGAGAGGCGTCGCGCCGAGATCGTTCGGGGCGCTCACGTCGGCGCCCGCACGGATCAGGAGCTCGGTGGTCTCGACGTCGTCCCAGTAGCTAGCCCAGTGGAGGGCGGTCGCTCCGTCGGGTGCGGTGGCGGTGACGTCCGCCCCCTGCTCGAGCAGGCTCCGGACCGCTTCCCAGTCCGCACCCTTGGCGGCCTCGATCAGGGGCGGCGGGGCGACTACACCGGCTCCCAGGAGAACCAGGACCAAGCCCAGCGGGATCAGCTTTGCCGATAACGCTCCGGCTGCCGACCCCTGTGCTTCTACCTCGCGGGATCGGGCGCTGCGACGCTTCGGGTGTCTACCGAACATGGGATACGGTCCACCTAACATGGAATACGATCCATGAAACTTCGCTTACGGTCCATTCGTACATGCGACATCAGAGCCCCGGGAGCTCATCGATCTGCAGCGCTCCGGTGCTCGCCCCGATCCGATCCACGGGCAGACCCAGCTTGTCGATGAGCGTGACGAGGAGATTCGCCATCCCCGGCTGGTCGGAGTAGGTGAGGTGTTGCCCGCCTCGCAGCGTTCCCGCGCCCCCTCCCATCACCAGGAGCGGAATGTTTTGGCCGGAGTGCCGCGTGCTGTTGGAGATCCCCGAGCCATACAGGATGGTCATGTGGTCCAGCAGCGATCCGTCCCCGTCGGGGGTGGCCCGAAGCTTGGCCAAATACTGGGAGAACAGCTGGGTGTGGTAGCGGTTGATTCTCGACATGCGCTCGACCAGCTCCGGCTGGTTGTTGTGATGCGAAAGCGGATGGTGAGCGTCCGGCACATCGATCTGCGGGTAGGGCCGCGGGCTCTGCTCCTTGCCGATCATGAAGGTGATGACCCGGGTCAGGTCGGCCTGGAACGCCAGAACCTTCAGGTCCGTCATCAGCTCCAGGTGGTCCTCGAACACCGGCGGCGCACCCTCGGGCTGCTCGAAGTTGGGCAACTCGATATCGATCTGCTCCTCGGCCTTCTGTATTCTCCGCTCGACGTCTCGGACGGCTTCCGTGAACTGCTCGACCTTGATCTGATCCTGCGCGCCGATCTCACGGCTCAGAGCGGCAATTTTGTCCGTCACCGAATCGAGAATGCTCGACTGCTGTCTCAACCTCGCCTCCCGAGGCCCTCGGTCGGTGGAGCCGGTGTCGCCGAACAGTCGCTCGAACACCACCCGCGGATTGTACTCGGTGGGCAGGGGCTGGGTGGGGCCACGCCACGAGAGGGTATGGGTGTAGACGCAGCTGAGGTTGCTGCTGCAGGCGCCGGCGTTCGCCGAGGCGTCCATGGAGAGCTCGAGCGAGGCCAACTGAGTCTCTTGGCCGAATTTTCGGGCCAGGAGCTGGTCCATCGACACGTCCGCGATGATTTCGGTTTCGGTGCGCCCGCCCTGAGGAATGCCGGTCAGGAACGATCCGGAAGCACCGGCGTGGATCTGGACCCAGTTCGCCCTGATTCCCGAGAGCACGAGCATCTGATCCTTGAACGGTGCCAGGGGCTCGAGGATCGGCGTGAGCGCGAAGTCTCGTCCCTCCTCCTTGGGAGACCAGTACTCCATTGCCATCCCGTTCGGTACATAGAACGCCTGGAACCGATGCACGGGCTTGGGAACGGCCTGTCCGCGGAGTCCGAAAGCGGGAAACATCGAGTCGAGAAGCGGGAGCGCCAGGCTGGCACCGAGCCCTTTCAGAAGTGTTCGTCGGGGGAGCGTCTTCCCGGTCAGGATCCTCAACATGTAGCGCCTCCAATTGTGTTCTGATGCCGCCTCATTGTGCCTCCGCAGACTGGCGCATGAGAAAGGCCGGGCTCTTCGCGATTCCAAGGACGATCGACGACCATCGGTACCCGCCATCTTCCGCGTCACGTACGATCTGCCGCACCGTCGGCTGATCAAAGTACTCGAGTGGACGTCCCAAAGCATAGGACATGAGCTTCTCGGTCACCGTGCGAACAAACTGGTCATCGTAGTCGAGCAGCAGTGCCCTCAGCGAGGACACCCCATTGAGCTCTACACCGCTGGGCCAGGACCCGCGGTTATCCACCGGCTCACCCGTCTCGTCGAAGTCCCGCCACGCCCCCACGGCATCGAAGTTCTCGAGTGCGAACCCAAGGGGATCCATGAGCGTATGGCAACTCGCGCACAGGGGATCCGTCCGGTGCTGCTCCAGCCGCTCGCGGATGCTGAGCACCTCCTCCCCCGGACTCTGATCGAGGCTCGTGTCCACGTTGGCGGGTGGTGGTGGTGGATTCGC
>Ga0209988_10003023_pt1 | contig 11128 bp, 10 predicted proteins | sample N075metaG_FD_183115 | JGI IMG/M metagenome (GOLD analysis project Ga0209988, IMG submission 183115) | Deep subsurface microbial communities from Kermadec Trench to uncover new lineages of life (NeLLi) - N075 metaG (SPAdes) (version 2) | ecosystem: Environmental > Aquatic > Marine > Ocean trench... | reverse complement strand
TCGTTACATTGCGCCGCGCACTCAGTGCCGCCGTGTATCCCCTGCGCGCCGCCGTGGATGCACCCGTCACCTTTTGGCACTGGATCAATGATACGACCACCAGCCGCAATGTGCTGCTGCTGGAAAACAGCCGCCTGAGAACCGAGCGCTTGCTCACCCAGGCCAGACTGCAACGCTATGCGGCACTCGAAGCCGAAAACGCCCGTTTGCGCGCCCTGCTCGAAGCGACCGGGCGTGTCCGCGACCGGGTCAGGGTGGCCGAAATCATGTCGGTCAGCCCCAACCCGTTTCGGCATTCGATTGTCATTGACAAAGGCACGCGCGACGACGTTTACGATGGCCAGGCCATTGTCAACGCGAACGGTGTCGTCGGCCAGATCATGAATACCGGCCTGCTGTCAGCACAAGGCCTGTTAATCAGCGATCCGGATCACGCCTTGCCGGTCGTGGTCAATCGCACCGGCCTGAGGACCATCGCCGTGGGCACCGGCGAGTTCGACCGGCTGGATCTGCCGTTTTTGCCCAATAATGCCGACATTCAAGAAGGTGATTTGCTGGTTACCTCGGGTCTGGGTGGTGGTTTTCCAGCCGGTTACCCGGTCGCTGTTATTAACAAGATCAAGCGCATTCCCGCCAGGTCATTCGCGGAAGTATCGGCAGAGCCGGTAGCGGCCTTGAACCAGATACGCGAAGTCATGCTCATCTGGTCGGCGGAGCCGACAACAGACACTAAGGTGAGCAATGAGTAACGACAAAGCATCCAGGCGTGTGCCGATTCTGATCACCATCGTGGTCGCACTAATGCTGGCGATAGCCCCGCTGCCGGACTGGGCCACCTCGTTCCGGCCGAACTGGGTTGCGCTGGCACTCATATACTGGTCAATGAATCTGCCCAGAACGTACAGCATTGGCCATGCCTGGTTGATCGGCATCGTGCTCGATGTTGCGCACGGTACACTGCTCGGTCAGCACGCACTGGCACTGACTTTCATTGTCTACCTGACGATCAAGTTTCACCTGCGGTTGCGCTTGTATCCGGTATCGCAGATGGCCTTGACGATCATTCCGTTGCTCGGCTTGTATGAATTCCTGTTGTTCTGGATAAACGGCGTTACCGGCATCCACGCACCGCTGACAACCTACTGGGGCCCGGTCCTGACCAGCGCGTTGCTTTGGCCGTTGGTCGCCCTGATTTTGCGGACGGTTCCGTATCGGACGCACGCGAGCTACCTATGATTGCAATGTTATGAGCCCGATCGCGCCGATCAAGGATCACCACTCAGAGCGGCAACTGTTCGTTGCGCGAGTCGGTTGGTCTGCCGTGGCAAGCGTCGTGCTGCTCGGCCTCGTCATTGCGCGCCTGATTCAGCTGCAGGTCGTCGAACACGAACAACTTTCTGCGCGGTCACAGGGCAACCGCATTCGAATCGAGGCCCTCCCCCCGACTCGCGGACTGGTTTTCGATCGCAAGGGACGGATTCTCGCCGAAAACGTGCCAACCTATCAGCTCGAGCTCATCCCGGAGCAAGTCACGGATATCGATGACACGCTGGCGCGACTGGCGGAACTCGGCCTTATCGACGCACAGGATATTTCCCGCTTCATCGACGTATCGCGCCAGGGGCCTCGCTTCAAACCGGTCACGCTTCGATTCCGGCTAAGCGACGAGGAAATCGCCAATTTTGCGGTCCACCGACCTCGTTTTGCGGGCGTCGACTTCCAGCCAAGACTTGTGCGTCATTATCCGCACGGCGCAAGCACGGCGCATGCCATAGGTTACGTCGGCGCGATCAGTGTCAATGACCTGCAGCGACTTGACCCGGTCGCCTATGTAGGGACCGCCCACACCGGCAAAACAGGCATTGAGTTTTCCCAGGAAAGTTTTCTCCACGGCGAACCCGGTTATCGCCAGATCGTGACGAATGCGCGTGGCCGCCAGGTGTCTGCCGACTCCCAGGATGCGGCGAATTCGATCCTGAATGGCGAAGAACCCAGTCCGGGATCGAACCTGCACCTCACCATCGATCTGGATCTGCAATTGCTCGCCACGGAACTGCTGGCCGGGAAACGCGGCTCGATTATTGCCATCGATCCGCAGAATGGCGAGATACTGGCGCTGGTCAGTGCGCCTTCGTTTGATCCGAATGGATTCGCTCTCGGCATGACGACAAGCGAATTTCGGAACTTGCAAGCCGATGTGAATCAGCCCTTGTTCAACCGGGCAGTCAAGGGTACCTATCCTCCGGGGTCGGTCATCAAGCCCATGCTGGCGCTCGCCGCGCTGCAAATTGGCGCCACAAACCTCACGCGACGTACGTTCTGCCGCGGCTACTACACGCTGCCCGGCAGTACTCACCGCTATCGCGACTGGCGACCCGAGGGTCACGGCGAAGTTGATCTGCACGATGCCATTGAGCAATCGTGCGATGTGTATTTCTATGAAATCAGTCGCGCCATCGGCATCGACCGCATGCACGAGTACCTGAGCCAGTTTGGACTGGGCCTGCCAACCGGTGTCGATGTCGTCGGTGAGTTGGCCGGCCTGTTACCGTCGCGAGCCTGGAAGCGCAGCGCCTTTCGCGCACGTGCCGATCAGGTCTGGTTCCCCGGCGAAACGGTCATCACCGTAATCGGACAGGGCTACATGCTCGCAACACCGCTGCAACTTGCGAACGCAGTCGCGGCGCTCGCGACACGTGGGAAGCGCTTCATACCCCACCTGGTCGCATCGATTGAAGATCCGCTGACCGGGGAGCTCACAGTCATCGAACCTGTGCGCCTTGACGATGTGGATATCGAAAACGAATTTCACTGGGACAATGTCATCGGTGCGATGCACGACGTAATGCAGGGAACAAGGGGCACCGCGCGCGCCGTGGGCACGGGTGCGCCGTACGAAATGGCCGGCAAGAGTGGCACGGCGCAGGTCTTCACCATCGGCCAGGACGAAAGTTTTGAACAGGAGGATCTGGAGGAACGCCTGCGTGACCATGCGCTGTTTATTGCTTTTGCACCGCTGCAGCAGCCTCGCATCGCCGTCGCGGTCATTGTGGAGAACGGCACCAGCGGCAGTCGTGTCGCAGCACCCATGGCGCGGGCCATGATGGATCGTTATCTTGGAGTAGAAAACGGTGCGCGTTAGCGACCCGCAGTGGCTCATGGATGACCGCGGCATAACCGTTGGCGGCATGGCCGGCATTTCTCGCCGCCTCAACCTCGATGGCCCCCTGTTGGCTGGCCTGCTGCTGATCTGTGGCTTCGGCCTGTTCGTGCTGTACAGCGCCGTCAGCGAAAATTTCGACCTCTGGTTACAACAGGTCATGCGGCTCGGCGTTGCCATCGTCGTCATGCTTGTCGTTGCCCAGTTTCCACCCAACCTATTGCAGCGCTGGACGCCGTGGGCCTATCTTTTTGGCATCGGCCTCCTGTCGCTGGTGTTGATACGGGGCGAAGTTGGCCAGGGTGCGCAACGCTGGCTGGATGTTGGTATTCGCTTTCAGCCCTCCGAAATCATGAAGCTCGCGGTACCGATGATGGCCGCGTGGTACTTGCACGACCGGCAACTGCCGCCCAACACCGGTCAGTTATTGATCATTGCCGTATTGATCTCGATACCGTCCTACATGATCGCCGTACAACCCGATCTTGGCACGTCTCTCCTGATCGCCGCGTCAGGCATTATTGTCATCGTGCTGGCAGGCCTGTCGATTCGCCTCATGATGTCGCTGCTGGTGCTCTCCATTCCCGGCGCGATGGTGTTGTGGCATTTCATGCAGGACTATCAGCGCCAGCGCGTCATAACATTGCTGAACCCGGACTCGGACCCGCTCGGTGCCGGCTATAACATCATTCAGTCCAAAATCGCGATCGGCTCGGGCGGTCTGTTTGGCAAAGGCTGGACCAACGGCTCCCAGGCACAGCTCGAATTTCTGCCCGAGCGAAATACTGACTTCATCTTCGCCGTCATGGGCGAGGAACTCGGCTTGCTTGGCGTGCTGAGCCTGCTGGCCTTGTACGTTTTCGTGGTCGGCCGCGGCCTTTATATCGCCACACAGGCACCCAATTCATTTTCCCGGCTACTTGCGGGGAGTATAAGTCTCACTTTTTTTGTCTATGTATTCGTAAATATCGCAATGGTCACAGGGTTGGTACCGGTGGTTGGAATTCCGCTGCCCCTGGTCAGTTTCGGCGGCACGTCGATGGTGACCCTGATGGCCGGATTCGGTATTCTGATGTCCATCCATTCGCACCGCAAACTGCTACCACATTGATGCCAATTGCCATGACCCCAAGACTGCTCTTGATACCGCTGCTGCTGATCGTCAGCAGCCAACCTGCCCTCGCGTTCGATATCGAGCGCGCCGAGGTGCAGAAGTTCATCGACACGATGGTCGAACGACACAGTTATGATCGAACGATGCTCTCGGCGACCCTGCAGATGGCAAAATCGCAGCAGTCGGTTCTCGATGCCATCAGCAAACCGGCAGAAAAGACTCTCACCTGGCAGGCCTATCGCAAGATATTCATCACCGACAAGCGCATCACTGCCGGAGCAGCATTTTGGCAGGAACACCGCGACAAGTTGCAGCGGATCAGCGGTGACACGGGTGTGAGTTGTGAAATCCTCGTCGGCATCATCGGTGTGGAAACCTACTTCGGACGCATCACTGGCAAATATCGCGTCATCGATGCACTCGCGACACTGGCATTCGATTACCCGCCCCGGTCTAAATTTTTCACGCGCGAACTCGAGCAGTTTCTATTGCTGGTGCGCGAAGAAGGCATGGACGCAAGCGACGCCACCGGATCCTATGCGGGCGCAATGGGTGCACCGCAATTCATGCCGAGCAGCTACCGGGCTTACGCGGTCGATGCCAGTGACGATGGCAAGCGCGATATCTGGAACGACTGGGCCGATGTGATTGGCAGTGTCGCCAATTATTTTGTCGCCCACGGCTGGCAAGCCAACGAAGATATTGTGACCCAAGCGACCCTGGGACCTGACTGGAAGGGCGCATTGCCAAAAAACATACTGAAAGCCACCGAAACCGTCAGTTCACTCAGCGACCAGGGAGTCATGTTTTCGACCAGCATGCCGAACGATTACGCGAGCCAGCTGCTCACGCTCGAAGGCAAGGACGATGATGAACACTGGGTGGGATTTCATAATTTCTTCGTCATCACACGTTACAACCGCAGCGTGATGTATGCGCTCGCCGTGCACCAGCTTGGGCAGGAGATCGCGCTGGAGGTCGCCCGTGACAACTCCTGATCGATGCAAAGTCTTCGCGCTGGCACTCCTCCTCGTACTCGCGGGCTGTGCCAGTCGAACCCCCGGAGACGGGCCTCCTCCAAGCGGCTCGGTCGTTCCAGCGCATTTGCCGAGCGATCCGATACCGCGCGACGAGCCGCGCAGCCGCTACGGCAATGGACCGTCCTATGAGGTCTACGGCAAACGCTACTACGTCATGCAGTCCAATTATGGTTATTCCGAGCGCGGCGTCGCTTCGTGGTACGGCAAGAAATTCCACGGACGCCCAACGTCATCTCAGGAACCCTACGACATGTACGCGATGACGGCGGCGCACAAGACCTTGCCGTTGCCCTCCTTCGTCGAGGTGCGCAATCTGCGCAATAACAAAACCGTCATTGTCCGCGTCAATGACCGTGGACCGTTTGTCAGCAACCGCATCATCGATCTCTCCTACTCAGCCGCCATCAAGCTGGACATGATTGGTTCCGGCACCAGCCTGGTGGAAGTCACAGCGATAAGCTTCGACAAGCCGCCGACGACCCGGCCGGCCCGCGCAAGTCAGACTCGCACCGCGACGCCTCGAGCCGTAGCAGCCGGGGAAATCTATGTGCAGGTCGGCGCCTTTGGCGACAAGAACAATGCCCGGCGGCGCTTCAACCTGCTGCGAGAGCACGGCATCCGCGACGCTTTTTTATACGCAGAGTCAGGGCGTTCATCGCGCTTATACCGTGTCCGCATCGGGCCGATTGCCGATGTCGATCAATATGATCGGGTCGTTAGCGAACTCGAGCGTATTGGCATCACCGAGACGCATATCGTGACGGAATAAGGCGAAACACCCATTTCCCCTCACAGGCGTTACAATGTGCGCCTGCGAATCAGTCCCACCCTTATACAATGCTCTCTAAATTCCGCAACTCCCTGATTTTTCTGGCTATTGTCGCCACACAAGCATTAGCGCCCGCGTATGCCCAAAAGATGCCCGTACCATCGCCACCCGTGATTGGTGCAAAAAGCTATCTTTTGATCGATAGCAAGACCGGCCACGAGCTTGCCTCATTGAAGCCCGACAGCCGACTGGCACCCGCCAGCCTGACCAAGCTCATGACCGCGTACGCTGTTTTCGTATCGTTGCGTGATAGCCAGATTCAACTTGAGGACCAGGTCACCGTCAGCGAAAAAGCGTGGCGCACACCCGGCTCGAGAATGTTCATCGAAGTCGGCACGCAGGTCAGCGTCGAAGAGCTTTTGCTGGGCATGATCGTTCAATCCGGTAACGACGCCAGCGTGGCGCTCGCAGAGCATGTCGCGGGTACCGAGTCCGTGTTCGCACAAATGATGAATCAGTATGCTGCAGCACTGGGTATGCAAAACAGCCAGTTTGAAAACGCCACCGGCCTGCCCGATGCGAATCATTATTCGACGGCTCGCGATCTTGCCATTCTGGCACGGGCGATTGTCACCGAATTCCCTGAGTACTATCGCTGGTATTCGATCAGGGAATACGAATACAACGGTATTGCCCAAAGTAACCGCAACTCGCTGCTGTGGCGTGACCCAAGTGTTGACGGCATGAAAACCGGCCGCACGGACGACGCCGGCTATTGCCTGATATCATCGGCTGAACGTGATGGCATGCGCATCATATCCGTGGTGCTGGGAACGGGGAGCGCGAAGGCACGCGTCGATGGCAGCCAGGCACTGTTGAATTATGGCTTTCGATTCTTCGAAACGCGATTGCTGTATCGCGCCAGCGAAAAAGTCGCCGCCGCACGAATCTGGAAAGCACAAAAAGAAATGATCGAACTCGGTGTCGTCGATGACCTCTACATCACCATACCTCGTGGCAGTTTCGATGACGTCGAGTCGGTGCTCAACATGCCAACCATCCTGATGGCTCCGGTCGCACTGGGACAGCCGTTGGCCGAACTCACGGTCAGCCTGAATGGCACAACACTCGTCAATGAACCGTTGCGAGCACTTGAAGAAAACCCGTCCGGGTCTTTTTGGCAAAGAACCCGCGACGGCGTACAACTCTGGTTCAAGTAACACATTCATTGTAGTCAATGATGACTGAAGCGAAGGACGTACTGGAACGCAGGGCAATCCTGGAATTTCCCTGCCGGTTCCCCATCAAGATTATGGGCCGTGATCGCCCGCTCTTTCATGAGATCGCACGCGCCATCGTCACGCGGCACGCCGGTCATATTCATGACGACGCTATTCGCCAGGCGGCCAGCCGCAAAGGTAATTTCATTTCCATCACGATTACGATCGAGGCAATCAGCCAACAACAACTGGACAGTATTTACCGAGAACTTTCAGCGCACGATGAGGTTCTGGTGGCGCTGTGACGCCGCAACAACCTATTCCAGCGGGCGACAGCATTAACGTTCGCTCCCTCGGCCGGCAGGATTACGAGCCGTTATGGCGCGCGATGCAACGATTCACGGACGAACGAAGCGCAACGACCCCCGACGAGATCTGGTTCACCGAACACCCGCCGGTTTTTACGCTGGGTCTGAATGCCGATCGTACGCACCTGCTCGCACCGGGCGACATCCCGGTATTGCAAATCGATCGCGGCGGCCAGGTGACTTATCACGGCCCCGGGCAGTTGATGATCTACCCACTGATTGATTTAAAACGATCCGCTGTTGGCATCCGTGACCTCGTTACGGCGCTGGAGCAAAGTGTCGTCGACCTGGTGGCCGATTTCGAGGTGCAGGCCACAAGTCGTGCGGATGCACCCGGGGTCTATGTCGCGGGGAAAAAACTGGCGAGTGTGGGCTTGAGAATTCGACGAGGTGCCAGTTATCACGGGATGGCGCTCAACATCGACGTCGACCTGGAGCCATTTTCACGCATCAATACGTGCGGCTATCAGGATCTCGAGGTTACGGATCTGCGCGGCATTGGTATCACGGCAGATCGTAGCCGGATTGAGTCCATGCTTGAGGGACACCTCCTCAGACAACTCGGCATGGGTGACCGGCAAATCCTCAGGTGCGATCAACGAAGCGAGCGTTGATGTCGTCCAGTTTTTCCAGCGTACCGATGTCAGCCCACTGACCTGCATACACTGCACCGCTCAACTGTCCCAGGTCCGCCGCCTGGCGCAAAAGCGGCACGATTGAAAAGCGTTCCACGGCGTATTGCTCGAAAAATTCCGGTCGATAACAGGCAATTCCGCTGAACGTATACGCCGGGTCATCCGCATTGCAAACCTTGCCATCGACGAGGTCGAAATCACCTTTTGCCTTGTCCCTGGGGGTTGTGATCAGGATCAGGTGACCAAAACAGTCGTCGGCCAGTTTGCATCGAGGCAAGACAAAATCGGTATGGATATCGGCGTTCAACACCCAAAACGGATCAGGACCGAGCATCGGTAACGCCCGACGAATGCCGCCACCGGTTTCAAGAATATGCTCGTATTCGGGGCTGTAGCAAACCTGCAATCCAAATTGGCGACCGGAACCGATGCGCTCGACGATCTGTTCGCCGCACCAGCCGAGATTGATCACGACGGTGGACACGCCCGCATTGGCCAGTGCGCTCAAATGACGCTCAAGCAGACTGACTCCACCGACCTCGACCAGCGATTTCGGCAGGTTGTCGGTGATCGGTCGCAACCGCTCACCACGGCCCGCCGCGAGGATCATCGCGATCATGATGCGCTCGCCAGTAACAATGGCATGCAGCGTTGTTCAATCAGCTTCGCGAGAAAACGAATTTCCGGATAACGCAGACTCACATCGACAACGTATTGCAACGTGCGCGGCACGTCCCCCATATAGCCCGGCTTGCCATCACGGTGCAGGAGCCGTGCGAAGATGCCCGCCGCCTTCAGGTGCCGTTGCACGCCCATCAGATCGAAAAAACGCAGGAATGTTTCCCTTTCGATCGCTGCCCGGATGCTGCCATCAAGCACCCCGTAAAACTCCAGCGCCCAGGCATGCACCTGATCTTCCGGCCAGCGGATATAACAGTCACGCAGCAAGGAAACCAGGTCGTAAGTGAACGGGCCGAGGACGGCGTCCTGGAAATCCAGGATGCCGGGATTGTTTTCAGCAGTCAGCATGAGGTTGCGCGAATGATAGTCGCGGTGAACAAAGACGGCGGGTTGCGCGAGCGCGCTGCCAACCAGGACAGCGCAACATTCCGACCATTGCCGTTCATCGTCTGACGAAAATTCGATGCCCAAATGGCGTTCGCACAGCCAGTCATGAAACAAAGACATCTCCTTGCGCAACAGCGGCTCGTCGTAAATCGGCAATTTATCCTGGAATCGCCGGCCCTCGTGCTGCATCTTGATCAGGGCATTGATCGCATCCCGATACAATTTGCCGGCAACAGCCGGTCGTGCCGTTAACTCACCGAGGTATTGGCGCTGCCCCAGGTCCGATAACAGCAAGAACCCCTGCTCGATATCGGCCTGCAACACTTCCGGTCCGTTCAAGCCCATGTCACGGAGAAAAGCGGCAATTTCGACAAAAGGCACACAGTCTTCCTGCGGCGGCGGTGCGTCCATGACAATTCGCGTCTGCTGCCCCGACTGCAAACGGAAGTAACGGCGGAAACTTGCATCACCGGACGCGGGCGCGAGTGCGGCCGCCGAGAACCCGGGTACGTGCTTAAGCCAGGCCACCAGGGCAGTGAAGCGCGGATCATTGTCTCGGTTTGCGGTATTAATCGGGCTGTCCTGTCCGTTTATGTGGGCCATTTGCGAGCTAATTGGCACTGTTGGCGCATTGCCGGGTCTATGCAACTGTGCAAAGTAGCAAATCGTGATAGCTGATAACATCTTTTGCGCGTAACATCCTGCCCCGATTCATTATTCCCTCAACAAGTGTGGCCAGAAAGTCGATATCAGTTTGTCCAGATGCTTCCCTTCAATTATCGGAATAACCCTGCTGCTGTGCACCCATTCTGTTTTTGCTCAACAGAATGCGATTTGCCTGGCGCCGGATACGACCAAACTCGACGATGAGCCATTCCTGAGCCGGCGGGATAATATCGCGCCAGGCGTGGTGACATTCGAAGCGGGCAAGGTCGACCTGCAGGTTGGCTCGAAACCCGGAGCCATTCTGACGGGCGGCGTACTGATTCGCCGCGACGATCGTTTGGCCGGTGCTGACAGTGCCGTGTACGACCCTGTCACGGAGGCGTTGAGCCTCACCGGCCAGGTACGTTACAAAGATCCGACCACCAGCATCACCAGCGATTCAGCCGAGCTTTCCTATTCCATTGGACGAATATACTTTTCCGGTGCGGAATTCCTCTTGGGTAATGGCAGCTCTCGCGGCGCAGCCGAAGAAATAGAGATTTCACGAAACGGCACGTTGTCGTTAACAGAGGTCAACTACACGACCTGCCCGCCCGGATCGAATGACTGGCTGATCGAAGCGGCTGAAATCAAGCTCGACACTCGCACCGGCAAGGGCAAGGCGAAAAATGTGACGCTGCGATTCCAGGGAGTTCCCATCCTGTACACGCCGCGATTGACGTTTCCCATCGGGGACGCGCGCCTGACCGGCTTGCTGGCGCCCGAGATCGGTAGTGCAGGACGCAGCGGCTACGAAATCCGCTTGCCGTGGTACTGGAATATTTCTGAAAACTACGATGCGACGATTACACCGCGCTTGCTCACCGATCGCGGCCTGCTGATCGGCAGCGAATTTCGCTATCTCACCAAGAGAAACGACGGCATTGTGCAATTCGATTACCTGGCCAATGACAACTTGTTTGGTGACAAGCGGCAATACTTGTCGCTGCAGCACCGCACCCTGTTTGACGGCGGCTGGCGCAATAGCGTCGACTACCGCCAGATCTCCGACGATAGGTACTTTGAAGATCTTGGCGGCAGCCTGAGTA
>Ga0209988_10003022_pt1 | contig 11132 bp, 7 predicted proteins | sample N075metaG_FD_183115 | JGI IMG/M metagenome (GOLD analysis project Ga0209988, IMG submission 183115) | Deep subsurface microbial communities from Kermadec Trench to uncover new lineages of life (NeLLi) - N075 metaG (SPAdes) (version 2) | ecosystem: Environmental > Aquatic > Marine > Ocean trench... | reverse complement strand
AAGCATGGTGGAAACAGCAAGCGTCGTCACCAATTCAATCAACGTAAAGCCGATTTGCCTTTTACTTAACATAACCTGCCCCTGTTCTCACTACCCGAACTAACCGGAAACTCAGGCCATTATGTGGATCTGTGCGCTTTAGAGGCGTGAATGACGTCGCAGTCTGTGGGCTATTCTGGAGAATTCCGACAGGTGGTGGGCGACGACAGACCAACGGTCAATTTGTCGTCGGGGCACTGCGATTATGGCCAATCGGGCAGGAGCCTGGCGGCCCGGTAACACGACATAATGCGAATGAGTGGCATGCAAACATCCTGCAGGGACTGGCGCCCGCGGCACCTATCACGCTGCCATAATTCATGCTGCTGGCGAGCGATTATTCGGTCAGTGACAAAGCTTCCTCGGCAGCGAGTTCGTCCACCCGTTCGAACTCAAGCATGACCGCCTGTGCCAATTTCTCAGTGCCGGCACCGGTGATTGCACTGATCTCGAAGACGGGCCCGTCCCAGCCCAGCTCGTCGAGCAACATTTGACGTGCCGCGGGGCGCTGGTCTTCCGCCAGCAAATCTATCTTGTTGATGACCAGCCAGCGCGGTTTCACGGACAAATCCTCCGAAAACTTGCCGAGTTCTTTTTCAATCGAACGAAACTCTTTAGCCGGCTCTATCGACTCGTCAATCGGTGCGATATCGATCAGATGCAGCAGCAAACGCGTACGCTGAAGGTGCCTGAGAAATTGAATGCCCAGACCCTGACCTTCTGACGCCCCCTCAATCAATCCCGGGATATCGGCCATGACGAAGCTTTGCAACGGACCCACACCGACGACACCTAAGTTCGGGTACAAGGTTGTGAACGGATAATCCGCTACTTTTGGTTTGGCGGCAGACAATGCCCGGATCAATGTCGATTTGCCGGCATTCGGCATGCCGACCAAACCGACATCAGCAATGATCTTGAGTTCCAGGCGCAGGTGTCGAGCTTCGCCCGGACTACCGAGTGTCGTCTTTCGCGGTGCACGATTGATGCTGCTTTTGAAACGCGTATTGCCAAGACCTGGATGTCCGGCTTCTGCAACCTTGAGTCGCTGCCCGATCGCGGTCAGGTCGCCGATGAGTTCACCGGTGTCAACGTCGTGCACCACCGTGCCGCAAGGCACGACGACGTCGAGATCATCACCCGATTTCCCCGTGCGGTTCCTGCCCGCGCCGGGTTTGCCATTCTCGGCACCGTATCGCCTTGCCACCCGAAAGTCCGCCAATGTACTCGTGGCATCGGTTGCGACCAGGTAAACACTGCCGCCACGACCGCCGTCACCGCCGTCCGGTCCACCCTTGGCGACAAATTTTTCGCGCAGGAAACTCAGGCAACCGTGACCGCCGTTGCCTGCTTTGACTCGGATAGTGGCTTCGTCAACAAATCTCATGGTCTGAATATACGCTTATATGCAGCGGGCAAGACGGCCCCATCGTAAAACGAAAAGCCCCGCATAGCGGGGCTTTAGCATGCATCGGCCGGTGCGGCTGATGCCGCCTGTCTTCAGATTACGTTGACGTGCTGACGGTTTTTCGGTCCCTTCCTGCGGAACTCAACCGTACCGTCCTGCTTCGCGAACAAGGTGTGGTCGCGACCGATGCCAACATTCAGCCCAGGATGAAAGTGCGTACCACGCTGACGCACGATGATATTACCGGCAATCACCTTCTGTCCGCCGTACATTTTGACGCCCAGCCGTCTACCTTCCGAATCGCGACCGTTCTTGGTACTGCCGCCTGCTTTTTTATGAGCCACTGCAATATTCCTTTCGTTTCATGGAGCCGGTCACATATTGTGCCTTGGCTCACCCATTCTGTATGAATCTACTTGCTCGTTTTCTTGCTTACTTTCTTGTTCGCCGCCTTTTTCGTCGCGGCCTTCTTTGCAGCCGGCCTCTTCGCCGCTGCTTCCTTTACTGGCGGCTTTTTCGTTGCCGTTTTCCTGGCTGCAGGCTTCTTCGCAGCGGTCTTTGCAGCCGCCTTTCCGGGTGCCGCTTTGCTGCTCGCGCCAATGGCAGTTATCTCCACCTCGGTGAAGAACTGCCGGTGGGTGCCCAGACGCAGATAGTTCTTGCGTCGCCGAAACTTGACGACAGGCACCTTTCGACTCTTGCCCTGACGCAAGACCGTTGCGGTCACGGAAGTACCCTCAAGCAGCGGACTACCGACCTTGACATCACTGCCCTCACCCACCAGCAAGACCTCGTCAAAACTGACCACTGCGCCTTCTTCGACGTCGAGTTTTTCAACCTGCAGGCGTTCGCCTGTTTTGGCTCGATACTGTTTGCCGCCAGTGCGAAAAACTGCGTACATTGTCACGTACTCCATTTTGCAACTCGCAATAGATTGCAACTTGCTGAAAAATAAGAAAACTTGGGAAATCTGATCGACCGAAGACCGGCGTCCGGCGAGACTGCAGCCCCAAGGGAGCCGGAATTCTATAGATTTGAAGCCTCCGGGTCAACGCTGCAGAGAGAAAAATTCCACTTTAATTCAACGGCTTGCCTTTCGACCAAAAAGGCATTGAATTGCAGAACCGGTCGCCAAGAAACCGCTTTTCAGGCATTATCGGCGAAGCAATGCAGGCCGCCGAAAACAAGACCGTTTCTACCGCGTTTGCCGACGTCAATGACCTCGCCAGCACCGACATGCGCGCGGTCGATACATTGATCCGCGAAAGCCTTAGCAGTGACGTCGCGCTGGTCTCCCAGGTATCCGCATATATTGTAACCAGTGGCGGCAAACGACTGCGACCACTGATCGTATTGTTGGCGGCGCGGGCGCTCGGCTACACCGGCAACCAGCACATCAACGCAGCCGCAATCATTGAATTCATTCACACGGCAACGCTCCTCCACGATGACGTCGTGGATGGCTCAGCCAGACGCCGCGGGCGCGACACGGCGAATACGGTATTCGGTAATCAGGCCAGCGTATTGGTCGGCGACTTCCTGTATTCACGGGCGTTTCAAATGATGGTCGAAATCGGCCACATGTCCATCATGCAAATACTCGCAGACGCGACCAATACCATCGCTGCCGGCGAAGTCATGCAACTCATGAATGTGCATGATCCGGATGTCAGCGAAGAAATCTACAGTTTGGTGATATACCGCAAGACAGCACGGCTTTTTGAAGCCGGAGCACAAATTGCCGCCATCCTGGCAAATCGAGATCCCGCCGACGAGGCGGTGATGATCACCTACGGGCGGTCTCTCGGGACCGCATTCCAGCTGGTCGATGACGCACTTGACTACGATGCATCGCCTGAGGAGCTGGGTAAGAATCTGGGCGATGATCTCGCAGAAGGAAAGCCGACATTGCCTTTGATCTATGCGATGGAAAAAGGCACCGCCGCAGAACGGGCCGTGATCCGCGCCGCCATCGAATCCGACGGCCTGGCGAAACTGCACGACATACAGGCGATTATCGAATCCACCGGTGCCCTGAAATACACTGCAGCGCGTGCTCAGGAGGCTGCCGATGAGGCCATCGCCGCCTTGTCGGGAATACCCGATTCGATCTATAAAGAAGCAATGATTGCAATTGCGGACTTCGCCGTAAAACGGCGCTCGTAAATCCGGCATTTTGTCACGCTAACGGCGACTGCTGGACAACGCAGACAAGCGTGCACCAGCCATGCGCGTCAATTTTCTGAGGGGAAAGGAAATTGGTCGGGGCGAGAGGATTTGAACCTCCGACCCCCTGACCCCGAGACAGGTGCGCTACCAAGCTGCGCCACGCCCCGACCGTGGGGCGGATACTACAACAGGTCCGCCGCCAGCCCAAGCCCCGTTGCCGGACTCGAAGGTCGTCGCCTGCGACCGTGTTGCAGCCAACTGATTATGGCTCTTGCTCCATTTGATTCAGCGTGCGACCGCGCCAGATCAGGAACAGTGCCGGTATGACTATCAGGGTCAGAATCGTGGCGCTGACCATGCCGCCGACCATGGGCGCGGCGATGCGGCGCATCACTTCGGAGCCTGTTCCGCCGCCCAGCATAATCGGTAACAAACCGGCGATGATGGCCGCCGCCGTCATCATGATGGGTCGGACACGCAGCAATGCCCCGTCGATCACGGCCTGGCGCACATCGTCCATATTGAGCGCACGGCCCGCGGCTGCGGCGTTAGCCATGTGCTTGCGAATGGCCAGATTCAGATAAACCAGCATCACGACACCAATTTCGACCGAGACACCCGCCAGAGCGATGAAGCCGACACCCACCGCAACCGACAAATTGTAGTCCAGCAGGTAAAGCAACCAGACCCCCCCAATCAGTGCCATCGGCAAAGTGCCCATGATAATGGCAACCTCAGCGAAACGCCGAAAATTGAGATACAAGAGCAGCACGATGATCGCAAGTGTCAACGGTCCGACCACTGAAAGTCGTTCCTTGGCGCGAACCATGTATTCGTATTGTCCCGACCAGACCAGCGAATAGCCGGCCGGTAACTCCAGTTGCTCTGCCACAACCTGCTGCGCCTCCGCGACATAGGATCCCAGGTCGCGACCCGTAATATCGACGTAGGTCCAGCCGTTCAGGCGGGCATTCTCACTCTTGATCACCGGTGGCCCGTCAGTCACCTTTACGTCGGCCACATCGGCCAGCGCAATGCGGGCACCCTGGGGCGTGATGATCGGCAACAGGCGAAGCTGTTCCACGGAGTCGCGAAAACGCTGTGGATAGCGCAGATTCACCGGGTAACGCTCCCGGCCTTCCACGGTTTGCGTCACATTAATGCCACCGATTGCAGTACGCACGATGTCCTGTATGTCGTCAATATTCAGACCGAATCGCGACGCTCTGGCGCGATCAATATCGACATCGATGTATCTCCCGCCGACGACGCGTTCCGAGTACACCGACGCAGTGCCGGCAACCGGTTTCAGAATTCGCTCCAGCTCCTTGCCAATGCCCTGAATAACCTTGAGGTCCGGGCCTGCAACTTTGATGCCGACCGGTGTCTTGATGCCGGTCGCCAGCATATCAATACGCGTCTTGATCGGCATGACCCACGCATTGGTCAGGCCGGGCAGCCTGACGATTTTATCCAGTTCATCGCGCAAATCATCCGCCGTCATGCCCTCGCGCCACTGATCGCGGGGCTTGAATTGAATAATGGTCTCAATCATGGTCAACGGAGCCGGATCCGTCGCGGTTTCGGCGCGGCCAATTTTGCCGAACACTCTCTTGACCTCCGGCAGTGTTCGAATCAACTTATCGGTTTGTTGCAGAATTTCCCTTGCTTTGCCGATCGAAATGCCCGGATACGTTGTTGGCATGTACATGAGATCGCCTTCATCCAGCGGCGGCATGAACTCCGAACCCAGCTGCGTCGCAGGCCACAGGCCGACAATCAATATGGCGGCTGCCCCCGCCAAAGTCGCTTTGGGGAAGCGAATAATCCAGTGTATGACGGGCCGATAGACGGCAATCAACGATCGGTTGAGCGGGTTTTTCTGCTCAGGCGTCACCTTGCCGCGGATGAAGTAGCCCATCAGTACCGGCACCAGCGTGATGGATAACGCCGCCGACGCCGCCATCGCATAGGTCTTGGTAAAAGCAAGCGGAGCGAAAAGTCTCCCCTCCTGAGCTTCAAGTGTGAACACCGGCAAGAAGCTCAACGTGATAATCACCAGCGAAAAGAACAGCGGCGGACCGACCTCGCTGGAGGCATCCGCAATGATCCGCCAGCGATTTTCATCGGTCAACGGTTCATGTTCGATGTGTTTATGTACGTTTTCAATCATGACGATTGCGGCGTCAACCATTGCGCCAATGGCAATGGCAATACCGCCAAGTGACATGATGTTTGCGTTGATGCCCTGTAGACGCATGATAATGAATGCCACCAGGATACCGACCGGCAAACTGATGATGATGACTGCCGAGGAGCGCAGATGGAACAGGAATAACGCGCACACCAGTGCCACGACCAGAAATTCTATCAGCAGCTTGCCTTTCAGTGTATCCACTGCTCGACCGATGAGATCCGAGCGATCGTAGGTCGTAACGATTTCTACGCCGTCCGGCAGGCTTCGCTGCAATTCCGCCAGCCGGTCCTTGACGCCCTGGATCGTCGTCAGTGCATTTTCGCCCCAACGCATAATCACAACAGCACCGACCACCTCGCCTTCTCCGTCCAGTTCGGCGATACCGCGCCGCATCTGCGGCCCCAGTCTGAGTTCCGCCACATCGGTCAGGAGTATCGGCGTGCCGTCGGCGTTGATGCCCAGGGGAATGTCTGCCAGGTCATCCAGACTTTGTAAATAGCCTGAGGCACGAACCATGTATTCGGCCTCGCCCATTTCGATGACCGAGCCACCGGTTTCCTGGTTACCTGCCTGGATTGCACGTTTGACATGCGCGAGCGTCACATCGTAGGCACGCAACTTGTCCGGATCCAGGACGACCTGGTATTGCTTGACCATCCCGCCAATGGTTGCGACTTCCGCGACTCCCGGAACCATTTGCAGTTCAAACTTCAGGAACCAGTCCTGAATGCTGCGTAACTCGGACAAATCGTGTTTGCCGGTGCGATCAACCAGAGCGTATTCGTAAATCCAGCCAACGCCGGTCGCGTCAGGACCCAGGGCGGGCTTTGCATTCGCTGGCAGCTGGCCCGAAACCTGACTCAGATACTCCAGCACCCTGGAGCGCGCCCAATACAGGTCCGTGCCATCCTCGAAGATAATGTAAACGAATGAATCGCCAAAAAAGGAATAGCCGCGCACTGTGACTGCCTTCGGCACCGCCAGCATGGCCGTCGTCAATGGATACGTTACCTGATCCTCAACCACTTGCGGCGCCTGTCCCGGATACGACGTCTTGATGATGACCTGGACATCGGAAAGATCCGGCAATGCATCAACCGGTGTCTGGCTGATGGAGTACATTCCCCAGGCGACCAGAAAACCGGTTGCCAGCAAAACCAGAATACGATTGTGAATCGACCAGCGAATGAGACCGGCAATCATTGATCTGCCTCCGCTGCGATGCTGGTGATAACGTAAAGACCGCTATCCCGCTCTTCAATGGTCACATCAATGGACTGACCCTCCTCAAGACCCATGAGGAGGTGTTCGTTCTCCACCGCAAACCCCATGGTCATGGCTGGCCATGACCATTCGCTTATCGGTTCGTGGTGCAGGGTGATTTTTTGTTTAACCCGGTCGATCCCAAGAACGGTTGCCGCAACCTGAACAGACATCGTCGGTTTTTCGGCAACGCGAGCATCCATGCGCGCCAGCGCAGACTCAAGGTTTGATTCGGAATCAATAAGAAACTGTCCGGAGGTGACCACCAGGTCTGTTGTGCCGATGCCCGATAGAATCTCTACCCTGTTGCCGGATTCAATACCAATTTGCACCGCTTGTGCGCGAAATTTTCCATCGCCCAGTGCAAGGACAACACGATCGACGATGCCGCCGCGAATCAATGACTCACGCGGGACATGCACTACCGGTGCAGTTTCCGTGCCGTGGATGGTCACACGTGCAAACATATTGGGCCGAAACACGTCTGATTCATTATCAAATCGCATGCGAACCTTGAGTGTCCGGGTTTTCCGGTCCAGCTCCGGATATATATAGTCGACGGTGCCCTGCAAGCGCTTTCCCGGCAAGTAATCCAGCTTCACCTCAGCCCGCTGTCCGGGTTGAATCCAGTCTGCCTGCCGCTCGAATATTTCCGCCAGTACCCACACACGATCAAGTTTGGCGATTGACATGATGTCGGTCGCCGGTGTAATGAATTGACCTTCCCGCACACCGAGGTTTGCAACAACACCATCATTCCGTGCGGTTACAGTGAGTCTCTGCTTAACTTCGCGGCTGCTTTTCAGGCGATCAATTTCGCCACTCGACACCCCCAACGCGACCAGCCGTTTTCGCGAAGCACCCAACAATGTGGAATTACCACTTCTCAGTGCCGTCAGGTATTCCTCTTCCGCGTTAACCAGCGTCGGGGAATACAATTCAAACAATGCCTGCCCCTGGCTGACCGGATCGCCGGTCGCGGTGATGTACAAACGTTCGATCCAGCCATCAACCCGCGTGTGGATATGTTGCAGGGTATCCTCGTCGTAGCTGACGTAACCCACCGTATCAATACGTCGCGACAAGATACCGTACTGTGCTTGCTCGGTTCGCACGCCAAGGTTGTTAATCATTTGAGGACTGATCGTGACAACGCTCTCGTCGTCGTCGCCATTGCTCGCGTAGACGGGCACAAGGTCCATGCCCATTGGCGACTTGCCTGGCCTGTCCCTGCGATAGTTCGGGTCCATTGGTGCCTTCCAGTACAGAATACGTGGCTCAGTCCTGACAGCGGTCGTCCCATCATCCGAAGCCGGCGGCACACGTCCAGACAGGGCGCCAATGCCCACACCTACGAGTAACACCAGCACCATAACAACTGGATTTTTCATCGTGGAATACCTCCGAGGTTGGCGAGCATCGCAAAGCTTTGCGCGCGCTCTACCTTCAAGCGAATGTAGTCAAGACGCGTATTGAGATCATCGATATAACCACGCATGACATCCGCAAAGTCGCCGGCTTCACTTTGATAGGCCGCGAGTGCTGCCTTCGCATTGTCTGCCGACACTGCAAGAGTCAGGCGCTCGTAGAGATCAAGCCGTCTTCCGAGCGCCTGCCAACCCACGTACTCGGATGCCAGCTGACTTGTGAGCCGGCGTAGTAGTTCTTCGCGGGATTGATGCGCGGCTCTTCGTTCACTCAGCGCGGCACGCAGCGAGCGGTCCTGCCGATTACTGCGAAAAAACGGCAGATCAAAGCTGATGGAAAGGCTGACGAAATCCGATCGTGGATCGCCATTCGCCAGCAAACCCTCACGGTACCCGTATCCCAGTTCCAGCGCCCAGTCAGGCTTGTATTGTTGCCTGGCGAGTTCAACGCCCGTGAGACGCGCCCCGACATTGGCATCGGCCGCCTTCAATGCCGGGTGATCGTGAAGGTTCCCCTGTAACACCTCCAGCGGTGGTACCGCAGTCCACTGCGGCAATTGTGTCGCAACGGGACGCATGGATTGAGTACCGACCCACTGTGACAACGCGGCTCGTGCACGCGAGTGTTGCTTGCTCATGTCGATAATGCGGTCATCCAGGCGATTGAGTTCGAGTTGCGCCCGCAACACATCCTGCTGGTTTTTGCGTCCGACCGAATAAAGTGACCGGCTGACCGTCACCAAATCATCAAAAAACGGTCGAGAGTCGATCGCGACCCGATGCGCTTCGCGCCAGTAATGTGTTTCCAGCCACGCCATGCGTACCGAAGTCAATACGTCGCGGCCGCGACCAGCTGCTTTGTGACTCATTTCTTCGGCAAGCGAGCGAAATTTCTCTGTGCTTAGCTCACGCGTATCACCACCCGGAAACACCTGGCGAATCCCCAATTGCGCCTGGGTCATGCCCTCAGTCGAAAAGCCGCCGGATTGAATGGGAAAATTGGCAATCCCCACTCGCATTGTTGGATCGGGTAGTTGGCCGACCGCGACAGACTCCTCTCGCAATCCCGCAGCACGGGCCAAATAGGAATTCTGGCCAGGCTCATCATAGAGCGCGAGTTCTTCCGCCTCTTGCAGAGTTAACGGCGTCAGCTCTTGCGCAACAGCGGCGCGAACAAGGCACAAACCCATGGCGAAAACAGCAAGCACAAATGCAATTCGATTGAGGCACGCGTACTCACGCGCAATGGTATTGGGTTCGGGCATCCGCCCGGGGTAAATCAACATCGAAAAATCTCCTTCGTAGGAAACCGAAAAACCAACGGCTTGGAACGAGGAGATTTCTAAATCAGATAGACGCAGTAGAGAACATTGAGTGGCGGCAGGCCACTGGGCGGACAGGAACGATCACCCAAAGCCGAATACCTGCTCGAACGACTCTCAGCCAAAATACCAGAAGGGGACGGCACGATGCCAACCGGCACATCGCTCGGTGCATCTTTAACTTTGGCGGAACGCCCATCGTAGTTGAAATCATCGACCAGCGCGCATTGTGATGCGCTGGTCTCGCATGGCGCGGTGACCGGCGCAGCATGATCCCTGTCGTGCGCACTGTGCGCAGCTAGCTCGCCCGAATGCGTGGGCGGACAATGCGTGCAGTCGTGATCGCCGGCACCGCCGAATGCCATTGCACACGACTGTAATGCCATATTCAGCCATACCACAACAAACAAGCCCAGGACGCTTCGCGCCGATGGGGCTTTTCGCTTTTGCATGACAGCCAGCGATTTCAAGGAGTTTTCTCGGTAAAAAGGAACATCTGACACTTTATCGATGAGTGATTACCATAATGCATCTTTTTGCTTTTGCATAGTGCGTGGTCAATCGCTGCAAAATCCGCGGCAGACTTCACGATTTGGGCAACCAGCGACTCTGAGTATGGGTATACGTAATAGCCGACGGGCGCAAAGGCGGCACGGCGATCACGGTCATTCATCATCTATCGAGACTGCGCTCACGGCAGGGCCATCGTCAGAAAAAACGAACGGCTCAAAACAATTTCATCATGCCCAGGGTAACCTGATTGCTGTCGTAGGAGAAGGTATCATCGCTGGAATCGTTTTCTGCATGGCGAAACTCGAGCAAGGCTAACCAACCGGATGGCAGCCCTCTCGTCAGAGCCAGCCGAATCGTGAACAAGTCTTCTTCCCGCGGAATCGCAAGGTCTGAATAATCACTGGCGCGAATATCCACGCCGCCTTCGTAGCCCCACCCTGCCTCGGGCTGATATCGATATAAAAAACTCACTCGATTTCGTGTTGGCGATACGCTGGCATCAGTTCGATCATTCGTTTCCAGCTGATAGCGTAAGACCATCCAGTGGTCGCCTTCATGCCACCGATAGCGGGCATTAAACTGTTGGCGTGATCCGGCAATGCCGTCGAAAACCGAATCCGCCTCGCTGATGTCATCATAAACGTAACGCAGATCCACCGAGGCATTCCGATTGAGATGTCGAATTGCTCTGACACTGGCACCTGCTTTCCGATCGAAAGCATCACCGCCCAGCGAGCCAACGCTCAAATGTCCGCCGATGCGGATATGCCAGTCGGCAGGACGCCAATCATAGG
>Ga0209988_10003021_pt1 | contig 11132 bp, 12 predicted proteins | sample N075metaG_FD_183115 | JGI IMG/M metagenome (GOLD analysis project Ga0209988, IMG submission 183115) | Deep subsurface microbial communities from Kermadec Trench to uncover new lineages of life (NeLLi) - N075 metaG (SPAdes) (version 2) | ecosystem: Environmental > Aquatic > Marine > Ocean trench... | reverse complement strand
CGATATCGATATTCTCAATGGCGTCCGCCAGGCTGCAATCATCTGTTGCAGTGACCGCCTCAAACGGATACAGGTTGACGATAACCAGGTCAATGGCAGGGATATCCTGCTCTCGCATGATTTCCTGATCCTGGTGGCGACCGAGTATGCCGCCATGGATTCGCGGGTGTAGTGTTTTAACACGACCGTCCATGATTTCTTCAAAGCCGGTGTGTTCGCTGACACCGGTCACCGCAAGACCCGCATCGGCCAGCAGTTTTTTGGTACCACCGGTGCTGAGCAGGGTGTAGCCCAGCGCGATGAGTTGACGGGCAAAATCTGTCACACCGGTCTTATCAGAAACGCTTATCAGTGCGAACAGGTCTGTGTTCTGGGTCATGGCTCGGGTCAGCTAAAAGCGATAGTTTGAATAATCAACCAGCTGCGTTTTGCACGCAGCGATCATCTTTACCTGCGGGTTCACCGCCGTAACCGGGTAATTTTACTCGCGCGGGCGTTGATTGAATAACGCTGCATTTTTGTACGTAAGGTATTGCGTGTGATCCCCAGCATGCCCGCGGCACGTGACTGATTACCACCGGTACACTTTAAAATTTCTTCGATCAACGGTGGTTCTATTTCCGCCAAAAGCATTTGATACAAGTTTTCAGGCGCTGTGTTGCCCATGTCCTGGAGATATCTGCTAATGGTGTTTTGTACATGCTGCCGAAGAGGAATAGTTTGTTCTGGATCAGTGATCATGGTGTCTCGAATGCGTGTATTTTTTTAGCTTTAGATGTCCTATAAACACTAACATATTTATACCTGAAAACTGTGACTTTTTCTGAACAACACTGATATTTTTATACGAAAAGAAACTCGGAATGAAAAGCCTGTGTTTGTACTGCCGGAACTCTGCAGAATCCTGGCGGGCCGTATCAGTAAAACGCTATTTCGAAACCCACAGCCTGCTCACCGGGGTCTCCGAGCTCCAGCAAAACCGGCAAATAAACATCCGTCGCCAAGCCCAGCCTGGTGTCTGAGCCGGCACGCAGGTATTCCGTAGGCTGGAAGCGGCGTTTTGCGACTTGCTGGTTGGTGGCATCCAGCAAGGTGATTTCCATTTCTGGAAATTCCTGGCTGTATTGGGCAAGGTTTACAAATGTCAGGCTTAAAACCAGAATACCGGTGCGTGTCGGATGGGTGTGCATATCACGACTGACCAGCTTGATTTGTGACGGGTCTTTTAACAGTTCTGCCTGACCGGGTTGGAGGTCATCGGATTGATTCAGCCAGGCACTGACCTGGGGGATCTGTTGCAACGGTTTGCGGAATGTCCAGGCTGCGTTGGCGATGGTTAACACAAGTAGCAATGCGGTCGCCACCAGCCAGATTTGCTGGTGGCGTCTGTTTTCTTTCTCATTTTCTTCTTTGCTTTCGGTGTCGTTGTCGTCTTTCGGAGCGGTTTTATTGCTGGGCTTACCAAGCACTGGCGGAACCGCATCTGTACCCTTCGCCGGACCATGTGCTTGACCCGCCGGCCATTCGTCAAAAAGAAAACTTAAGGCACTGAAGGTTCTTTTGCACTCACCGCACTGTACCAGGCCACGGGTGTGCGAAAGCTGCGCCGCGGTCAAGGGGTGGACGGTTTTGCATTGCGGGCAACGCGTGTACATCAGATTTGTATTCGAAACTTTGCGGTCAAAAAAATTTCAGCCCGGATCCACCGGTTCTTCTTCGGCGCCCCTATTCTTTAGTGTCAGGAAGCGGTAGCGCTCAAGATAGGCCTGAAACCTGTCCCGAATGTTGTTTTCTCTTCTGCTCAATGATGCGAGACTCTTTTCATCCCTGGCACGTCGGGCGTAAAGACCATCAATGCCCTGCTGAAGTTCTTCGCTGATAGGCTGATTGGCACGCTGCTGGTCGGCGGCCTGTGCGATCTGATCCCGAATTGCACGGTTGGCGTTTTCGTACGATTGTTTAATCAACCTGGAATCATAGCCCAGCTGTGCGAGTTGCATTTCGAGTGCCTCGGCGATGTCTTCTTCAGAATGGTATTGGACGACCAGCAGGCGGTCTGTTTGACGCTGACGTTCTTCATCAGAGATCAGGGGTTGTCTGCCCAGGACTTTCTGTTCGGCAATGACATCCACCGGGATTGACGTGTCTTCAACATGTTCGATGACCATACCCTGGCTGTTGAGTACGTCGTAAGGTTGATCGGCAAATTCGGCCGGCACGGCCGCACCGTAATGCACTTTGCCATCCTTGTCTTTCCAGCGGTAGGTATCAGCTATCGCCGACGTCATTGCAAAACACAATATCCCGGTGCTCAGAAGCGCCACAATCCTTTGCTTAATACGCATCTTATACTCCATATTCGCTACGATAGCGCCGAATTGCCTCAATGTCGATATTTGCAACGCGCTGATCCTCAAGGAATTCGATTAAATCATCCAGACCGGCAATGGAAATGACCGGAATACTAAACTCATCGCAAACTTCCTGTGCTGCAGATTTCTCACCCTGACCGCGTTCCTGGCGGTCCAGCGCGATGGCCACGCCGCAAGCGCTGGCACCGGCCTGTTGAATCCAGTTGATGGATTCGCGCACCGAAGTACCCGCTGAAATTACATCGTCTACGATCAACACATTACCTCGTAGCGGCGCACCCACCAGTTCGCCACCTTCGCCATGATCCTTGGCTTCCTTGCGGTTATAGGCAAATGGGGTGTTTTGCCGGTGTTCAGTATTGAGCATGATAGTGATTCCGGCGGCCAGCGGGATACCTTTATAAGCCGGGCCAAACAGCATATCGAATGCCACACCTGAGTCGAGTATGGCCTGGGCGTAGCAGGCGGAAAGCATTTCGAGGCTGTGGCCGTCATCAAAGCCGCCCGCGTTGAAAAAATACGGGCTGACACGACCGGATTTCAAGGTGAATTCGCCAAACTTCAAATTACCCTTGGCCATGGCTAATTCAAAAAATTGCTGTTTATAATTCTGCATTATGGAAGTATCTCGCGGCTGGCTTCGGGCTGCAATACGCATCTGTCATGACAAGCAGTTGAATCACAGTTATGCTGCATTCCTGCACTTAAAACACAGAAGAAAATCAGTCTATGCGAATTATCAGTGTTAATACCAATGGCATCCGCGCCGCGGCCCGCAAAGGCTTTTTTGAATGGATGCAAAAGCGCAAACCGGACGTGGTTTGTATCCAGGAAACCAAGGCCCAGGAACACCAGCTGGATGATCCGGTATTTTCACCCGATGGCTATCGCCGGTATTTTCAAGACGCACAAAAGAAAGGTTATAGCGGGGTTGCGATCTATACCCGCCATGAACCCGATGAGGTACATTTTGGAATTGGTTGGGATGTCATGGACCATGAGGGTCGCTGGCTTCGGGCCGACTTCGGAAATCTGAGCATCATCTCCCTGTACATGCAATCCGGCTCCTCAAAAGAGGAGCGTCAGCAGATCAAATACCAGACCATGGACTATTTGCAGCCGTTGCTTAAGACCATGGTTGCCGAGGGTCGCGAATATATCATCTGCGGTGACTGGAACATCGCGCATAAGAAAATTGATATCAAGAACTGGCGCAGCAATCAGAAAAACTCGGGTTTCCTGCCCGAAGAACGGGCCTGGATGGATGAATTATTCGGACCGGTCGGTATGGTAGATGCTTTTCGAGAGATCGAGAGCGGCGAACACCAATACACCTGGTGGTCAAACCGCGGCCAGGCCTGGGCCAATAATACCGGTTGGCGGATTGATTACCACGTTGCAACTCCCGGGGTGGCGGCCAAAGCGCAGACGGTCGAAATTTACAAAGACGAACGTTTTTCCGATCATGCGCCGTTGACGATTGACTACGATTACGAAATTCGCTGAGCGCTATGAATTCCCCTGAACGACGCTGGCAGGAGATCCTGCTGAACCGCAAAATGGTGACCTGCATCTTCCTGGGGTTCAGCTCTGGTTTACCGCTCTATGTACTGATTCAACTGGTGCCTGCCTGGTTGCGTAGTCATGAGGTGGACCTGGCGACCATTGGGCTTTTTGCCCTGGTGGGATTGCCATACACCTGGAAATTCCTCTGGTCGCCGTTGATGGACCGTTTCAAGTTGCCATTTCTGGGCAGGCGGCGCGGTTGGGCTCTGATGACGCAAGTTGGCCTGTTATTCTCCATCGCGGCCCTGGGTCGCTTCGATCCGTCTGTGTCCTTGCAAGCCATTGTTGCGACGGTGTTTGTCGTTTCCTTTTTTGGTGCCAGCCAGGACATCGTCATCGACGCCTACCGTCGCGAATTACTCGCCGATGATGAGCTTGGTACGGGTACGTCATTTTTTGTGAACGCCTACCGTCTTTCTTCGTTGGTACCTGGGTCGCTGGCTTTGATCCTGTCGGATGTCCTGCCATGGGAGACCGTCTATTGGGTAACCGCGGCATTCATGCTCGTCGGTATCGCGACCACGTTTATCATCAAGGAGGTCAGCGATGATTCGCTGGCGCCTGCAAGCCTGAAAGAGGCCGTTATTGATCCTTTCGTGGAGTTCTTCTCACGTGACGGTATCAGGGCAGGTCTGGCCATTCTTGCCTTTATGTTTCTCTACAAGCTGGGTGACAATATGGCGACCGCATTGGCGACGCCGTTTTATCTCGACATGGGATTCAGTCGTACAGAAATTGGTTCGATTGCCAAATTTGCTGCACTTTGGGCGTCTATTGCGGGCGGTATCCTGGGCGGTGTCGTCATGTTGAAGGCGAGTATCAACCGGGCGCTGTGGATGTTCGGCTTTGTGCAGATGTTGACCATTCTCGGCTATGTCTGGTTGAGCACGGTTGGCCACAACGCTACTGGATTGTTCATTGTGGTGAGTGGTGAATATCTTGGCGTGGGTCTGGGTGCGATTGCCCTGACGGCCTTTATGGCCAGGGAAACCAGTAAGGCTTTTACTGCCACGCAATTTGCTTTGTTCAGTAGTTTTCTGGCCGTGCCCAGGATTTTTGCAAATGCATCTACAGGCTTCATTATTGAAGCTGTTGGTTATACACAGTTTTTTATTATTTGTACGCTGGTAGCGATACCAGGGATGTTGCTTTTGTTAAAGGTGGCGCCGTGGAATGAAAGAGCGTAACGGTAAGGAATTCTGGGTAGGGTGGGCATTTATGTACAGGAAGTACGGTATGTCGCGGCTGGCTTCAGTTGAATCTTTTGGTAACTTGTATTCTGTTTAGCGTGTCTCTACCACCCGGAATCCGAACGGAAGAATAGCCAATCTTGTCATTTTCAGGTGTTGGGCTGCGAAGGGAAGTCCGATGATGGTGATGGCGAAAAAAAATGCCAGCGACAGGTGAATCAGCGCTAGTTCGAGACCGGGCAGGATGATCCAGATGATATTCATGATGACTGCCAATGCGCCGCCGGGTGGTTCAGTGTCACGTATTTCCTTACCGAATGGTGCCATCCCCAGTATGGACAGCTTGAAGCACTGGATGCCGAAAGGAATGCCGATAATGGTGATGCACAACAGGATGCCACCGAGGATATAGGCGAGAGAGACCAGGAACCCGCCCAGGATAAACCAGAGTATGTTGAGAAAGATTGACATGATCGGCTTCCTTTGATTTAGGTGTAATTAACCAGAATTGATCTTACAGGCAGTGTCTGATTACTTCAGGCTTAATCGTCCGCTATCCAATTACAAAGCAGATGTTCGAAAGATATGAATATTAACGAAGTGACCTGCTGTAAACGGCCATTAGGGGACATTCAGGTAACCGACAACCTTCGCAAATTAGTTACTCTTATGGCATTTGCCGGTTCAGCAGCTATGCTTAATAGTACTAGTGGACATATAGATGCCAGACTTTGTCATTTTTCAACGAACTCAATCGCCATAACGTCATCAGTGGCGCAATTTTCTACATCGTCTTGGTTTGGCTAGGAGCGCAGTCGAATATAGCTGCCAGCGGGTGGATCTTCCTCTACATTCAGTCCGACACGTACTGCAGTTTCCAAAAACTCGGCGGCGGAGGCAGGTAGGAGCAATGCGCTACCTCCTCAAGCGCAGAGATTTTTTGAAGCACACCGCCCTTTCAGCGGTCGCACTTTCCGCTTCCTCACCACTTGAACTGCTGGTTGCTAGCCCGAAAACGTTAGAGCGAATCGGCCCTTCCAAGAAAGTGATTGTGATAGGCGCGGGACTGGCCGGGCTTTCCGCTGCCTTTGAACTTACCCTGGCGGGCCACGAAGTAACCGTCCTGGAAGCTCAAATGCGTCCGGGGGCGCGCGTCCTTACTCTGCGTCAACCGTTCTCCGATGGCCTGTACGCCGACTTTTGGGGGTCAGAGTAAAGTGCCAGAGTAAACCTACGTTTATGACGAGTAGGGCGCAGACACCCATCGCTTATCCCAACCATCTCGATCATAATCAATTTATGAAAGTAGTCAAAGTGATAATTGCTGACGGAAATAGATAGAAACAGGAAGTTTTAAGGAGTTTTTAATTGGCCATACGCGCAATGGGTTCATTGAGACAGCGCATAAACCAGGAAAGATCACAAAGACCCTCACGCCAGGTTGAAAACAGATCAGCAATATACGCCAACTCAGCTTTGCTTAAGCTCGCATTGGTCAAGATATTCAATGATTCATTTGGCATTTATTATTTTAAGCAACTATGCTTCACCGTAATAGTGAAAACAAAGAAGCCAGCCCTTGTCATTTTTCAAAGAACTGAAACGCCGTAATGTATTCAAGATAAGCATTGCCTACTTTGTCGTTGCATGGCTGGTAGCGCAGAACTCCCATACTTCTGCGCGTATACGCAACTCTTATAAGGCAATCGCCAATGTCAGATAGGCTAACGGTCAAGGCGAACACCACCCTAATCCCGTTCCTTACCACTCAGCTTCAGGGCTGGTCGCGTAGCACGATCAAGCAGCGCCTTAAAAGCGGTTGTGTCATGGTTAACGGCGAGCAGGTTACCCGACATGACCACGACCTGCTGGTGGGCGACCAGGTAGTTGTTGAAGCCTCCACCCGAGGCGCATCCAACGTGCGACCGCAGTTCGGCATCCTTTATAAGGATAGGGACCTGATCGCCATCAATAAACCTGCAGGATTGTTGTCGGTTAGTTCCCGCAAAGACAAGCAACCCCATGCGTTGGGCATGCTGCGTGACCAGCTGTCGCGTCGTAACAAGTCGATAAAACTGTGGCCGGTGCACCGAATTGATCGCGATACTTCCGGGGTACTGCTCTTCGCTACCTCCCGAGAGATGCGAGAGGCGGTGATGAAGGAGTGGAAGGCCGTGGAGAAAACCTACCTTGCGATCGTGGAGGGTTGCCCACAGCCCGCGGGGGGTACCATCGATCAACCGCTGCGCCTCGACCCGGTAATCTACCAGATGCATGTCGGGTCGCATCCAGACGCCAAGCGCGCGGTGACCCATTTCACCACCGAACGTAGCGTTGGTCAGCGTACTCTGTTACGGGTAGAACTGGAAACCGGCCGCCAGCATCAAATACGAGCCCACCTGGCTTGGCTAGGTCACCCGGTCGTAGGCGACCAACGATACGGCAAAGCTGGTGTGCGAATGGGCCTGCACGCCTTGCGGTTAAGTATCACCAAGCCGGGAACGAATAAGCCGCTGGTATTTGAGGCTCCCGCACCGGCGGATTTTTTGGCGCTGTTGCGCTAGTGTAGTATCGCGGATTGGTGGTTCCTTATGGGCCGCTAGCTGACATAAACGATGTTGAGAATTTGGCTAATTCTATAACCGCTTTCTGCCTGTGAATCCACAGCCGTTTCCAGCCATAAGCAGTGTCAGGATTCGACATTCCGGTTCTCATCGTAAAGCGGTTATTGGTTTTTATGAAATCTGACATTGTCTGCCAGCATCGGACGCTGACTGATACGAATCAGGGGTGGTGGATATTGCCCAGTAATACCGGGTGATCAGCGCCGGTGATGGGTGCTGTGTTTTGAGCCGATCCTTCGAGTCTTTCCCGCGCCAGCCAGGCGAATAACAGGCCCTCAACCCAGTCCGGGTCAACGCCGTAGCGACTGGTGGATTCAACGATGACATCCGGTAGCGCGGCGGCAATTCTACGCATCAGGAATGTATTGTGTGCACCACCGCCGCAGACCAGTAAGCGATCAGGTTCAGTGGATTCACGAATGCAATTGGCGATACTCATAGCGGTCAGCTCTGCCAGCGTGGATTGCACGTTGACCGGTTGCTTGTCTGAGTCGGCCAGTTTGTTCTCCAGCCAGTGGATATTGAAATACTCAAGCCCCGTGCTTTTTGGTGGTGACAGGCTGAAATAAGGATCATCCAGCAGATTTTCCAACAGTGCGTTGTCTACCGACCCCCTGGAGGCCCACCTGCCGTTGTCGTCAAAGTCCTTTTGCAGGTGGCGTTGGGTCCACATGTCCATCAGGCAATTTCCGGGGCCGCAGTCAAAGCCGTTGATACCACCGCTAGACGGTAAAAATGTTAGATTGGCGATACCGCCCAGATTGAGAACTGCACGGTTTTCTGTTTGGCTTTGAAACAGTTTTTGATGGAGCAATGGGGCCAATGGCGCGCCCTGGCCGCCTGCCTGCAGGTCTGCAGTGCGGAAATCAGCTACCACGGTGGAATTGGTACCCTTGACGATCAATTCGGGTTTGCCCAGTTGGATGGTGATCGGCTTTTCACCATCCGGTTCGTGCCATACGGTTTGGCCGTGTGAGCCGATCGCCCGGATATCACGAGTTTCCATACCGGTATCACGGAGCAGGTTTTGGGCGGTGCGGGCGAAGAACCGTCCCAGGTTTTCATCCAGTAATGTCGCAATATCTTTTGATGGAGGAGCGCCGGTCTCAATCAACTGGTCAAGGGTTGATTTGATTGCAGTTGGGTATGGGGTGCACACGGCATGCAATATTTCCATTTTTCCCCGGTTAAAATTGACCAGTACCGCGTCTACGCCATCGCGGCTCGTGCCCGACAACATACCGATGAACAGTTCATCACTCATGGGCTAATGGTCGCGTACATCGAGGCGGATTCAAGACGGCTCAACTGTGATAATACCGGCGCGGCCTGTTGCTGAAACTCTGCCAATTGGGTTTTAGGGAGTGGGTCTGCCTTGGGTAAAGAAACGGTTCGCGGGTTGCGGTGAACCCCATTGAGCAGAAACTCATAATGCAGATGCGGACCCTGGGCCAATCCTGTTGAGCCTACGTATCCAATGACTTGCCCCTGTTTGACCCGTTGGCCTTTTTTGACCGTACGCTTGGTGAAATGCAGGTACTTGGTGACAATGCTGTTGGCGTGCTGGACAAACACGTGGTGACCGTTGTACTTGCTGTAGGCTGAGCGAATCACTTTTCCGTCACCGGCGGTGAACACCGGTGTGCCCCTGGGCGCTTTGTAATCGATGCCATTGTGGGACGTTACCCGTTTCAATATCGGGTGGTAACGCTTGGGATTGAAGTTGGAACTGATATAAGAAAAATTCAACGGTGCGCGCAGGAAGGCCTTGCGCATATTGCGTCCGTCAGGTGCAAAATGCTGGATGCGGCCATCGATATCAAACCGCAAGGCCTGGAATTTCTCGCCCTGGTTTACAAAAGTGGCGCCGATAATCTCGCCATCGCGCAAGAAACTGCCATCCCGGTAAATTTTTTCGTAGACCAGAAAAAAGCGGTCGCCTGCACGGATGTCGAGTACAAAATCGATATCCCAGCCAAACAGGTTGGCCAGTTTCATTACCATTCCGTCGCTGAGACCGGCCTGTTTGCCGGCCAGGAACAATGACGAGGTGATCGTACCGCTGGTTTCTTTGGGCTCGGTGATAATGTCGCGCGCTTCGGTGCGGGCATGAACCTGTTGACCATCGTTTTCTATGATCAGGTAATGGGCTTCGTCGGCCGCGTATCGCATGCGTTTGAGTGAACTGTCCGCATGTCGCTGGAATTCGAACAGATCGCCGGGCCGGATATTTTTCAACTGTCTGGTCACTTCACTCAGGCCCATAATTCGGTGCAAGGTACCGGCGCTGAAACCCTGTTGCCGGAAGATGCCATCGAGTGACTGGCCAGGGCGGACCGTGACCCGATCCCATTCCTCAGCTTGAAAATTGATGTCCGGCTTATTCGTGGTAGTGATTTGTAGCAATGAATCTTCTGCAAATGGCGTCTGGAAATCATGCCGCACAGGCAGGTTGAGATTAATCACCCTGTTGGCGATATCTGCCTTATCTTCACCGCTTTGAAGACCACCCAACGCAATGCCAAAAGCAATCAGCGTAACGGCAAACAAGAGCAGTTTTGTACGGGTTAGCCTGATGTGGAAGTGTTGCAATTTTCCGGTCAATTCGGAAAAGTAGGTCTGATTTTGCATACGGCGGTATGACCCTCGTCGGAGTCGTGTGTTCAGGCTGTGCTAAAGATACCACAGGACAGGTAATCCATAGTGTGAATTTGGCTCTCAGTGGTGCAATATGCGTGATTGGGGTGGAGGCTTTTTGTACAAGGCAATACAATGCATTTTCTCTACTTCACTGCGGCCCTAACCGGCCCCACATGGACCGGTATAAAACGGACAGATATATGACGGATGTAAAACAAGCCCTCGAGTTGATTTCAAGGGGCACCGAAGAAATCATCAAGATCGAGGATCTGCAAAAGAAACTCGAATCGGGAAAGACATTGCAAATCAAGGTGGGGTTTGATCCTACGGCACCTGATTTACATATCGGCCACACCGTGATAATCAACAAAATGCGTCAGTTTCAGGACCTTGGCCACGAGGTAACTTTCCTGATTGGCGATTTCACCGGCATGATCGGCGATCCCACCGGCAAGAGCGCAACCCGTAAACCGCTGAGCAAAGAACAAGTCCAGGAAAACGCAGATACCTATGCTTCCCAGGTGTTCAAGATTTTGGATCGCGACAAGACCAGGATTCGCTTTAACTCCGAATGGCTGGGTGCGCTTGGCTCCGATGGCATGATACGTTTGGCTTCCAAGTACACGGTGGCGCGCATGCTGGAACGGGATGATTTTGAAAACCGTTACCGCAATGGCCAGGCCATCGGCTTACACGAGCTTTTTTATCCGTTGGCACAGGGTTATGACTCGGTGGTATTG
>Ga0209988_10003014_pt1 | contig 11146 bp, 13 predicted proteins | sample N075metaG_FD_183115 | JGI IMG/M metagenome (GOLD analysis project Ga0209988, IMG submission 183115) | Deep subsurface microbial communities from Kermadec Trench to uncover new lineages of life (NeLLi) - N075 metaG (SPAdes) (version 2) | ecosystem: Environmental > Aquatic > Marine > Ocean trench... | reverse complement strand
CGCGTCACAGGGGAAACGGCCGCCGAGTAGAAATGCAGTCAAGCAACTAACGGAAACGGTTCTGCGTATAAATTGATATTTTCTGCAAACGCGCCCCCGCTACCAAACATCAGGGACACCTGGTTCCTAGCTTTCGTCCCGACGATACATGGCCGTCTATTTAGTGCTTTTTCTACGCTTAGTCAATCACCGTAAATGGAATAACGATGCATCGGCACCCTGTCACGCAAGTGCATTTCGCGTATGGAAGGTCGGGTGTTTTGTCGAGATCGAATTTCTGCCCATCGAGTGCTATACAGGCAGCACAGGTCCGACCATCACATATAGCCGATACTTCAGTCGCTATGACGAAATCGGAGTTCTCGCGAAAACGTGCCATTCGCTCTGCGTGTCGCTTGGCAAATTCTCGATCTCTTTCCTCTCTGGTTAGTTTCTGTGACATAGCCGTTATTTGAAAAAAGACCAGACAAATTGTATATGCGTAGAAGGCGCTGCGCTGCCGCTTTGGAAAGCTGTTTCGTGATTTGCCCCTCCCATCAACCTGCAGACCAGGCCGATACTTAGCTTTCGCCCCGCTGATAGCGCGTATTGCTACCTACAGCGCTACCCAAAGAACAGAGGGCTGCGTCGCGAATGAAATGGTGTAAATGACGGGTGACGATTGCGACATGCATTAGGGGCAACTTTGGGGGCAACACAGGAGTGGCGACAATAAAAAATACCTTATAAACAAATAGTTATCTTCTACATTCGGTAGTACCCTTCACCACCAAACAAGCATCCAAAGCCGTTCCGAGAAATCCGGGACGGCTCTTTTTTTCTTTAAGAACAATGCGTTATAGGGAATCCTAGCCGCGACTGTCTGGCTAAACAGCAAAAGATGTGGTTCATTTTCCCGCATAATATGGCGCTAGCGCCAGGGCAAATGGGCATTGCACCAATACCTGGGATACATGGTCGTCATGGCGCCTGATCGGCCGGCGGTCGGTCCCGGTTACATTTCGCGCATGGTTACGACGTCCGTTTCGCACTAAGTGCGCCAGTTTCCCTCTTTTAAGTTGTCCAGAGGTAAGCCAATCCTGCTGAAATCATTAAAAAGCTTGTTAATCGGGTGCTTTCGATACGCGGGGGTAACAACTTTTCTGCGAGAACAAACAGACTGATAGCGAGTATCCAGAGTAAATTCATTACTCCTCCGATAAATAATAAGCACATCAACATCCAGCAACAGCCGAGGCAATAAAGTCCATGACTGAAGCCCAACTGAAAAGCAGCTCTATGTCCTTTCTGGTAACGACCAGCAAAGAGCATCAGGGGGGACTGGCAATGTTTAAGACAAGCATCTTTTAGTGGAGTGAGTTGATAAAGTCCTGTAATGATTAACAGCCCAGAACCGAGTTTGGCACTTGTTAAAACCATCATTGGAGATAAAAGCGCGATAATTTCTAGCAACCACTGCACTGTGGTGGCAATAATGCTAAACAAAGTCCAGATCGTAATGTAGGCTAGGACAAATACCAAAATTGGAGTAAATATTTGCTGATGGGTTTCATCTTTGGAAGCTAATCTGGCGAATATAAGCACTGATCGCATGGCTGATGGCAGCATCATGGCTACCATCATAATGGCCCACATGAGAAACATCATAAAAAAATCGATGATTTTCCAGGGTTGAATGCCAGCGTTCATCACCCTGTCTTGCATATTATTATCTAACTGGAACAGATAAACCCATGACAGCAGGGCAACCGCCACTAACGAGCTGATCAGGATTATCTGATCTCGCTGTCTAAGTGATAGTTGCCCGGAATCGCTCAAGAGGCTTGAACTAAACCATCCTGATTGAAATGTATTGTGCAGAATTGCCCATAGCTATCTTTCAAATTCATTTCAATGGGACCTGTCACTGTCGCTGATGCTCTGCCTAATTCGGCATAGGTATATTCAAAACTACCGGCGGTTCTGGTAATAGCAATATGGTAGGGCTCACCACTATGCACATTAATTTCAGGTCGGCCAACGACATCCACCATACCAGGGACCTTCAAAACACCGGTGCGCGCTTCTATATCAACCGCTATTTCTATGGATTTCCACTGCGTTTCCAAAAATTCCGAACAGACTGAGCTAAATATAAAAAAGTGAGTGGCTCCCTGCTCGCAGGCCTCTCCAGAAACGATTTTTTCTAACGCCACTCGCTGTTCCGTATTCGCATTTTCATCAAGAATAATGAGTCTGCGACCATTTCCTTCGGCAATTTCACCCGGAAATGCAAAAATGACCACATATTTCAAACCATCGAGAGTGACATCGTCATAATGGCCTTCTTCGATAATTCCTCCCATGATGAAATCACAGAAGCCATTGGTAGTGGGTTGATTGAATTGACAACCACAATTTAACTCACAATTGCAGTTAGCGAAGGTAGTCGCGCGTATCATCCATTGATCAGGCATTATAGAGTTGCTCCTACTTAGTGATTTTGTAAGATTCTAGCAGCTTTATAACTATCTGGCCGTATTTAGCTACCCGGCAATGCCACTGGCGTGACAACCGGAACACCAGAGATACGTCCACTCCGGTCCTCTCGTACTAGCAGCAGCTCTTCTCAAATTTCCAACGCCCACGTGGATTTCCCGCCGTCAGACAGACACCGCTCCGGTGCATTTTGAGGCTTGTTCAAACGTGTCTGGGGCAAATTAGTATGCAAGCTGCTGCCAGGAGCTGATACAAACCACGTCAGCGCTTTTGCCACCGATATGCGTCCAAGCGAGCGATCTTACGGTTCGTATTTGCGGATTTTTCGTCAGGAGGAGCGCCGTCCAGTCCGCGGTGAACACGCTCGCTGTTGTAATATTCCTTAAACAGCGCCAATTTTCGCTTCAGATCACGAGCACTCCAGTAAGCAGCTCGATCGAGATACTCTCGACGAATGGATGCGACAAAGGAACGTAAGGCACAGTCTTCACCTCCGTACGATGGCTGAGCGTAACAAACGGGCAGGGCGCACCAAGACTGCACACAGCCCAACAATGGCCCGGTCGCTCGGTCGAAGAACCGGTGCTCGAACTCGCGGGCGATTGAGGATCAGAAGCGGGTGTTTTACAAGCAGTGATTCAGCAACGATGGAGCGAGCACCGCCAGGCCCGAACAAGCGGGCAACCGTTACGACGAGGTGCATGAAAAGTATGCCGAGATCACGCATCGCCGAGCGGGGCAGTGAGTGCGTTGCGTCAACTCAAAAAAATCGCCGATCGACGAGGAGGCGGTTTTTAGGCATAGGCCGTGCGCTGGAACTGCCCGCTGGTGGGTCGCCAGGAGGTGTTGTGTGAAAAGGATTTCATGCCGGTCCAGGCTTGTTGTAATAAGACCGACCTCTTGCTGCGGATTCCCGGGCTAGTAGTCAGGGAAATTCTCGGCCCGATACCTGGCGGGATCCGCCAGCACCTCGTCGCGCGCACGTTTGACTTCTCTTTCGGTCAACAGTCTGAAATTCTCTGGCAGCGTATCGCTATTGAATTCTGTCAATATCCAGTTGACCAATTCCGTCAGTCTCTTGTCGTCGATAGGAACCTGGGATGCGCCCGGCACTCGTACAATATAAGAGCGACCCGCAGGCTCGGCAACCAGACGACCAATGACGTCATGCAGTGTCGGTACCTGTGGAGAGTGGCCTGTTCCATCCGGCAAGTGACAGCCGCTACAATGCAGCAGGTAATCTGTCCTTGGGTCCGCCCGCAACGATGAAGTGGCGATGAGCAGCATTGCCGCAAACAGCATTGATCTTGCGGCAATCAAGATCAACTCCCGAGGCCTGCTGCCTCACCCAGTATGCCGGCGACGGTACAGTGATAAGTATGGGCTTTCGTGCCGAAGCACCAAAGAATATTGTTGGCCTTGGACGGAAAATACACCGGTTTTTCCCGTTCACTACCGTGGCAACTACAACGGCGGCAGACAGCCTTGCCACAGCAGTCGTTGTAAGAGATCAGATAATCCCTGTCATCGGCGGGATTGTGGCAGGTACCGACCCAAGTGATCGGCGATAATTCAGCGCCGGGTGGGCAGGAAGTCACTGTGCCACCGCAACAGGCACAGAGCGTGCCGCCCAGCGCGCAGTAACGCCAATAATCGCAGCTCTGCGAATCGCCAATTTCCTGCGGTGCCTCCTGCGCCAGTGATCGGGCAACCGGCAGCAACGGTAGTACCGCCGCGCCGGCGAACAGCGCGCCAAGCCTGCCCAGGAAACTACGCCGGGAAATAAGTCTCGCCAACAGGCGCGCGCTTTCCGTGGTCCGGCTGTCCAGCCAGACGTAACCGTGTTCGATGAGTTCACTGGGTTTCATAAGGATTGTTCCTTCACCGAGGATTCGTAGTCGGATTCGAGGGAGCCCATGTAATCTTGCAACGTCGCGACGCCTGAGTCCATCGCCTCCACGAGACTTTCCAGATGCTCACGCGTGTTGACCAATCCTTTACCGTGCAAGGTGCCGTCGCCTCCAATCAACAGTGCGAAGGGCAGTTTGCTAACCTCGTAAGCCATGCCAAGGCCCTCAGACAGGACGTAATGATAATCGTCCAGTTTGAGATCACGCGCGTAGGATTCATGCTGTTCGAGTTTTTCGCCGTCGCTTGCGAATACGAGGCGCATGCGTTTGCCTTCTCTCTTGGCCAGCGATTTGGCGGTCGGTACCAGGGACTTGCAGATGGGGCAGGTCGGCGAAATAAACAGCACAAACGTCGCTTCACCGGTCGGATTCGCGCCACCAATGACAACGTCGTTGCCGCGGAGGTCGCCTAGCGTCATCGCCTCGGTTTGTTCTCCCACTTTAGGTCCGCTGGTGGGCATCAGCGCACCGGCCGGTGCGACGCGTTCGTGGAGGATGCCGACCTGCCGAGCCAGCGCCAGGACGATCAACGCCAAGACGGCGACCAACACCCACAATACGACGTTGGAAACGAGCAATGCTTCAGTCACGCCGGTTCCTCCACGTACCTATTGCGGCCTCGTTGTTCAGCAACTGGTTTGCCGCGCCATAAAGTAAGACGATGGCCAGCAATCCGGCAACCAGCGTTACGTAGTCGACCCATTCAGTGGCCCGTTCGCGTACCGGTAAAGAAGCCGTCAGTGCGGCTGTGATCAACAAGGAGTTTCGTAATACGAGACCCCAGGACAATTGCTGATCGCTGCCCGCATTCCGTACCGTACCGCAACCGCAGTCGATGTGTATGCGTCCGCGGAGAAGATTAATGATAATACCGGACGTATAACCCGCCAGGAGTACTGCGCTCGCGAGTGCTACAAATACAGGCTGTATTGCCAACAACCACGCGACGCCGAGCAGTGTCTCGATGATTGGCAGCAAGATGCTGACCGGTGATATCAACATCTCCGGCAAGAGTTCATAGGCTGCAAGTGTGCTCCGAAATTTCCGTAACGATGACAGCTTGTGAACGGCTGCCAGCAGGAGCAGCAATCCAAAGCCCACTGAGATAATGTTAAGGGCCAGCGGATCAAGCATCGTTCAGAGATCCTGCATCGAAAAAGGACCCGGGCCCGGATCATTGATCGTACGATCAAGACTCAGCTTCAATGCATCGTAAATGTGAAGCCCACCTTCATCATCGGACACGATAAGTTTGGGCTCGAATTCCTGCGTCACCATGATGTTGCTGGTTTCGACTTCGAGTTCGATGCGCGCAATGCGGCGTTGTGCCGCCAGGTTGAAGACCCAAACCTCCGTACCGGGATCCTGGTGCGTATATTCCCCGCCCTGATGCACGAGGATATAGAGGAGGCCGGTGCCTTCGTGTACGGATTTCAACTGGAAGCCGCCTGGCCGCCAATTTTCTTCGGCGTCCTCTTCGCTGATCATTGACCATGCATCGCTGATATGGATCGTGTTGCGATCAACCGTCACGTGGAATACGTCGCCAAGATGTGAAACCAGCAACCAACCGCCGTTAAATGGAACGGGGTGATCAAACACGGGGTCATCTTCGACGGAGAAGAATTTGCGACTGCGCTCACGATTCGATTCGCTGCCCTCGTCATCCAGTTGCACCAGTTGCATTGTGCCATCGCCGCAGATCATCAGGAAGTCGTTATTTCCAACCGCCATGATGAGTGCACATCCCGGTGTCGAGATTTCTCCAGCCAGCGATCGATCCACGATATCAACGATACTGACTGACGCGGCGGGCGTCATATTGAAAATGCCGACGTGCCGTCCATCACTCAGCAACTGGATGTAAGTGCGAAACGGCAAAATGGCAATTTTATTCGGTATTTCCACCTCGGCAATCGGCGACAGATTTTCGAAATCGTAGATCGTCAATAAGTCGGTTCGATCACCGTGTGTTTCGCGGGAATAGTAGGACTCAGCGGCGTAAAACTCCTTGCGTGCCGGATTGGGTTGCACTGCGGGTGTCTGGCGGGACGTGGACAACAGGCCCTGCATTTCACCGGTGGTGGCGTCGTATATGTACGCGCCATGCCCCCAGGACATCGCAATGAACCAGTTCTCAGACGGATCGTCCATGATTTCCACCGTCGGAGCCTGTGGCGCAAGTTGCGCATTTGCTAACGGTATCAAAAACGTCAAGTACAAGGCCAGGAGTGCGATCGCGCGCATCGTTCTTATCCTCCGTTGCCGGTGAATATTGGAGTCCCTCACTCGCGCCGCAGTCTAGCACGCTTGCTGATCCGGCGGCGATGGCAGGCGAACGGATACGATATCCTGAAAATGGCGGACTCGGGCCCGCGATGATGGAGCGTGCCCGCGTCTCCCGTAGACGGAATCATTTTTCTCGTGGGTGAATCAGTGGGCCACGATCTGCGCCCTCAGCGCCCTAAGGATCGACAGCAACGCCTGTTTCCCGGGTTCCGCGGCGCCCGGACGATCCATAGCATCCCCCAGATGCTGGATGACGTCGTCAGATTGTTGGTCCACGATTCTTAATCCTTTACGTGTATCCGTCATGTTCCTTCCCCGGTAGAGACATGGCCCACCGTTCCGCTTACAGAAGTAGCACTACAAAGTGCTGTCGAATTTGTCCGCCCTCCGCCGAGTTATTGCGGCGATTGTCGAGGATTTTAATTCAGCGCCAGGAAATGCCCGTGCTCATGCAGCCGAATTCTGCATCCGGGCTAGGGTATTATTATCTGGGCAGGGCGAGTCGGACTACGGGGCATCCATTGGTTGACGGTCAACGACATCGTCGCTGCGCAAGCAGGACAGAGCCTCAGCATGAATACTCATGTGCAATCCCTGTTCTCGACAAATCGCCGAATTCGTTGCGCCGCATCTGACATGATCTCTTCATCGCGTAGAAATCCAATTCTCACGAATTTCTCGACGGATGCTCCGAAAGCGAAGCCTGGCACTACCGCCACACCGGTCTCAGCCAATAATTCATTGGCAAATTGATCGCCGTCCATTCCAAGGTCGCCAACCCCTACCAGCAGAAACATTCCGCCATCCGGTCGGTAGACATTGACTCCTTTAATGCCGGTCAACTCCGCACAAAACCGATCGCGGCGTCGGCGATATGTATCGATCATCGCATGAACACTCTCCAGGTCATTCTCAATCGCGAATGCGGCGGCATCTTGCGAAAATTGGCTGACACCGAACAGTAAAGCCTGGACCAGGTTCACGAGGCCCCGAGCCAATGAGGTCGGCGCAATGACCCAGCCGATTCGCCATCCAGTCATTGCGTGCGATTTGGAAAGACTGTTGACGACGACGACGTTGCGCTCACTCCCTGGAATGGACAACGGCGAATGATGTTCGCCGTCAAACACCATCGACCAATAAACTTCGTCGGACACGAGCCAGATACCGTTTTGGTGGCATACCGATAGCAGTTCATTGATTGCAGACTGGACAAATACGGTTCCCGTTGGATTTCCGGGTGAATTCAGCAGTATCGCTTTCGTCCTGGGAGTGATGGCAGCTTGTATCTGGTCAACGTTCAGTGCAAACCCCGATTCAGGATCCAGAGGAATTCGCACGGCATCGGCACCGCCGGCCCGAACGACCGCGTCATAGGTAGCGTAGGCAGGCTCCAGCAGAATCACTTCATCGCCAGTCTCGGCCAGGCACAGAAATGTTGAAAACAGCGCGCACTGCGCGCCGGGAAATACGACGATCCTGTCCGGCTCCACGGTCTGTCCATACAGACCCGATGCATGGCTGGCAATCTGCTTGCGCAGAGCAATTTCACCCTGTATCGGCGAGTAATGCGTCCGGCCCGATGTCATGGATTTCGTCGCGGCGTCGACAATCTCTTTGGGTGTATCGAAATCGGGGTCGCCCACTCCCAGGTGAATAATATCTTCACCTCGACGTTCCATTTCTGCTGCTTTATCCGTGACGTCCCAAGCCCTGGATCGCGGCCCGGAGCAACGCTGTACCAATGCCGTCAGCTCAAAAGGAATATCGTGCGCCATCGGATCTGTCCCCCGCCAAGAAGTTTTCGAATGATGGCCGGTTTTCTCATGTAACGGTAGTGAAGTCCACCGGTCTTCCCGAGTGACACGATGCGCCGTGTGACCGTGGTCAGCCGATGCGCGACAAGCTCACTGTCCTCCAGTGCGCCCATTCGAATGGCGAGGTCAATACCCTCGGCGATACGACGATCGAATTACATGACCTCGGCATGAATCACGCCCACGTCTATTTTGATCCTGCGCAACGCGACGATGCGATCCAACTTCGAACGGCGGTCGGCCGCCGGTTTCGGGTTCGACTGGGATCAGTACACGATGTCCCGGTTGGTCCGCACCCAAAGGGGATGTTTCAAATCGTCATTGCGAATGACCAGTTTGGGATCGTGGTACCGTGGCTGATGATAAATCGACGCGGACTGGATGTGCTCCTGCACCCGGAGACCGGCGATGATCTGGCAGATCACACTCGATTGGCTATCTGGATGGGGCAACCGTTACCACTGGTGTTGGACGCATTCTAACGAGAACGATTAAGACAGGACTACTATCGAATGAAAAAAATTAGCATTGCAAATTGGCACGAACTTCAGGATCGAACACCGACACCTGCGTTGGTTGCGGACGTTGACCTGGTGATTATCCGCTATGACGATTCCGTCAGCGTGTTGTACGGACGCTGCGCTCATCGTGGTGCGCTGATGGCCGACGGGCATGTGGATGGCGACAATCTCATCTGCGGTGTCCACGGTTGGGACTATCGAGTCGACACCGGTATCAGCGAATACAAAAACAGCGAAACACTGCCGAAATTCAGCGCTTGGATAGAAGACGGTCAAGTGCGGGTAGACGAGGATGAGATCGCGAAGTGGGCACAGGCACATCCGCAACCCTATAATCGTGACGCGTACCAGGGCGCATATCAGGATCCGACCGGTACGGCCGACGAACCGCATGTCAAGTTTATTCGAAAGCTCGCAGACGAGGGGCTGTCAAAGACGGGTCATCACGGTCCGTCTGCCGCGATGGGCGTACCACGCGACAGTTTGCCCAAATGGGACGACCTCCAGTTCGTGGTTGGTCAGTTGCACAAACTGCCTTTACTGGATGAGGAGCCTGTCGGAACAGGTCTGGTGATCGGGCCGAATGCGCGCAAGCCGCTGAGCCTCGATATCCCGTTGTTCGTGTCGGACATGAGTTTTGGTGCGTTGTCCGAGGAAGCCAAAGTTGCACTTTCCAAAGGTGCGAATCTGGCCGGGACCGGCATTTGTTCCGGGGAAGGCGGCATGTTGCCCGAAGAGCAGGCTGAAAACTCCCGATATTTTTATGAACTTGCATCAGCACGATTCGGCTTTTCCTGGGACAAGGTGCAAAAAGTGCAGGCGTTCCACTTCAAAGGCGGGCAGGGTGCGAAGACCGGAACCGGCGGACACTTGCCCGGCGACAAGGTTAGAGGCAGGATCGCCGAAGTTCGTGGGCTGCCCGAAGGACAGCCGGCCGTCTCACCGGCGACATTCCCGGAGTGGAAGTCGTTGACTGAGTTTAAGGACTTCGCGGCCGAGGTGCGCGAAAATACCGGCGGCATCCCGATTGGATTCAAACTGTCGGCGCAGCATATCGAAAAAGACATCGACGCAGCGTTGGAAGTCGGCGTTGACTACATTATTCTCGACGGCCGTGGCGGCGGTACCGGTGCGGCACCGCTTATTTTCCGTGACAATATCTCCATACCGACCATTCCGGCTCTGGCGCGTGCGCGGCGGCACCTGGATGCCAGTGAAAGATCTGACGTAACGCTGATCATCACTGGCGGGCTAAGACGTCCTGCCGATTTCGCCAAAGCGATGGCGTTGGGAGCCGACGGTATTGCAGTGGCCAATGCCGCCATTCAGGCGATCGGTTGCATCGGTATGCGCGCCTGTCATACCAATAATTGTCCGGTCGGCATCGCAACACAGAAGCCGCACCTTCGTGCGCGTCTTCCGGTGGACATCGCGGCTGAGCGGCTGGCGCGTTTCTTGTCGGCAGCAGTGGAATTGATGACCGTATTGGCGCGCGCAGCCGGGCACCGGCACCTCAATGAATTTTCGGTCGACGACCTCACGACCTTCAAGACCGATATGGCCAGTCTGACCGGTATTGCATACGGCGGTGTCGGCAGAACCTGATTTGACTCTGTGGGCAAAAGTGACAACCCACAAACGGCCGTTGCTCGAACCAGCATTGAACCGTGAACAAACGGTCTTCTGAAAGTCGTCTTGCGCGCGTGTGCAGAATCGTTTCAGTGGCTGCAGCATGGCTCCGACAGAGTTTCTGCGCGCTACAGCATGATCGGTGGATCTAATAAGGACTGGATTAATCCGCAAGTAATGGGTGGAGTGAGAGGATTGCCTCGCTGGTCGATCAGTTTCGCTGATCTCGGTACGAACCTCCGGCCCTGCCTCCCAAAGGCATCGAGGCGTCTATAAGTGGTTGTTATTAAGAGGTATACTGGAGACGCCCGTGGATGTAAGTGCCCAACAGGTCATGGCGGGCCCGGACGGATCCCGGCAATATTCTGGCACTCTACCAGCGGCGAACAGAATCACCGGGTTGGATCGGTACAATAGGACGCTCTCGGGACGGGTCGGGATCTTTTCACATTGGACGGATGGGACAGGAGGTGCGGCGCTGGAAACTCGAACACGCCTGGAT
>Ga0209988_10003012_pt1 | contig 11146 bp, 9 predicted proteins | sample N075metaG_FD_183115 | JGI IMG/M metagenome (GOLD analysis project Ga0209988, IMG submission 183115) | Deep subsurface microbial communities from Kermadec Trench to uncover new lineages of life (NeLLi) - N075 metaG (SPAdes) (version 2) | ecosystem: Environmental > Aquatic > Marine > Ocean trench... | reverse complement strand
CGGGGTTAATGTGTTGTACACATTTTTGATTTCGCTAGCCTTGTCTTTGGTGTTTGGCGCTTATCCTGCGTTGCGGGCTGCGAAGCTCGACCCGATCATTGCCTTGAGGGGCAACCACTAGTGCTCCTTCAATGTAATAACTTAGGATCAGTGTTCACCAGAATGTTCAGCACAAGGCACCTTCGCGCCGGAATAGTGGTTCTATGCCAAGCGAATGTAACGCAGTGATGGGCATTCTGGTGAGCACCCGCAGGGCGAGCACACAAGCCGTCATCTGCTGTGTTAGCGCTTCTCGGTATAGCACCACTATGCCTTCGAAGCACTGCCTTGCAGCTAACAGCTTGTGTGTTCGCTGATCCTAAGTTATTACATTGAAGGAGCACTAGTGGTTGCCCCTCAAGGCGATGATCGGGTCGAGCTTCGCCGCCCGCAACGCAGGATAAGCGCCAAACACCAAAGACAACACAAGCGAAATCAAAAATGTGTACAACACATTAGCCCCGGTTAACGCCAATTGCCAATCTAACAGCCATGCACCCACCATAATGCCAAAGGCACCGACGAGCAAACCGGCCACGGCGCCGATCAAGGCGATCATCACTGCCTCGGACAAAAACTGCGCCATGACCTGGCGAGGTAGTGCCCCTAAAGCCAATCGCAAGCCAATTTCGCCATGTCTTTCACGAACCGACAACAGCGATACCGCCATTAAGCCGACGCTGGCCAGACCCAATGTCAAGGTCGCAATACCTGCCAGGAATCGGGACAAGGATTGTTCGGTCTTATCCAGCATCGCCAGCATTGCTGCCTGGTCACGAACGGTGAAGTCATCCGCCGTTTTAGCTGACAAACCATGCCGGCTGCGCAACAGTTCACGGATATTGCTTATGGCGGTGACGATCAGCGACTTCGATACGGCCTGGACAAAAATTCGATCAACATAATCGACACTTAACAGTCTGCGCATCGCAGTAGTGATCGGTACCAGGATGCGGGCATCCTGTGATGACCCGGTCGAATCCGCTCCTTTTTCAGCCAGCACGCCGATGATGATGAAAGGCGCACCGGCCACCAGCAGTCGTTGACCCACAGCCTGGCTGTCACGAAACAATTCGCGCTTCACCTGGGCGCCGATGACCGCTACCCGGTTGTTATCAAGCAGATCATACTCATCAATAAATCGCCCGGCCGTCAACGGCTGATTGTTTGTGATCTGAAATTCGGGCGTAGTACCAATGACCGTCATATTCACGGATTTACCCGCATAGCGCAGATCAAAATTGTTCATCGCAATGGGCGCGGCCAATGCCACGCTGTCGAGCTCATCCATGATTGCACGCCAGTCACCCATGGTCAGTGTTTGATAACGCCGGCTGATGCCGCGCAAAGCCCCACTTTCTTTGCGCTGGGAGCCCACCGAAAGCAGGTTCTTACCCATGGCTTCAAGCGCGGACTGGTATGCCTGCTCTGCACCAGCCCCAACTCCGAATAATAAGGTAACCGCGGCGATTCCAATCATTATGCTGCTCGCAGACAGCAGTGTGCGCAGCCTGGCTCGCGATAAAGCCTTGATCGATAAGCTGAGGTTGCGACCCCACTTCACCGCAAAGCTTTAACCGGATCAAGACGGGCGGCCCGGAGCGCCGGAGCGATGCCTGAGGCAAGACCGACAGTGACAGCCGCCGCCAAACACAGAACTATCGAATTCATGGTGACAATCACCGGCATAGCGATATGCGTTGATACCAGGTTGGCAGCGCCCAGGCCGAGACCAATCCCAACCACTCCCGAGACCAGTGTGATGACCAATGTTTCGGCCAGAAACTGAAAACCAATATTCTTTTCGGTTGCGCCCAGGGCTTTGCGCAAACCAATTTCCGCGACACGTTCACCCACAACTACCAGCATGATAGTGGCGATCACAATAGCTGCGACCAATAGTACGACGCCTGCAGCCGCCACCATGTACACATTTAAAACGCGATTGGCCTTGAGGATCATACGGCCGGCAAATTTTGAAGTGTAAATCGCAAAGTCTTCCTTCTCGCCTTCCATAATATCGTGCTGATCGCGCAGGATGGCTGAAATTTGCTCTGCGTCTTCATCGACCAGGTCATGATTGCTGACAACCAGCTTGGCAACACCAATGTATTCGGTGTTATTCAGACGCCGCATCGCGGTGGTAATCGGTACAAAGATATCCTCATCACGATCCTCACCATGGGGATCAATACCGGCGGACTCCAACACCCCGACAATACGAAATGGTGAAGAATCGATAAGAATTTCTTCGCCAACCGGATCCGTGCCTTGGCCAAACAACAGCGCGGCAAGGCGATGACCAATCAACGCAACCCGGGCTTTTTTGGCAAGGTCGTCGCTGCTGAAAAAGCGCCCTTCGGTCACGCCACGATTCCATACGAATTCGGCTTGTTCAGTGTGTCCAAAGACTGCAGCCTGCCGGTTGATACCCTGGTAACTTATCTCAGACTCAGCGCCGCCAAAGCGTGGCGAACTGGCCACCACCTGGTCCATTGATTCCTCAATGGCCTCAATGTCGGCATAGGTCAGGGTTCTGGAAACAAGAAAAATGGTACCCGGGCCAAACATTTTATTAACCCGCTGTTTGATCTGCTTCTCGGCACCTGCACCAAGTGATTGCCCGGCGATCAATGTAGCCACGCCGATCATGACGCCGATACTCATAAAAAGTGTTCTCAGTTTATTACGTAGCATTATCCGAACACTGTTTTGAAGGAGCAATTTCCTGTTCATGGTGAAACTCCGTGTTGATGTGTCTGCCTCAAGCTATGAATTAGCGGGTTTGTACCGGCAGCTGACAAACGTCCATTATCGATGTACACCACGCGCGAGGCCTGACTGGCGAGTTGCGGGTCGTGGGTGATGAGCAAAATAGTTGAGCCGGCATCATTCAACTCACGAAACAGATCCATGATCTGACTGCCCGCAGCCTGATCAAGGTTTCCGGTGGGTTCGTCGGCAAGGATAATATCCGGATCATTGACCAGCGCCCTGGCGATAGCCACTCTTTGTTGCTGACCGCCGGACAGTTCACTTGGATAATGGGTCAAACGATCTTCAAGACCGACACGGCACAGGGTATCGATGGCCTTTTTGCGGGTGTCGCCGGAAATGCTTGTGTTATCACTGTAGACCAGCGGTAACTCAACATTCTCGGCGGCGGTTGTACGTGGCAACAGGTGGAATTGTTGAAACACAAAGCCGATAGTGCTGTTTCGGATCCTGGCAAGTTCGGTGGCTGACAGGCTGGATACTTCCGAACCCGCCAATTCGTAATCACCGGAGTCCGGTGTATCCAACAGACCCAGGATGTTCATCAGGGTGCTTTTACCCGAGCCAGATGGCCCGACTATGGCTACAAACTCGCCCCGTTCGACTTCAAAATCAACTTCGTTTAACACCTTCAACTCACCCTCGCCGGGTCGCTGATAGGATTTTGATATTTTCCGTAACTTGATCATTTAATATTTCTCCGTGTTGGGTTGAGTTCGATGACTTCTCCCTGACTGACACCACTTAAAATTTCGACTTTGCTTTCTGAACGCCAACCGGTTCTGACACCGGCTTCTATCCACTCGCCATCACGCTGAACCATCAAAAACTGGCGTCCATCCCGACGAATGAGCGCATTACGCGGTGCGGTCAGTGCATCTTCACGCTCGGCGACAACCAGTTGTACATGTGCGGTCATTTCGGGGCGCAGTATGAAACCTTCGGCGGGCTTAAAATCGAGACGCACAACATAATTCACGACCGTGTTTTGCAGCACAGCGCGTGGCTGGATGGCATTGACCGTGGCCTTGAATTCCATCTCCGGATAGGTGTCAACGGTAAAGGTGGCGAGCTGTCCCACCTCAATCCTGCCAATGTCGGTCTCATCCACATAGGCCAGCACTTCCAGCCGCTTGAGATCAACAATGGTTACAAAAGTCGGCGCCGAGAAATCTGCCGCAATGGTTTCACCTTCACGGGTTGAAACTGCGGCTACTACACCACTAATTGGGGCTTTGATTCGGGTGTAGCCCAGCACGATTTCCGCCGAGCGGAGCCGCGCCTTACTTGCCGCGAGTTGTGCATTCTCAACAGCAAGGTCGCGTATTGCCGTCTCCAGATCTTCGTCGGAAGCCAGACCCTGTCCAGCCAGACGCTGACGCCTTTTTAATACACTCTTTGCCAATGCCACTCGCGGTTTGGCCAATGCCACCTCAGCCCGAACCTGATCGACGGCGGCCTGTAGCGCTGTGTTATCCAGTTCGGCCAACAATTGATTGACCTCTACCTTGTCGCCAACCTCTACCGGTAAGCTCACTACCGTGCCGGAGATACGTGATCCTACATTGACTTCCGCACCGACCATGGGTCTGATAACACCGGTCGCGATCACGGTTTCGGTGAGTGTGCCAAGACGGACTCGCCCACTTTGGCGGGGTTCCTGGTCAGGGTCACGAACTTGGCCATCGCTGGACCAGGCATAAAATCCAGCCATGGAAACCAGAACAATAGTGACCATTGACCACCTCTTGCGCTGGCTGGTCACTCTTGAGTAATTCCGGTTATAAGTGCGAATCGTATTGACGTGTATTTCATGCAAGCCAATATACAAGCACCGTGTCAATGGCTGATGTCGGGTTTGTCACGGTTTGTCACAACGTGCTGAGACCGCAGCCTGTCACCAGGCTGCGGTTCAGGTAGATTTCGCAGGCGGGCTCAATCGCCTGCAACACGGTTATTTTTAATCCCGTGCGACTGGAATCATGAGATGTGCGTAGTCGGTATCACCCCACATTACCCATGGCCCACCGGTAGCAGGATCGGAGGTAATGCCTTCAAGCAATTCTTTCGGCACGATCAACATCAAGTGTGGACCGGTCTCCACATAGTCATCCGCTTCTTTTGCGTTCGGGTGATATGGATCAGAGTTGCTGACACCGCCACCGGGAGGATCGCCAAGCAACATGTATGAGAGGCCAATACCGGTCGCCTTGAATGCTGCCTTCGCACCCACAGCGGCCATCATCTCTCCCCAGACAGCGTCGATACAGACTGCTGCACCATCACCGGCCATCACTTCAGGAAGACAGGTCCAGCCATTGCTGCCCTCAGAGACGACTTCACCGTTAATGACGATGGTTGCATCGGCACTGACTGCGGTCGGCGCAGCAGCCCTTGAGTGGGCGATCAGCTTGTCGACGTCGCTGCCGGCAAAGCTGGTTCCGATCCCGGCGGCCAGTAGTGCCAGGATTAATACTGATTTTGAAATTGAGCTTTTGTTCATTTTTGAGATCTCCGATAGAGTTTTTAACAATCCCTTTTTTGGTTACTACACAACCCGGTTTGATGGCGGTTCGTCACCACTATGCCGGGAAGGGTGGTATAGGAAGTATAGGAGATTGATTTGAAAGTGCAGGGAAGAACATGGTCACGGGACATTCCGCCCACATTGATGTTGTGCATAAGATGTGCATCACGGTCATAATGCCGGGCTATGAAAGCTTACGACCTTATCGTTATTGGCGCAGGTGCGGCCGGTCTCATCTGCGCCATAACGGCAGCAAAACGTGGTCGACAGGTATTGGTGCTGGAAAGGTCTAATAAGCTTGGTAAAAAAATCCTCATGTCCGGTGGCGGGCGCTGCAATTTCACCAATCTGCACATTTCTCCAAGGAATTTTCTTTCCGCCAATCCGCATTTTTGTAAATCAGCGCTGAGTCGCTACACACAGTGGGACTTTATCGCATGGGTAGAACAGCATGGCATTGAATATTTTGAAAAAGAAACGGTCAATGGTTTGAGCGGGCAGCTATTTTGTCGTCAGTCTGCAAAGTTGATCGTGGCCATGTTGATTTCAGAATGCCAGCAGGCCGGCGTGGAGATTTTGCTTGATTGTGAAACCGAAGCGGTGCGTCATTCATCCACTGTGTGGCTGAGCAATGAGTACCGCAGGCTTGGCAAAAGCGACGATAAGGCCAATACGCCCAATCAAGGCTTTCATTTGAAAACCAGCCTGGGAAAGTTTTCTGCCGAGCAACTGGTGGTGGCCGCCGGCGGCCTGTCGGTGCCCAGACTTGGTGGCTCAGGGATTGGCTATGAGCTGGCGAAAAGCTTCGGTCTGCGATTATTAACCAAATCAGCTGGTCTGGTACCCTTCGTTTTCACCGATGCCATGCATGATTTCTGCAGCCGTTTGTCCGGTGTTTCAACTGAGGCGGTGTTATTTAACGATCCCTCACCCGAATCGCAGACTGCATCGTTCCGCGAAGACATCCTGTTTACCCACCGCGGCCTGAGTGGCCCGGCGACACTGCAGATATCCAGTTATTGGCGACCGGGCGAGCCTGTTATCGCCAATCTGCTGCCGGATCATGATATCTGGAAACTGTTGCTGAGCTGGAAACAGGATTATCCAAGAACCCTGTTGCGAACCCAGCTTGATCAGCATTTGCCGCGCAAGCTGGTGTTGGCGCTGGAACAGGTGTGGTGGGCGGAACTGGCGGAAACCGCGCTGGCCGAATGGCCCAATGTATGGCTGGAATCGGTTGCCCAGCAATTGGGTGGCTGGACACTAAAACCCGCTGCAACCGAAGGCTACCGCACCGCAGAGGTAACCATGGGCGGTGTTGATACCAGGGATTTATCTTCCAAAACCATGCAGTCGAGCGTGCCGGGCTTGTACTTTATCGGCGAGGTGGTAGATGTCACCGGCCATTTGGGCGGTTTCAACTTCCAGTGGGCCTGGTCGTCCGGGTATGTGGCCGGGGTAGCTGTCTGAGGCTATTTTTCGAAACGGATATCTACCATCAGGTCGTTGGCTATATCTTCGAGGTCGCTTTCCAACACATCGATGTCAGTGCTCTCGGGTACCACCAGCTGTGCCGTGGCTTTGAATAGTTCACCGCCACCCATTGATGCACTTTCAACCAGTGTTTTAAAATTGCGTACATTGACCTTGTGATTGGCCAGCAACAGGGTGATGTCGTGAACAATTCCCGGTCGATCATTGCCAACCAGGTCAAGTGTGTATTCGTGGGTTTTACCCAACGCGGGCGCCTCGTCACTGACATGGGCGATGATACGCAAACCTTCAGATTCAAGCCCATGCAGCTCCGCAAGACAGGCTTGCGTTTTATTTTTTGGTAAATTAACCAGCAGAATCCCTGCAAACTGGCCAGCCAGCGAACTCATACTACTCTGGGTCCAATTGCCATCGTGTTTTCTCAGGGTGCTGGAAACCGCCTCGATGACGCCAGGTTGGTCATCGGCTATAACGGTTAATACGATCGAAGTATTCATGGGTCTTTGCTTCAGTCTGTTGGTAAATGGATACGCCCATGATATCGGAAACCCACAGCAATTGGGATCAGGATTCTCCTACCATTACTCAATGACGGGCCATAAAAAAACCCCGGCATAGGAGCCGGGGCTTAATTTACTCTTAAGTATCTGTTTTAATCACCATCACCGTAATCACTCAGTTTTGGCCGGTACTTGACCAGCCGGTTTTGACCAACATGATAGGTGGTTGAAAAATCAGCCATAAAGGCAGCCGCTTCTTCCTCGCCCATTGCCTTGCTCAAGACATCGAAGAAACCCGGCTCTTTGGGCGCCATATCCGCAAAACTCTTGCGTGGGCTGACGATGGTTACCTGGTTGCCTTTGCCACCTGAAACGGAGTTACTGAACGCATAGTAAGACGGCCAGTCGCCTTCTTTGAGCATCGCATCAATTTTTTTCAGGCCATCATTAAACGCCTTGTATTTGCCCTGTTTAACATACCAGGTCGTAATTGAAATATACGGATAGTCATCCATGCTTTCCGGCCAGATTCCAAGTTCATCGTCAGCGCGTGTGATTGTGAAAACAGCACTTGCTATGTGCGGTTGAACCTCACTGTAAAACCTGGCGTCAGCTTCGTCATCCCAGTCATGCGTGGCATCAAGATCTTCCCAGTTATGACCGCCGCTGCGGGCGATATAATTGCCTGAATTGGGGCCGGTAATAATTGAATACCATTGCCAGCGAAAGGCGCCTTCCTTATCCGCCATAAAATGGTGATACGAAGTAATGGCCTCTTCCAATGCCTTTTCCTGACCGTCCTTGGCTGTAATTAAAACAAGTTGCGCAATACCATCGTTCTTTTCTTCGTCCTGCGCAACCGCATACGACATACCGCTAATCAATGCCAGGGCTACCAGCAGGATTAAAATTTTCTTGAATTGCATTTTCAGAATCTCCCAACATCATTTGTGAATAAACATAGCCACGCGGCCAGGATGGCGCTTGGTGGGTACTCTTCAGTATAGGAGAAATATCCGAAATTTCACAGCCGTGGCCGCGTAATGCTGCTAACAATACCTTCTGCCGCCTTGCGGGCATCCGCAACGGCGGTGACGACCAGGTCAGCACCGCGCACCATATCGCCAGCGGCAAATACTTTCGGGTTGCTGGTCTGGAAGGGATATTCACCGTGTTCGCTGGCGACTACCAGGCCCCATTGATCGGTGTTGATATCAAAATCTTCAAACCAGCTCTCCGGCGATGCGCCGAAGCCGTAAGCAACAATGACGGCATCGGCCTCAATACAGGTTTCGCTACCTTCGATGGGTTCCGGGCGACGACGGCCGGATTCATCTGGCAGACCCAGGCGGGTTTCGATCACCCTGACCGCGCTGGCTTTTCCATCGTTCTTAATAATTTCCAACGGCTGAACGTTAAAACGAAATTGCACACCCTCTTCAACTGCATGATCAACTTCCCGCTGTGATCCGGGCATGTTTTCGCGGTTACGACGATACAGGCAATGTACTTCACTCGCGCCCTGGCGTACGGCTGTGCGTACACAATCCATCGCCGTATCCCCACCACCAAGTACCACCACGCGCTGGTCTTTCAGATCGGTAAACGGGTGTTCACCGCTCGGCATATCGAGTAGCGACTTGGTATTGCCGATCAGGTAGTCCAAGGCCAGGTAGATTCCTTCAGCATTCTCCCCGGGCATTCCACCTTGCATGGAGGTGTAAGTACCGAGACCGAGAAAAACGGCGTCGTGATTTTCCAGCAGCTCTTTAAAAGAGATTTCCTGGCCGATATTGGCGCCCAATACAAACTGGATACCCATACCCTCAAGTATCCGACGGCGGGTTTTGATCACCTTGTGCTCCAGTTTGAATTCCGGAATACCAAACGACAGCAGCCCGCCAATTTCTGGTTGCTTGTCGTACACAATGGCTTTGACACCATTGCGTGCCAGTACATCCGCACAGGACAGGCCCGCCGGGCCAGCACCGATAATGGCCACCTTGTGCCCGGTTTGCACCACACCCGACAGATCCGGACGCCAGCCCTGTGCAAACGCAGTATCGGTGATGTGACGCTCTATCGCGCCAATGGTTACCGCGCCATAACCGGTGTTGAGGGTGCAGGCTCCTTCACAAAGACGATCCATGGGGCAAATGCGGCCGCAAATTTCCGGCAGACTGTTGGTCTGGTGTGCCAGTTCGGCGGCTTCTATGATGCGTCCCTCCCCCGCCAGCTTGAGCCAGTCCGGGATATAGTTGTGCACCGGGCACTTCCACTCGCAGTAGGGATTTCCACAAGCAATACATCGTTCCGATTGCGCTTCGCCGTCCTCTTTTTTATAAGGATCATATATCTCTCGAAACTCGTGCCGGCGCGATTCGATGGAGTGTTTGCGAGGCTCGGCGCGGTCGAGATCAATAAATTCAAATCTCATGCGTATGTTGAGCTTGCTCATCCGACCACCTTCAAGGGCACAGAAACAGCCGGTTTCTGAACATTTTCCTGTTTTGGCTTAACCACGCGAAACTTGAACATGAAGTGCTCAAAATTATCCAGGATCCGCTGCCCCCACACGCTGCCGGTGTAGCGAACATGGGCCTGGATCAGGGTTTTGACTAACACCAAATCAGCGCTGTCTTCAGCGATATTCAAATCTGATACCGTCACCTGTTCAGGATTGCAGCGGCGTTCAAAATTATCGTTCATGTCGAGCACAAAGGCCTGCCCCCCGGTCATGCCTGCGGCAAAGTTGGCGCCGGTACGACCGAGTACTACCACGGTGCCACTGGTCATATATTCACAACCATGATAACCAACGCCTTCTACAACGGCGGTGGCCCCGGAATTTCGTACCGCGAAGCGCTCGCCGGCCTGACCGGCAGCATACAGCTCACCGCCGGTGGCGCCATACAGGCAGGTGTTGCCGATGATCGCGCTGCGCTTGGCAACAATGGATGAATCCTCGTGGGGTGAGATAACAATCCGGCCGCCACTCATACCCTTACCGACATAGTCATTGGCATCGCCATGCAATCGCAGGAGCATACCCTTGGTGGCCCAGACGCCGAAACTTTGCCCGGCGGTGCCGGTAAATGTGAGCTCGTATTCTGCTCCGGCCAATCCATCACGGCCATAACGGCGGGCAATCTCACCGGCAAGCCGGGCACCGACAGAGCGGTCGAAATTACTGATTTCAAATTCCTGCTTGGCGCTTTCCCGCTTCTCCAGAGCGTCTTCAACACTGGCCACAACCCTGTGATTGAGCTCGCCCTTATCAAACGGATGATTGCGAATACCGCCATAACCCGCAGCCTTCGGGCCGCCGGCTGCCGCACTTGCCAGAATCGGGTCAAGATCAATACAACGTTGCTTGTCGGTCAGTGGCTCAATTTTCTCGAGCAGGTCGCTGCGCCCAATGATGTCTTCAAGTTTTTCGAAACCCAGGTAGGCCAGGTGTTCACGCACCTCCTCCGCGATAAAACGGAAATAGGTCATGACCCGTTCGGGTAATCCATGGAAATGGTCGCGTCGCAGTTGTTCATCCTGCGTGGCCACACCGGTCGCACAGTTGTTCAGATGACAGATGCGCAGGTACTTGCAACCCAGCGCCACCAACGGACCTGTACCAAATCCAAAACTGTCGGCGCCAAGAATCGCGCCCTTTATCACATCCAGACCGGTTTTGAGACCGCCATCCACCTGCAGACAAACACGGTCACGCATACCGTTTGCAACCAGCGCATGGTGGGCCTCCGGTAATCCCGTTTCCCATGGTGAGCCGGCGTATTTCACCGACGTCAGTGGACTG
>Ga0209988_10003011_pt1 | contig 11151 bp, 10 predicted proteins | sample N075metaG_FD_183115 | JGI IMG/M metagenome (GOLD analysis project Ga0209988, IMG submission 183115) | Deep subsurface microbial communities from Kermadec Trench to uncover new lineages of life (NeLLi) - N075 metaG (SPAdes) (version 2) | ecosystem: Environmental > Aquatic > Marine > Ocean trench... | reverse complement strand
CCTATCCCGGCCCTGGCTGGTCCAACTAGTACTCCTGCGAGGTGATATTGCCATGTTCAGAGCTAAGCAGATGATCCAAGACAAGACACAGTCCGCAGACAATGGCTGGTCCTTGTTAAGGGCTGTAACGCCGTATTGGGTCATCAGCAATGCTCCCTTCGGGCGAGCCGGGAAGCGCTCGTTCGCGGTGTTACGCCTCTTGTCAAGGACTGGGCCATTGCCGGCGAGATGTGTCTTGCGCCCAACCACTTCCCGACTCGCTGAACACGGCAATATCACCTTGCAGGAGTACTGGTCTGGACTTGATCTTCCCTCTATCCATAGCTACCGCTATGGCTTTCGGTCCAGCCCGGCGTCCAGCCGCAGCTGGCCGGCGCCATCATCCGGGATTCTGGTGCAATATGCGGGCTAATGGCATTGTCTCGAATTGGTCGGAAATCCCACCACACCCGCCGTTGGTGACCGTCAGCATTGGCCTGGTCTGCCTGGCGGTTTTGCTGATCTATTACGGCGTCAGTCCGGTTCTTCAGCAGGCCATGATCGAAGTGGGCGGAATGCACCCTTCCAGGCTGGCGCAGATTCTGGAGCAAACGGTTGCTTGGTGGTGGGATTTGTCCATGCTGACCGTGGTCACCTCCCTTTTTATTCATGCAAACTGGTTGCACTTGGTGGGTAACCTGGCGTACTTGTGGGTATTTGGTATGCCGCTGGAACAACGTCTTGGTCCCTTCGGCCTGTTGGCGGTGTTCCTGCTTGGCGGGGCACTGGCTAACGTGATCGTGGCCTTGCGTGTGCCGCTGCTTGATACGCCCATCATTGGGGCCAGTGGGGCGGTTTCAGCGGTTGTGGGCGCTTATCTCGGGCTGTTCCCCAGGCGCAAGATCGGGCTGTTCCTACCGCTCGGGCTCTACCTGCAATTTGCGCGGGTGCCGGCACTGTTGGTGATCGGGTCGTGGTTTACGCTGCAGTTGCTTTATACCGTATTTGGCCCCATTAACGCTGCTGTGGCCTGGTGGACACATGTGACCGGCTTTGCACTGGGTCTGAGCATTCCCTGATGGGCAAAGCTTTGGTGCAAATACGGCTATAATTCTGTAGCCTATAATGCTCGGGTCCGGCAGGTAACGACAAGCGAAATGGCAGACAAACCACTCTACAAGATAATTTTTCTTAATCAGGGCAAAGTGTACGAATTGTTCAGTGAAGGTGTGACTTCGAGCGGGCTGTGGGGTTTTATCGAAGTTTCCGACCTGGTGTTCGAAACGGGTGAAGGCCTGGTTGTGGATCCCACCGAGGAAAAAATGCGCCAGGAATTTTCCGGCGCCAAGGTGTTGCACCTGCCCATCCAAAGCGTGCTGCGCGTGGAAGAAGTGGAAAAGCGCGGACAGTGCCTGATTCGCGACCGTGAATCCGGTGAGAATGTCACCCCATTCCCAATCTCACCCTCAAAACGTTCCCGTTAATTTCGAGCCAGGCTCGCCTCCACACTGTCGCGGGATTCCCGTCCCTGCAGGGCTTCGATGATTGCCAGTGCGAAATCCATTACGGTCCCGGCGGAGCGTGACGTGATCACACGCCCGTCACGGATCACGGCGTCGCCGCTGATATTTGCATGTTCTTCCGCCTGCAACACCCCGGGGAAAGCGGTTGCCTGCTTGCCGTCCAGTATTCCGGTACGTGCGAGAACTTTGGGTGCGGCACATACAGCACCGACAAAGCGGCCGGATGCGTTCATGTTTTTCAACAGGGACGTCACCCGTTCGTCCGCGGCGAGATGATCACTGCCGGGCAATCCCCCGGGCAGGACGACCATGTCGTAATCCAGTTCCAATGCTTTATCGAGCGACATGTCAGGCAGTAGCTTGACCCCCCGGCTGGCTATTACGGGCCCATCATCCAGCCCGGCAGCGACCACTTCAATATCTGCCCGTCGGAGCAAGTCAATGATGGTTACTGCCTCGAGTTCTTCACAACCCTGGGCTAAAGGTACCAGCACACGCGTCATCGTCATTTCTCCTGTTTTATTTGTTCTGGATTTGCAGACCGGATGCTGGCGGAAAGTATGCCGGCGCCTTTGAGAATGCTGAGAGCTTCGTGCAGTGGAAAATCATCTTCGGCACGGATTGAAACATCGGGAATGATGGCTTTCGTGTCCATGTCGTTGCTCAGGTGCCCCTCGAGATCTGCTTCCCGGAGGCGTTGATCATTTGCATCCAAGATCTCCACTCGTTCGATCACTAGGTCCGGTCGGATACCCTCGGCCTGGATTGAGCGACCGGATGGTGTGTAATACCTTGCTGTTGTCAGTTTGATCCCCGAACCGTTCCTCAGCGGTAGGATCGATTGCACAGATCCCTTGCCGAAGGTGCGTTCACCCACAATCAATGCGCGGCCATGATCTTGCAGCGCACCGGCCAGCACTTCAGATGCTGAGGCTGAACCACGGTCTACCAGCACAATCAGGGGGACTCCTGGCAGCCATTCTCCTGCGCGGGCTCTGAATTCCATTTGCATGGTGGCGTTCCGTCCCTTGGTGGTAACGATCAGACCTTCTTGCAGAAAACCGTCAGCCATTTCCACGGCCGTTTGCAGCACGCCGCCCGGGTTGTTCCTCAGATCGATAATCAGGCCACGCAATTCGATGCCGTCCTGCTTGATCGATTCCAGGGATTCGGCCAGGTTTATTGCACTGTTCTTGTGGAAAAATGAAATTCGGAAATAACCAAAATGTTGATCCAGCAACTTGAAACTCATGGCCGGGATGTTGACATACTCCCGAACTAACTCCACTTTGCGCTCTTTGCCGCCAGGACCTGATGGCAGAATGGTAAGTGTGACAGTGCTGCCCGGTTCGCCCCTAATTTCGTCGAGCGCATCGCGCAATAGGCGGCCTCTCACCGGGTTTCCGTCGATTGCCGTGATGATGTCTCCCGGATTGATACCACCTCGGTCGGCCGGGCTGGGAGAAATGACCCTACGGACTACAATTTTCCGCCCCTGTATTCCGACATCAACCCCGATACCGCTGAAGCGACCATGGGCGGAGTCGTCCAACTGTTTGTAATCATCAGCTGGCAGATAGGACGAGTGTGGATCCAGGTCTGACAGCATGCCTTTGATGGCGGCATTCAACAGCGTCTTGTCATCCACTTCCTCCACGTAATTTCTGCGAATCTGGCTGAATACATCAGTGAAAGTTCGCAGGTCATCCAACGTGAGTTGAGTGTCGGTCGATCCAGGCCCTGACTGCACCGCTTCATCCGGGTTTTCCTGGCAAACGGCCACGGAAACGAAGGCCAGTAACATCAAGGTAATAATAAGTGATTTGCACATTTAAACAGTTATTCCCTATCCAGTTGTTCCCTATCCAGTTATTCCCTATTCATTGGTTCGTTATCTTGCGAGCCAGGCAGCAGGATCAACGGATTTACCGTTTTTTCTCAGCTCGAAATACAGGCCCTGGTCATTACCTGTGCGTACACCAACGACGCTGATGATCTCACCGGGTTCCACCCAGTCTCCGGCCTCATACAACAGGCTTTCATTATGCCCGTAGAGACTCATGAAACCCTCGCCATGGTCGATAATAATCAACAGGTCATAACCGCGAAGCCAGTCAGCGAAGGCTACGCGGCCGTACGCGACGGCGCTGACTTCACTGCCTGCCACGGCCGCTATGAGCCAGCCCTGCCAGTGTAAACCACCACCCCGGCTCTGACCAAATGCGTGACGTACGGGGCCATTGACAGGCATGGGTATTCGCCCCTTTTGCCGTGCGACACCCAGGTGTTTCCCCAGATCCGCTGGAATATCCGCCAGCACGTCGGTGAGACGTTCCAGCAGCGTTTCAAGGTCCTGCTGGTTGCGTTCCAGTTCCCTGAGCTGTGACTCTTTATCGTCGATTCGCTGATCCAGTGCCACCAGCAGAGTCCTGCGCTGTTTGCGCTGCTGATCCAGCTGATTCATGACTGCACGCTGCTCTGTTTGAACCATTGCGAGCTGCGATAGTTCCAGATCGATAGATTGTTGCATGGTCTCGAGGGTAGTTAAAGCCTCTCTCAAGCCGGATATTTTATCCAGCTGGGCACGGTTGATGTAGTCATAATAGGCCAGCATGCGGCCCAGTTGTGCAGGGCTGTCCTGGTTGAGAATCAACTTTAACCTGGATTGACTGTCCAGCCGGTAAGAAGCCCTGATTTGTTCCGCCAACTGGTCGTGGCGCTGCTGCAGCTTGATCAAGTAGTCATTCCTCCGGCGTTCCAGCCCGGCCAGTTCGCCCAGGTGTGACCGGCGTTGCTTTTCCAGCGTTCGAATTTCCAGGTTAGCTGCCTGGATCTGAAGGTCAACTTCACGCAACCGGGCATATTCACTGGTGTGCTCCGCCCGTGATCTTTCCAGGCTTTTCTGCAGTAGCCCGATTTCTTTCATGACGTCTTCCAGGGCGGATTCTGCTGTTGCTCTTTCCCGGTCAGTTTGTGCGGCCACCGATTCGGGGTAGCACAGCGCGCTGCAATAAATGACCGCGATCACTGACTGCACCAAGCACCAGTAGGCCTTTATGTTACCCCGGGTCACCGGCCAAGTTCGTTAGCCCGCATAGTGCACTATGCGGGTTAGTGGGCTGCCGGTCATTTCATCGGGCTGACTCAAACCCAGCAGATAGAGCATGGTCGGTGCAATGTCCCGCAGTGAACCGGTATCGGCGATCGTTGCCGGCCGGCCGTGGAACAGGAAAGGTACGAGGTTGGTCGTATGGGCAGTGTGGCTTTGCCCCGAGGATTCATCCAACATTTGTTCCACATTGCCATGGTCTGCTGTGATCAGCATTTCCCCGCCAACTTCGTCAATTGCAGCCCTTACCCTGGCCAGGCAGACATCTACTGATTCTACGGCTTTTATCGCGGCGGTGAGGCTGCCGGTATGTCCTACCATGTCCGGGTTGGCTACATTACAAATGATGACAGCGTACTTATCTGAGTGAATGGCATCAACCAGCCGCCGGGTCAATTCCGGTGTGGACATTTCGGGCTGCAGGTCATAAGTGGCAACATCGGGGGAGGGGACCAGGATCCTGTCTTCCAGATCGAAAGGAGTTTCTTCTCCCCCGTTGAAGAAAAATGTCACATGAGCATATTTCTCGGTTTCTGCAATGCGTAACTGATGCAAGCCGTTCCTCGCCAACTCTTCACCCAGCAAGTGAGGCAGGGTTTCCTTCGGAAATGCCACAGAGACAGGCAGCCCGGCCTTGTATTGCGTCATGCAGACGAAATCAGCGAGTTTGATTTTCTGCCGGTCGAAGCCGTTAAACGGCTCGACGACGAAAGCCATGGTTAGTTCCCTGGCCCGGTCTGCACGGAAGTTGATGAAAATAATGCTGTCGCCATCGTGAACGCCACCCGGATTTCCAATCAGGGTGGGCTGGACGAATTCATCGTTTTCTCCGCGCTCGTAGGCTTTGTGCAGCGCATCGATGGCGCAATTCACTTTGATGCCGGACTGACCGGATGCGATTGCGCCGTAGGCTCGTTCCACGCGGTCCCAGCGTTGGTCACGGTCCATGGCGTAATATCTGCCGGTAACGGTGTAAATTGTTGCGCTTGGAATCCGGTCAACGAGTTTCTGCATTCGTTCAATGGCCGATTGTGCACTGCGCGGTGGTGTATCCCGCCCATCCAGGAAAAGGTGTACCGCGATGGATTTTGCACCGCGCTTGGCAGCCAGCCGTACGGTTTCCAGGAATTGGTCTTGGTGGCTGTGAACGCCGCCGGGTGAAAGCAGGCCCATGATATGCACGGTGCAATCAGTTTTCCGGATCACCTCAATTGCCCGGCCCAGTTCGTTGTTTTGATGGAAGCTGCAGTCACGGATGGATTCCTCGATTCGCGTATAATCCTGGTGAACGATCCGGCCTGCACCGATACTCATGTGACCGACCTCGGAATTTCCCATCTGGCCCTGCGGCAGACCCACCGATTCCCCCGAAGTTTCGATCAGGCCATGTGGGTCATTGTTCCAAAGCATGTCCCAGCAGGGTGTATTGGCCAGGGCAATGGCGTTATGATCTGTTTCGGCACGATATCCCCAGCCATCCAGTATCATTAATACAAGCGGTCTGCGGTTCTGTTTATTGCTCATACGGGCCCCGGATGAAGGAGATTTCATTGCTGGTCAGACCTTGCATTTTTGTGTAATCTACTCCAGATGGGAGTGGCCACAGGCAGCTGGATCTCAGCGAAATATGAATTGCGCGGTACCGCAATTATTTCATATCCCGGGTGAATAAACAGAAGAAGTTTGCGCTATTTGCTGCAATTACCCTGGACTGCTGGTCACCATGGTCGGTGAAACATCAAGAGAAAATGAAATGGATCAATTGATCGAATTCGTGGGAAACCATGCACTATTGGCCGGCGGTTTTGGCGCCGTCGTGGTGCTGCTAGTCTATACCGAGGTAATGCGCATGACACGGGGGTTGAAAGAGCTGTCACCGGCACAAGCCGTGCCCTGGATCAACGCTCCCGATGCCGTGGTTATTGATGTGTCAGCGCCTGCTGATTTCAACAAGGGGCACATCGTGCATGCGCGTAATTTGCCGGCCTCTCGCTTGGCCAAACCCGATGCAGAAATATTGAAGCTCAAGAACAAGAAACTGCTGCTGGTCTGTAAAAGCGGTGCAACTGCTGTTCCAGCAGCGATTAGCTTGTTGAAAATGGGCGCCAGTAATGTCGCCGTCGTGAAGGGTGGAATGATCCAGTGGCGCAAAGACCAGTTTCCGGTGACCACGAAATAAGCATTGTTAACAGCCCCTCAACGGCCTTGGAGCATGAAGATTATATGCGGGCTAGTCATGAGCCAGGCCAGGTGTGATAATTCCCCTTTTGCCACTTATCGAAGTGAGTGGCCCAATTTAAACAGAGTGTTTTAATTATGGCAGAAGATAAAAATAAGGTAATGACGCCGGACGACCTTGTCGCGGCAAAGTTTCAGATCCAGAAGCTATACGCGAAAGACGTATCTTTCGAATGTCCGAATGCCCCACAGATATTCCAGGAAACAGGCCAGGCGGATGTAAAGATGAGCCTGGCCCAGCGCGTGGAGGACCTCGGTGAAAACCTGCATGAAGTGGTGCTGACCGTTACCGTTACCGCGACGATTGATGAAAAGACCGCATACTTGGTCGAAGTGGCACAGGCAGGAATTTTCATGCTGAGCGGCTTCACTGAGCAGGCAGCTCACGCGGTGATGAATACCATGTGCCCCAGCACCCTATTTCCGTATGCACGAAGTGTAATTTCAGATATGGTTTCCGACGGAGGGTTTCCGCCACTCATGTTGCAGCCGGTAAACTTCGAGCAGTTGTACGCCCAGCGCATGCAGGAAATGGAGCAACAACGATCTGGCGAACAATCCGCTAAACAATCCGGCGAGGCAGTCGTTGACCAAGGCAGCGGTGAAGCCGTAGAAGTGGAGGCCCCCACAGACAATTAGGAACGAGATGAGTGCTGATACGCCAGTTGCTGTACCCAATAGTGGCGTTGGCAGCATCGCCGTTTTGGGTGCGGGATCATGGGGTACAGCACTGGCCATGCAATTGGTCCGGGGTGGTACTCGCACATTGCTTTGGGCAAGAAACCCTGAACATGTAGAGGCGATGAAAGTGGCTGGATGCAATCAGCGCTTTCTGCCTGATATACGGTTTCCGGATGACTTGGGGCTGGAACCCAGTCTGGAAAATGCCGTGCGTTCCACCGGCGAGGTCCTGATTGTCGTTCCCTGTCACGCCTTCGTTGAAGTTGTCAGTCAGATTGAACCCTGGCTGAGGCCCGATCAGGGTATTTCATGGGCCTGTAAAGGCCTGGAGCCAGGCAGCGGTCATTTTCTGCACCAGGCAGCTAAGCAATTGATTGGCGCCGACCGTCCCATGGCCGTGGTCACCGGGCCATCTTTCGCTATCGAAGTGGCCGCCAACCTGCCGACAGCAGTCACGGTAGCCGGAACGGCACCGCACTACTGCGCCCGGATTGCCCAGGCTCTTCACGGCGGCAATTTTCGCGCGTATACCAGCGACGATATTGTCGGCGCTGAACTGGGGGGTGCGGTTAAAAATGTGTTGGCTATCGCAACGGGGATCAGTGATGGCATGGGGTTGGGTAATAACGCCAGGGCCGCACTGATTACCAGGGGCTTGGCTGAAATGATGCGGCTCGGGCGAGTACTGGGTGCACATGAACAAACCCTCACCGGCTTGGCGGGAATGGGAGACCTTGTTCTGACCAGTACCGGCGACCTATCGCGAAATCGCAGACTGGGCCTTGCCCTGGGTGCTGGTAAATCAGTGGAAGTAGCCATAGCAGAAATTGGCCAGGAGGTAGAAGGTATCAGTACTTGCGCAGAAGTTTGGCGTCTGGCCCGGCGCCACGGAGTGGAAATGCCGATTTCCGAACAGATCAACGGCATCATTCACAAAGATTGGGATCCCAGCCGTAGTGTTCGCGAGCTTCTCTCCCGCGAACAAAAACCAGAAAACGTATAAGGTTTTTAAATTTGCGACGAAACGAATTCCAGCAAGGATGCGGATTTCAGCGTTCCTGTGCAAGGAAGAGGCACAAGCTTAAAACGTCATAAATTATGTATCTGTATGAAAAATAATAAAAAATGCCAGAAAATTCCAAAAATTGCTTGCTCATGAGGGCATTTGACAGCATTGAATCATGAGGGTATTGTTTAACCCCGCAGCACAATATCTTGTGTCTAATAAAATTACAAAGCACAATAGATTGTGCCGTATAAATAAATAAAACCAAACAATTACACGGAAGATTTAATGAGCAGCGTGCAGGTTGAGGTCATTGTCACTGATGCAAAAGAAATTCCTTTCCAGGACGCGTCTCTGGATATCTGGGATAAAAAATACCGCCTGAAGTCAAAAACCGGCGAAATTATCGACAAAACTGTCGATGAAACCTACCAGCGTGTAGCACGCGCCCTGTCCGATGCTGAAGACACAGACGATAACCGGGAAAAGTGGTACCCGCTGTTCCTGTGGGCTCTGCGTCGAGGAGCCATTCCGGCTGGAAGGATCATTTCCAACGCCGGAGCACAAGAGCACAAGCCGGCTACCTCGACCATTAATTGCACCGTCTCCGGGACCATCACGGATTCCATGAATGGCATTCTGAGCATGGTGCATGAGGCGGGTCTAACCCTGAAAGCAGGTTGCGGTATAGGCTATGAGTTTTCCACGCTCCGCCCCAAAGGCGCCTATGTGTCCGGTGCCGGTGCTTATACTTCGGGTCCGCTCAGCTTTATGGATATTTACGACAAGATGTGCTTCACGATTTCTTCCGCCGGAGGGCGTCGTGGAGCGCAGATGGCCACATTTGAAATCGCTCATCCTGACGCCATGGAGTTCGTGAGGGCCAAGCGGGAAGACGGGCGGTTGAGGCAATTCAACTGTTCCTTGTTGATTACCGATGAGTTCATGCAAGCGGTGGCAGAGAATCAGGACTGGCCCCTGGTATTTCCGCTCAGCGCTCAGGAAGCGCTGGAACTTGACTTTGATGATACCAAGCAAGTTTTGTGGCGCGAATGGCCCGAAACAACAGGTTACGTCACCCGGGATGATGGCATGGTGGCGTGTCGTGTTTACAAAACCGTTCCGGCACGTCGTATGTGGGACATGATTATGTCTTCCACCTACGATTTCGCGGAGCCGGGTTTTATCCTGATTGACCGCGTCAACGAGATGAACAATAACTGGTTCTGTGAAAATATCAGGGCCACGAATCCATGTGGTGAACAGCCTCTTCCGCCTTATGGGGCCTGCTTGTTGGGTTCGGTAAACCTGACCCGTTTTGTTGAGCAGCCGTTTACCGAAAAAGCTTGTTTTAACTGGGACGAATACCATGAGGTGGTGCGGGTCTTTACCCGCATGCTCGACAACGTTGTGGAGATCAATGGTCTGCCGCTTGACATGCAGCGTGAGGAGATTGCCCGCAAACGTCGGCACGGCATGGGTTTCCTTGGCCTGGGTTCTGCGTTGACCATGCTTCGCATGAAATACGGTTCTGCGGAATCTCTTGAGTTTACGGCAAAGGTAGCTCGTGAAATGGCCCTGGCTGGTTGGCACGAAGCGCTGGAACTGACCCGAGAAAAAGGTGCTGCGCCCATCATGGAAGAGTCCTTCGAAGTCACTGGAGATATGCTGCGCCGCCGGCCGGAAATGCAGGCGGACGGATACAAGGTGGGTGACAGGGTAAAGGGTAAGGTGCTCCACGCCAGGTACAGTCGCTACATGCAACACCTTGCCGGGCACGCGGCAGAGTTGCTGGAAGCGCTGGCTGAAGAAGGAGCGCGTTTTACGCACCATACATCCATCGCTCCCACGGGAACGATCTCTTTATCCCTGGCCAACAACGTTGCCAACGGGATCGAACCGAGTTTTGCCCATCATTACAGCCGTAATGTTATCCGCGAGGGCCGCAAAACCAAGGAAAAGATTGAAGTCTACAGTTACGAACTCCTGGCCTACCGTGCTCTTGTGAATCCCCGGGCAATGCCGGGTGCAAAAGATGAATCCGCAAAATTGCCGGACTATTTCACCACGGCCGAAGACGTTTCCCCGGTTGAGCACGTTGATATCCAAGCAGCCGCTCAAGAGTGGATCGACTCCTCTATTTCGAAAACGGCAAACGTGCCGACTGATTTTCCTTATGAGGAATTCAAGGATATCTATACCTACGCTCATTCCAAGGGTCTAAAGGGTTGTACCACTTTCCGCTTCAATCCCGAGGTATTTCAGGGTGTGCTGGTGAAAGAAAAGGATCTGGAAAACACGATTTATCGCTTCGTGCTGGAAACTGGTGAAACGATAGAAGTGGCCGGCAATGAAGAAATCGAATATGACGGCGAGATGCATACCGCGGCCAATCTGTTCGATGCATTAAAGGAAGGTTATTACGGCAAATTCTGACACTATACCCGTATTCCTTCAAGGTGATATTGCCATGTTCAGAGCTAAGCAGATGATCCAAGACAAGACACTGACCGCAAACAATGGCTGGTCCTTGTTAAGGGCTGTAACGCCGTATTGGGTCATCAGCAATGCTCCCTTCGGGCGAGCCGGGAAGCGCTCGTTCGCGGTGTTACGCC
>Ga0209988_10003010_pt1 | contig 11153 bp, 9 predicted proteins | sample N075metaG_FD_183115 | JGI IMG/M metagenome (GOLD analysis project Ga0209988, IMG submission 183115) | Deep subsurface microbial communities from Kermadec Trench to uncover new lineages of life (NeLLi) - N075 metaG (SPAdes) (version 2) | ecosystem: Environmental > Aquatic > Marine > Ocean trench... | reverse complement strand
AACTGAAAAGTTGGCTAGTTCTCCGAATACTAAGGTTATTATTATCGGATCTGGTAAAGATGGTTTGCCACTAATCCTGGGAGGAAATTAATCCACAGATAATGACATTAAAATGACTTGCTGGTCAGAATTTATATTGCTTTTGGTTGGTTAATTTTTTAATTTTCGACTGGCAAGTCATTTTTAAAAGGTAAATTAGAATGCTCCCTGTTATACACTTTCTAAACATTCTTCTTCCCATATTATACCTGGGAACATTTTCAGTATATTTCTATGATTTTATGAAGGGTGAAAAGAAATTTATTAATGTAAAACGTCTTTTCATCTTCATCACTTTACTCATACATTTTTTTTATTTGCTGATCAGAACGTTTGAGTTTGAGCATCCGCCGATAACAAATGTATTTGAGATATTTACCGTGCTGGCTTTTTCAATCACATTTTCTTACTTCCTTTTAGAATTGATTACAGATATAAGAGGAACAGGACCATTCATAATTATTATCTCTTTTGTGTTCCAACTGATTTCATCTATGTTTATTGTTGATCAGTTTGAAGTGAAAGAGGTTTTAAAGAACAATTTGCTTGGTGTTCATGTCATCAATGCTTTGTTGGGTTACTCGGGGTTCACAATTTCTGCTGTGTACGGTTTTTTATATCTTACATTGTATAAAGATCTTAAAGACAACCGCTTTGGTCTTATATTCAACCGTCTTCCGAATCTTGAGGTTTTAGAGAAGTTAAGTTTTTATTCGGCAGTGCTTGGTTTTATTCTTCTAACCATTGCGATAATAATCGGTGTTATATGGCTGCCGCAGGCATTTCCCGAGTTTTCATTTATAGACCCCAAGCTAATAGGTACCGCCCTTGTTTGGCTGCTTTACGGAATCGGAATATTTACAAAGATCTTCTCCAAGTGGCGTGGGAAAAAACTTGTTCTTCTTTCAATAACTGGATTTGTTATTGCAATATTTTCTACAATACTAACAAATTTCTTATCACGTAGTTTTCATTCATTCTATTAATTTTTGATGCAACTTTTAGCAGTATCAATAAATCACAAAACCGCATCGGTTCAGCTTAGAGAGGCACTTCATCTAAGCGATGATGAGGTGCGCAAAATAATAAAAAAAGCAAAAGATAATTTTCTTAAAGAAGGTTTACTGCTTTCAACCTGCAACCGAACTGAGATATACGGCATTCCTGTCAATCCGCAAATTACTCATCAACAGCTTCAAAAATTCATTAGTGAAAATAAAAACTCAACAGCAACCTCTCCCGAAAATTTTCAAACTTTTATATCGCGTGATTCTATTAAACATCTTTTCTCTGTTACGTCGGGAATTAATTCCATGCTAATTGGAGATAACCAAATATTTAAGCAGGTAAAAAATGCATTTGCCATTGCCGAAGAAATGCAATTTGCAGGATATTTAATGAGAAGAGTTTTTGATTCGGCAATAAGGGTTGGCAAACGCGCTATATCGGAAACTACAATTAGCGAAGGTGCGGTTACTGTTAGTTATGCATCGGTTCAATTGATTGAAAAAATATTTTCTAATCTTTCTAAAAAATCAGCGCTAATTATTGGAACCGGGGAAACGGGTGAGATTGCCGCAAAGCATTTAAGAGATAGAGGTATAGGTAGGCTTGCATTAACCAATAGAACTTTTGAAAAAGCAGAAAAACTTGCGGCTGATTTGAAGACTGCTGTTTTTCCATTTGATACCTTTAAAGATCATCTTCACAAATTTGATATCATAATCAGTGCAACAAGTGCAGAAGGAATGATTATTACCAAGGGCGACGTTGAAGCAGCTATGAAAAAGAGGAGTTTTGCTTCAATGGTACTCATGGATATCGCCGTTCCGAGAGATATTGATCCTGCCACAAAAAAAATTGATTATGTCTTTTACCACGACATCGATTCGCTTAATATTATTGTAGAACAAAACGTTACAAAGAGAAAAAAAGAAATTCCTAAAGTAGAAAAAATAATAGAAGAAGAACTCGATTCGTTTTTTGAATGGTACAACTCGCTTCAATCGGCACCAACAATTAAAAGCTTACGAGATCATTTTGATGAAATACGAGCGGAAGAAGTGGAAAAGAACATAAATAAATTTTCTTCCAAAGACAGAGAAAAGCTTGAGATAGTAACAAAACGAATAATCAATAAAATACTACATCATCCAACAATTGAATTAAGAAAGATAAATGAGAGTGGAACCGGTGCAGAAGAAGCTGCTACAAAAATTGGAATAATAAAAAGCTTGTTTGGAATTGATAATTCTGAACACGAAGAAGAAAAAAAGTAACCGAATAAAATGAATAAAAAAACAAAAGTAGTTATCGGCTCACGTGGAAGCGACCTTGCTCTCTGGCAGGCTAACTTTGTTAAAAAAGAGCTGGAAAGAAAAAACCGCAATATTGTTGTTGATATTAAAATTATAAACACAAAGGGCGATAAAATACTTGATGTTGCTCTTTCAATGATTGGTGATAAAAGTCTTTTCACAAAAGAACTTGAGATACAATTATTAGAAAAAAAGATTGACCTTGCTGTGCACAGTTTAAAAGATTTGCAAACTCAAATACCCAATGGCTTAAAACTTTCTGCAGTTACAAAAAGGCACGGTGCTGAGGATGTGCTGATCGCAAGGAAAAAAGGAATTACTATTTTAAACCTTAAAGAGGGTGCAACAGTTGCCACCGGTTCTTTGCGCAGAGGATGTCAGTTATTACATCTTCGCCCGGATATAAATACGGTTGACCTTAGAGGAAATGTTCAGACCCGAATAGAAAAGTTTTTAAAATCTGATTGGGATGCAATAATATTAGCAAGAGCCGGTGTTGAAAGATTAAAATTGAAAAAGTATATATCATCTTACATTCCTACCGACTTATTGCTGCCCGCAGTTGGGCAAGGTGCGCTGGGAATAGAAATTCATAAAGATAATTTATTCATTGACGAACTGCTTCAAAAAATCCATCACGACGATACTTACAGTGCAGTGCTTGCAGAAAGATCTTTGCTTAAAACTCTGGAAGGGGGCTGCCAGGTTCCCATTGGCGCGCTAGCCGAAATAAAACCGAATGGACTTTATCTTGACGCAATGGTTGGTTCTTTAGATGGAACTATAATTTTTAGAAAAAGAATGCGCGGAAGTAAAAATAAACCGGAGCTATTAGGTAAATCACTCGCAAAAGATTTACTTAAAGCCGGTGCCAAATCAGTATTAAAAGAAATCTATAACAGCTCGAGGAGGTTATGAAACTATTTCTAAAATTTGTGTTGTTCATAATTACGATTTTAGTAATTAGCTGGACATTTTATTCCTGCAGTTGTTCAACCTGCGGCAAAAAGGAGGGAGCAAGTGTCCCGATTGATGTGCTTAATAAAGCAAATAAGTTTGTTATCTCGAAAACCGGAGAAGAGTTTTTTAATAATTACATTACTCCGGATTTTGTAAGGACGAAACACACCCCACCATACTACGAAATGGCTTACCGACTTTATGTGCCGGAAAAACCTTATGTAAATACAGTAATTACTTTTACTGTTGACAGCATTGGTAATATAGTTAAAAAAAGAGATGTTATCGGAATTCCAAATTGTAAGAATAAACCGACTGATTGTAATTGGCAGATTGACAAAGAGAACGCAGTGTTAATTGCTGAACGATACGGGTTGGAAAAAGGTGTTAAAGACTGGCAGGTTGGTTTTATCTGGAATCCTGAAAGACAAATTTATGTGTGGTACATTCTATCAACTATCCGTGAATTTGAAGGAGATTTCGGTTACCGCGGAAGTGGAAAGGAAATGCTGATTCATCCTGTTCACGGTGATGTATTAGCTTTAAACGATTGGAATATAAGATAAAAAATGATGCTCGTAAAAGAAAAAAAAGGAACAAAAAAGCAGATTAAAAGAGAGCGCATTCTTAATGCAGCAGCAGAACTCTTTTCGCAAAAGAGCTATCACGAGGTTATGATGGAAGATGTAGCTAAAATGATAGGCGTTGCAAAAGGAACTGTTTATAATTATTTCACATCAAAGGAGGAACTCTATTTTTCAATTATGAGTTTGAGAATGGAGAAACTTCTTAATTCACTTACGGAAAAGATACGATCGGAGCATAACAGCATTGATTCCCTTCGCACATTCATTTTACATGTTTATCTGTTCATGATGAAATATCAGAACTTCTTTTTGATGTACAAAAAGGAATCGCTGAATTCTGGAAGTAACTTATGTGATAAATTACGTAATCTTGAAGAGCAGCTTAAAGAGCAATTGGCGGGTATAATCAGGATGGGAATAAAAGATAATCTTTTCAGAGAAGTAGATGATGAGTTCACGGCTAATTCAATATTAGGAAGTATTTACGGAACTGTTCAAAGAGATATCGATCGCAGGATAAACGGGGAACAGAAAATAATTGAAACGGAGAAATTGTTTGAGTTTATAATTCATGCTTTGTACTCCGGCTTTAAAAACCATGTTGTTCTTCCGCTAAAAAATAAAAATATCGTTGTAACCAGAACAGTTGAGCAATCAAAAGAATTTGCTTCGGCATTAACAAGATTTGGTGCAAATGTAATTGTGTTCCCGACTTTGGAAATTGTACCGCCTGCAAGTTGGGAAAGTTTTGATTCCGTTGTAATTAATCCTGATAAGATCGATTTTATAATTTTTACATCTGCTCATGCTGTGGAAATGTTCAGCTTAAGATGTGGTGAATTAAATGTTGATATAAATTTCGAAAAGACAAATGTTGTTGCTGTGGGAAATAAAACTTCCGCAATTTGTAACCGGTATGATATTCCTGTCAACATTGTTCCCGAAAAGTTTAGCTCGGAAGGTGTGATTGAGAAACTTTCTAAATTCAATTTAAAAGATAAGGTTGTATTTATACCGCGTTCGGCTATTGGAAGAGAAGAACTGCCGCGTGGTTTAAAAGACCTTGGTGCGGTTATAAAATCGGTCCCGGTTTACAACGTTTCTCTTCCAACTAAAGAGCACATAAAAAGCAATTTGGAAAAGTTAAACAACAGCATTCCCGATCTATTTATTTTTACAAGTCCTTCAACCTTTGAAAACTTTTTACAGATTTTAAATGTTGTTAATCCTGTTGAATATTTTAATAAATATGCTGTTGCGGCAATAGGTCCAACAACAAAAGCCACAATAGAAAACAGACGAGTGAAGGTTAACATAATGCCGGACGAATACACCACTGATGGATTAATTAAAAAAATTATCGATTACTATAATTCTTAAAACGTTAAGGAGATATTATTGGAACAGTTACAGAACGACCTCTTTTTAAGAGCTTGTAAAAGAGAAATTGTGGAGAGAACACCAATTTGGATTATGAGACAAGCCGGAAGATATTTACCAGAATACAGAGCTGTTAGAGCAAACAACGATTTTTTAACAATGTGTAAAACTCCGGAACTTGCCGCAGAAGTTACAATCCAGCCAGTTGATTTAATAGGTGTAGATGCTGCAATTATTTTTTCCGATATACTCGTTATTCCAGAAGCTATGGGAATGCATTTGGAAATGCACGATGGAATAGGACCCGTGTTTAATCATCCTATAAGAACCGAAACGGATGCGGATAATCTAAAACAGATAACAGCACAAGAAAATCTTAAGTATGTTCTCGATGCAATCTCACTAACAAAAAAAGAGCTTAACGGAAGAGTGCCTTTAATAGGTTTTAGCGGTGCGCCGTGGACTTTGCTTACTTATATGGTTGAAGGTCACGGCAGTAAAACTTTTTCAAATGTAAAGAAACTAATTTATAACAATCCCGAACTTGCACATAATATACTGAATAAACTTACCGATGTTGTTGCAGATTATCTTTCTGCACAGATTGATGCCGGTGCAAATGCTGTACAAATTTTTGATACGTGGGCGGGAATGTTATCGCCAAGAGATTATCTCGTCTTTGCTTTAAAGTATGTAAACCAAGTTATAGCCAAAGTAAAACGTAACGATGAACCAATCATCTATTTTCCCAAAGGTGTTCATTACAGAATGAGAACAACTGCAGACTGCGGTGCTGATGTAATAAGTGTTGATTGGACAATCGATTTGGCAAAGGCAAGAGATAAAATTGGAGATAAAGTTGCAATACAGGGCAATCTCGATCCGACAGTCCTTTATGCAGAACCGGGTTTTATTAGAAGAGAAGCAAAAAAAGTTCTGCAATCATACGGAGAAGGAAATGGGCATATCTTTAATCTTGGGCATGGTATTTTACCTGATATTAAACCGGAACATGCAAAAGCATTAGTAGATTTTGTTAAAGAAGAAAGCAGAAAGTTTCACACACAAAATCAGAATGCATGATTGTTTGAATGGATGAATGGATGAAATTTAAAATACAATCTTGGAATCATACAATCATACAGCCATGCAATCATCCAGCAAGTATAATGGAGTATAATTATGTTTGAAATAGATTTAAAAAAGTTTAAAAAATACGATAAGCCAGGACCGCGCTATACTAGCTATCCCACTGCACCTCAGTTTAATGAGAGTTTTACAAATGAAGATTATGTGGATGAAATTGTAAAAACAAATTACGGCGAAAGTCTTCCCGATCTATCCCTTTATTTCCACCTTCCCTATTGCGATACGCTTTGCTTTTTCTGCGGATGCAATATGCTTATAACAAGAAACCGTGAGCGAATAAAGGAATACATAAAATATGTTCAAAAGGAAATTGATCTTTTAAGAACATATCTTTTGCCCGACAGGAAAGTTGCACAGCACCATTGGGGTGGAGGAACACCAACACATTTAAATCCGGATGAAATTAATTTACTTGCTTCGTATATCAGTAAATCTTTCGAGTTTAGTGACACCTCTGAGAATAGTTGCGAGATTGATCCGCGTGAATTAACGAAAGCACACCTTGAAGCATTGCGCAATAACGGCTTTAACAGAATAAGTATGGGTGTACAGGATTTCAACGAAAAGGTTCAGAAAGCAATTAACAGAATTCAGCCGGAAGATATTACACGGCAAGCCGTTGAGTGGGTAAGAGAGCTTGGTTATAAAAGTATAAATCTCGATTTGATATACGGATTGCCTTTCCAAACAGCTAAAAGCTTTGCAGATACTGTTGAAAAAATTATTGATATTTCTCCGGATAGAATAGCATTATTTAACTTTGCCTACGTTCCATGGTTAAAAAAGCATATGGCATTAATTCATCAGGAGGATCTTCCTACTCCTGAAGTTAGGTTGGAAATATTAAAATCATCTATTGAAAAATTTACGAATGCGGGTTATGTATTTATTGGGATGGATCACTTCGCTAAACCGGATGATGAGTTGTCTATAGCACTTAAAGAGAAAAAACTTTACAGAAATTTTCAGGGATACAGCACAAATGCAGGCACAGATCTCCACGCAATGGGGATTACATCAATAAGCCAGCTAAAAAACATTTACGCACAGAATTATAAAACAGAAAAAGAATATTACGAGGCAATTGATGATGAAATAATTCCCACAGCAAAAGGATACAAGCTCACCGAAGACGATCATATTCGCAGAGAAGTAATAATGCGTTTAATGTGCGATTTCGAACTGGACTTTAAATCAATAGAAGAAAAATTCCATATTAACTTTAAGGATTACTTTGCGAAGGGATTGAACTCCACTGAAGGCGGATTGAGAGAGATGCAAAATGATGGGTTGGTCGAAATGTCGGACAATGGAATAATAGTTAAAGATATTGGCAGACTTCTCATCCGCAACATTGCTATGAATTTTGACGGCTACATTGAAAGAAAAGAAGATAAGGCAAAGTATTCGAGGACGGTTTAACTACTTGATCTGTCTTTCATTGTTAGATCGGCTTTTCTACCCAATTGAAGTTATTTAGATTTTCAATAAATTTTGACTGTCTATCTTAATAAAGAGTACCTTTTCTATTTAACATTACAACTTACAGTTGAACGAAAATAGAAGAAGGTACTCACCAACAGTTTAATTTATAAACAAGATAAATAACAAAACAAAAAACTAATACTAACGGCTGAACCGGATATAGTGCGGAAGCATTATATCGCCTGAAGCATCCGTGTCCATAGTGTAACCTCCGGCAACCCATTGCCTTCCATCAGAACCCGACCGCCGGCAGGTATTATAATTACCCCAGCGACCTGTGGCGCGCGTGCTCAGTCTGGGATAGTAAACAACAAAATCGCCCCAGACACCTACTGCATTACTCGGGTAATATGGTCCGCCCCCAAAGGCGATATCCATACCAAGCTCGCCATCAGAGTTCATGGAAAGGTAAGCATCGAGAAAAGCGAAATCCGGGTTCCAGATCTGTACCTGTTCTTCTTTGTTCCAGGTGGATGTGTTTATCCTTACCATTTGAACATGCGGGTTTGGAAATCCTCCGCCTGCCGAAGCCAGCCAGCTAAACCAAACATTTCCTCTCCTCACTGTGTTCCCAAAAACATAATGTTTCCAACTCTCGAATGTCATCCAATCCGTGCCGTCGGGACACACGGACGTATTTGTTCCGTTTGGCCAGCTGTTAACAGTAACTGACCGCCAGGAATAAAAACCATCTCCCTCTTTCCAACTATAAACACGTAGTTCGCTGTTACTAACGTGACCTGCCCAATACACCGTATTACCGGCATCGTGTGTTATATGTGACCAGAGAGCATCAGTTCCTCCGGTATAGGAGTAATTAATAGTTCCTTTGGCTGCAATTTCGTCCAATGAAATGCGCACAACAACTCTGCCGCTTGGGCTTTGAGTTGTCCACCATAAACTGTTGGTTCCATAAGTCATATCGTTGTAATCCAACGCGCCGCTTGTGCTGAATACAGTGCTTGGAAAATCCCAGTACGTCCATGCTGTTCCGTTGCTGCTTCTGACCTGGGCCGTAGTTTGTGCAGCAATACGAATCCGGTTTTTACCATCGGTACCCGTCCAGTACTGCATGAGCCAAACGAACATATCAATACGCGGAACATACAGCACTACCTGGTCGCAGCAGAGTCCGCCATCTGACTGTGGAAATATTGTGGTCGGGTTTATGCTGGAAAATGTTGCTCCGCCGTCTTCAGAAAGCGCCATCCAGACGTTTCCCGTCATCATGATGGTTTGCCCGTTTTCTGCTACACTCACTTCGGGACAACATAGAAGAGTTGCCGGTTGGGAATTTGTTAATTCTGCATAATCTCTGTAGTACAATGGGCGCCGCTGATATTCGAACCATCCCCCCCCTTCTTTCTGTTCTCCGGTAGTATCCTTTTTTTCCAGAGCCTCTATTATCTCAAGCGGCTGATTCTCCGGTTTCATATCCCCTACTTTGGGTCCATCAGGTACGGGCACCTCCTTTACATCTTCGTTCGGAATTCTATCCGAAGGCTTTGCCGGGGGATACGGTGCTCCTTTTGTTTCCTCGGGTTTTGTTTCTGCTGTTTTCAATTCGCCCCTTTCTTCTTTAACCTGTTTGGTTTTGTCGCAGGAATTCAGAAAAAGAAAAACAAGAAGTATCAATGCAACCAAACAGGGGACAAGAATTCTTTCGAAGGTCTTCATACGCCACCTCTTAGATTTTAATTAATAAATAGTCCCCGCATAAACGAAATGTGTTTCAAAATAGGCAATAAGTTGCTTGGATACAATAGTTTTAGAAATTAACCTTGTTTTCTGAGATGACGGATTTTATAAACATTGGAAAAAAGGAAAATAAAGTGAATTATTCGCGAACAGTTTAATCCCCCGGTTTTTCCTTCATCGGTGCGGTTGCAAAAAAATCATCGTAGAATCTTTGTACGTAAGTATCTAAAAGTTCCTCAATTCTTTCAGGATTATCAGAGCGGATGATGAGTCCTGCATGAAATCTTTTATTCAGTTTCCAGATAACTTCGGGATCATTATAATTAGTAAGATCGGGCCATTCCTGTTTTGCAAGTGATTGAATAATTCCCGCATAATTGTTTTTTACCTGAGGATACTCATAATCGCCGACGCCTCTTTGTATTTCAATCTTCGCCCACTCTCTCCAAAGATTTATTCCCGAGGCAGCTTCAACAAGATCTGCAATATGCGCTCCGCCAACCCTTGCAGATGTTTCCAGAAAATATAGTTTTCCGTCTCGTCCCGGCAGGTTCTCCTCGTCTGGATCGGAGTCCTGACGGACTTCCTCCGCTTCAATAAATTCCGTATGTGAAACTCCCCTTAGCAAACCCATTGCTATTATTACTTTTTCATTTAATTCAAACAACTTCTGTTCTATCTCCGAACCGCGCAAAACCGTTCGACTTGTAAATACTCTGCCCGAATGCGCTACTTCGAAAGGCGGTTTCCCATATTGGCTTGCTATAGCAAAGCGAACTTCATTTTCATAAACAATGGAATCAACATGATAAATATTTCCCGGCACAAATCTCTCCATTAAAAAGAAAGATTGTTCATCACCGAGTTCATTAATTCTGCTCCATAGCTCCTCTTCATTATCAACTTTTTTTAAACCATATGCCCCGGCTAATAATCTTGCTTTTACCATAAAAGGAAACTTTACCTGTTTTGCGAACTGGCTGATTTCCTCATGGTTAAGAACATGCAGAAATTCGGGTACCGGGATACCTCTTGATGCCGCTTGTGTACGCATAGCAAGTTTATCTCTAAAGTAGCGCGCGGTTGTATCACCCATTCCCGGAATGCGTAAGTGCTCTCTTAAAGCAGCAGCTCTTTCAACATCAAAATCATCGAATGCAACTATTCTATCTAACTTTTCTTTTCTCGCAATATAACTCACTCCATAAATAACATCATTCATGTCCCATTCTTTATTTCTATCGTTAATGTAAAAAGTCTCATCTATGGAATCTTTCGGCCAGCGAGCGTTTTTTAAACTTTCAGAGGTTAGAAGAAGAACACGGCAGCCCTGTTCTTTACACTCGCGCATAAAGTCGTATCCTTTTTCATAAGATGAAATGCAAAGTACGGTTAAAGACATAATTGTCTATTAGTTAGTTGGATGTTCGATGTTATATTGAAATATCAAGATTCAAAAAGTAAAAGTCAAATAATTGATGGCACTTCATCATTTTTAGGTTTGATATAAAGGATAATTATTTTGTCACTTAATAAA
>Ga0209988_10003008_pt1 | contig 11155 bp, 14 predicted proteins | sample N075metaG_FD_183115 | JGI IMG/M metagenome (GOLD analysis project Ga0209988, IMG submission 183115) | Deep subsurface microbial communities from Kermadec Trench to uncover new lineages of life (NeLLi) - N075 metaG (SPAdes) (version 2) | ecosystem: Environmental > Aquatic > Marine > Ocean trench... | reverse complement strand
GAACGACCAGCTTCTCTTGGCGACCTGGGTCCGGACGATGCAACGCGTCAAGTCGTGGCGCGACACGGTCGTCCTGCGACCGGCTGACCAGACCGTCCTGTGCAGGGCCGCTACCCTGTGGGTGCTGGTGGACCTTCAAACCAGACGACCGTTGCGTCACGAACCGGAGATGATCTCCAGCTTCGCCCCCCTGCAGACGCCTCAACGATGCACGTCGCCCTGATCGTCGATCATGATCGTTGGCGCCGCGAACACGCACTGATCGGGCGTATCGCGTCGGGTCTGCGTGATCGTGACATCCAGCTCACCGCCGTCCTGCCGGACGCCGCCCGGATCGACGCCGTCGGCGACGAACCGCCGCTGGACGGCGCCGCCGAGGTCTACACGCCCATGCACGTGCCCCCGTGGATGCGCCGCGCTCGCGCCCGACAGCTCACCGCATCGTTGCCGGCGGGTGTGCCGGACGTGATTCATGCGATCGGCGAGGGTGCCTGGCGGGTCGCGCTGGACCTCGCACGCGAGGTCGATCGCCCGGTCACGCTCGAGATCTGGACCGCGGAACTCATCAACCGGATACCGCCGGGGCGGGCCGCCTCGCGGGTTGCCGGCTACATCGCGCTGACCGACCCGATCGCCGAGGCCCTCCGCCACCGCGTCGATACGCACCTGGTCAGCGTCGTGCCCATCGGTGTCGAGATCCCGGACCAACAGCGGCAAGTCCTGACCAACCGTGACGACTCGATGACATTGGCCATTCTCGGAAGCGGCCGCGACCTGGTCGGCTACCGCGCGGTCCTCACCGGGTTGAGCCGGCTGATCTCCGACCTGCCACAGATCCAGACGTGCCTGGAGTTGCGTGGGCCCGGTGAACACGAGATCTGGCGGCATGCGCGGCGGCTCGATCTGCTGGGTCATATCTCAAGCGTCGTCGATGCCGCGATGCACCGGCCCCTGCTGACCGGCTGCGACGTGCTGGTCCTGCCCGAACGTCAAGGCCAGGTTCGCTCGATCGTCCTGGAGGCAATGGCCGCCGGTATGCCTGCCGTCACGGCGGACGACCCCTACCTCGATATCCTCGTTCCGGACGAGACCGCCCTGGTCGTGGACCATGCCGTTCCGGACGATTGGACCGATAAGCTGCGCAGCGTGCTCACCGATCCCGCAGTGGCACCGCGGCTGGCGGCAACGGCCCGCAGCGCGATCGCTGACTGCCACCGCCCGGCCGACCAGGCCGATCGCCTCGCCGCGGTCTTCGGGCAGGTCGTCAGTGGCGGGGCCCATGCCTTCCACGTCCGCCCTGGCTAGTAGTCCGCTGGCATACGGGGCGCAAGAACCAACGTCCGAAAATCAGCAAAAAGTGTCGATCCACCGGTGCCCGATCCGAGTATGGGAAGAGACGGCAGGGACGCCGAAACAGACATCTTTCTCCCCTCCGCCCCGTTGTCGCATCTGCTTCAACGGGGTTTTCTTTCGTCGCGGCCCATCCCCGCCGTCGGACGGGTTTTGGCGGAACCCCCGCGGGGGGCAGGCGTCCAACCGGACGGCATATCTCTCCCGGCCCCCGCGCCGGACCGCTTGGCAGAAATCCTGAGTTCCCGCGATTCGGCCCACTGGCGGGCTGATTCGGATATAGTGTCGTTCCCGGTGCACTGGCACCCATTGTGGGAAGGATTCACCTCATGAAGCGATTCTTGATGCTCCTGGTTGCCGTGCTGATGGTCGGCCTGTTCCTCCCCGGCTGTGCAGACGAAGAGAACGCGACCGCTGCCGCCGAGTACGGAGTCCAGGAGGGCCAGCGCCCGAAGGACAGGGAAAAGCGTCCGCCTCCAGGCCCTGCTGAGGGTGGTTTCCAGGAAGGCGATGACGAGGACACGACGGAGCCGCCGGACGGGGACGATTGACCGTTCGTCCGGCTGGCGTTATCCGAAAGTCCTGCCCGTTATTGAAGCTGCCGTCCGGCAGGCAACGTCCGTGCGCGGTTATCGCGGCACGGTAGATGGCCACCATTGAAAACCGCCGAGAGGACCGGGTCCTCGTCGGCGGCGGGTGGATGGCGATGTAAGTCGCTTCGCAGTCAATAGCTAGCTACGACGACGCAGCAACACATTATCACTATGACGAACAATCAACGGTGGGGCAACCGTTTTCCCCGGATTTGTCCGCGGATTTAGAGCTGTTCGCGGTCGCCGCCGGACAGCATTTCCGCGAGGATCGCCAAACCCTTGTCAAGGGTCTCGTCCGGGGCCGCATAACTCAGGCGGAAGTGCGTGTCCCGCCGGCTGAACACGTTGCCCGGGATAACCAGGACGTTGCGTTCGGTGGCCCGTTCGACGAAGGCCGTGGCCGACCCGGCGACGGCGGCGGGGACCTCGACGAACGCGTAGAAGGCCCCGGCCGGATGCGTCACGTTCGTCACGGGGGCAAGGGCCGCGAGCACCCGGTCGCGCTTGGCCTGGTACGAGCGCACCAACGGCCCCATATCCACGTCGAAGGCGACGGCGAGCCCGAACTGGGCCATCGACGGGGCGCACACGAAGGTGTACTGCTGGAGCTTGGCCATCTGGTCGAGCACCGGTTTCGGCCCCGCCGCGTACCCCATCCGCCACCCGGTGCACCCGTAGGTCTTGCCGAACCCCCGCACCAGCAACAGCCGATCGGTGAGCCTCGCGGGGCTGGGGCACCGCCCGTCCTCGCGGCCATCGTCATAGGTGAACTCGTCATAGATCTCGTCGGAGACGATCAGCACGCCGCGCGATTCGCAGAGTTCGACGATGTCGCGCAGTTCGCTGGTGCGAAGCACGACGCCGCTGGGATTGCTCGGCGAGTTCAACAGCAGCAGCTTCGTCCGTTCGGTGATCAGCGGCTCGACACGCTCGGCGGTCAGGCGGAAGTCCGGATACGTGTCGCAATAGACCGCGCGGCCGCCGGTGAGCTCCGCGAGCGCCGGGTAGACGACGAAGTACGGATCGGGCACGATCACTTCGTCGCCCGGGTTGAGCGTTGCCATCATCGCCAGCAGCAGTCCCCCGCTGGTCCCCGACGTCACGATGAGACCGAGGTCGTCCGACGGCACGTCCCAACCGACGTCGTCGCGGATCCGCCGCACGATCGCCGAACGAAGCTCGGGCACGCCCTGCGTGAGCGTGTAGCCGTTGCGATCGGCGCGGATCGCGTCGATCGTTGCGTCCTTGATCGCCTGCGGGACAGGGAAGTCCGGCTGACCGATCGAGAGGTTGATCGGGTTGTCAAGCTTCGCACCCAGCTCGAAGACACGCCGGATGCCGGAAACGTCGATGGCGAGGGATCGATCGCTGAGCAGGTCCTCGAAGTCGAGCCGGCAGGTCGTCATTCGGTGGTGGTGGTCGTCTCTTCCTCGGTCGTCGTCTCTTGCTTGGCTGCCTTCTTCTTCTTGGCGACGGCGCGATTGGCGACCTTGACGAGCCCCAGCGGTGAGTCCTCGCCGTGCGTGAACCGCTTCTCCATGACCAGCCGCGCGATACGCTCGGTGCGGGTCAGGACGTTGCGGTGCTGGTTCAGGGCACCGGCGGTGACTTTCAGGCTTCGGTGAAGGCTCATGTCGTTGTGCTCCAGGCTGAGTCCGGTTGGCGCTCGGCGATCGCTCTAGCCTCCGAAACGCTCCGGATAGTAGCCCAGCTCATCGCGGGGGTTGCGCTGGAGTTTCCATTTTCGGGTCGCGTCCGTGATCCGCTGTTCGAGTGCCCGCACGGGGGCCGAGGACCGCTGGCCCTTGGCATAGCCCGGCAGCACGAGCACTCTATACAGGGATTTGTTCCTCTTATCCGGGACGGCATAGGCCTCGACACCCTCCTGCCGGCAGAAGACGGCGAGCTCTTCGGCGTTCTTGCGGTGGGTGTGGATCAGGATGAAGTAGTTGAGGCCCTTCACACGCGGGTCGGAGAGAATCCGACCCGGCCGGTCGGCGGGGGAATGGGGTCGTACAGGCGGATCGGCCACTGCACGTGTTTCGAGACCCGGCGACGTCTCGGTCCTGACCAGCTGATCGACGGTCTTGATCTCCGGCGGGGGGACCGCCAGGGTCGGCTGGCGGGTTTCGAGCCATTCACGTTCGAACCTCGCCGTCGTCTCGTATTGCCCGCGCACGAAGCCCGTCGAGAACGCGCCGATGAGCAACACGAGTCCACCGGCACCGGCGAGCCACAGATAGCCGACCGGTACGCGGATCGTGCGGCCGGCGCTGCTGCGCCAACTGCGGCGCGGCTGCTCGTCGTCGGGCGGTTTCGGTGCTCGCGCAGCACTGTCCCGTGACATCAACTCGTAGAGCGCAATGCGTGTGGGCTTCATGGAGGCCTCGATTTGGTCCCACGCGACGAATCCGGGTGCGACCCAGATGCTACCGTTTCTCGGTCGTGCCGGTGGCAATGACGCTCGCCATTGCGCTGCCGGCCGTGTGGCTGAGAGACACGAACCAATGGCCGATTCCCATTTCGTCGGCCAACTCGGCACATCGGCCTGACAACGCCACCTCCGGCTGGCCCGACGGGGCCTTGCGGACCTCGATGTGACGCCAGCTGATGCCGTCACGCCAGCCGGTCCCGAGGGCCTTGAGCACGGCCTCCTTGCAGGCGAACCGGGCCGCGTACCGCTCGGCACGCAGGCGTCCCGCCGCCTCGGAATACGCCTGCTCGCCCTCGGTAAAACACCGGGTGGTGAACCGTTCGCCGTGCTCGGCGAGCATCGCCTCGATCCGGGCGATGTCGACCAGGTCGATCCCGTGCGCGATGACTTCCATGGACGCATCCTAGTGCATCCAGCCTGTCGGCAAGTACCGCTCGTGCTACGGTAGGACGCCATGACCTCGTCCAGTTCCGAACACCAGCGACGCGCCGCCGATGCCGCGGGGCACGACCCGATCCGCTGTGCCGTCCTGACGGTCTCAGACACCCGCACGCCGAAGACCGATCGGAGCGGACCGCTCGCCGAAGAACTCCTGGCGGAGCACGGCCACGTCACGGTCGCCAGGACGATCGTCCGCGACGAGCCCGGTTCGATCGCCGCGCAGCTGGAGACGTGGCTCGGTGACGACGGTATCCAGGTCATCCTGACGACCGGCGGCACGGGCATCGGCAGACGCGACACGACCATCGAGGTCGTGCGCAGGCTGGTTGCGGTCGAACTCGACGGGTTCGGCGAGCTGTTCCGGATGCTCAGCTACCGGCAGATCGCGGCGGCGGCGATGCTCAGCCGCGCGGTGGCCGGCCTGGTTTGCCGGGAAGCCGCGTCCGGCGGCGACACGTTCGTGTTCGCCATCCCCGGCTCGACCGACGCCGTGCGGACGGCCACGGCCGAGCTCATCGCACCGCAGCTGGCGCACCTGGTCTGGCATCGGGGGTAAAAAGCGGTCAGCTTCTTCTCCCCCCCTACCCCGCCGCTTGCCACGCATGTGCGGACTCGGCCAGCTGGCGCCACGGGTCGCCGGTACTCCTGATATCGACGACCACCGGCGCGTTGTATCCGCACCGCTTCAACGCACTGCGGTATGCATCGAGATCGAGTCGCCCCTGTTCCGAGTCGCCGACCGGGATCCGGTCCCCGGTCGCGGTGAGGTCGCCAAGCCGCGCCGACTCGACACGGTCGGCATGGACGGCCAGGGCGTCCACGGGGTCGCGGCCTCTGCTCAGCCACATCACCGGGTCGATGCCGATGCGCACGTCGGGTCGATCCGACGGCGGCACCTCGCAGTCGGCCAGCGGCACGCCGAAGCGAAGCGACTTCTCGATGACCGCCTCCAGGACCGGCTCGATCGGGTCCTGCTCCTGGTCACTCCGCGGCAACAGCAGGCTCAGGGACACGCGTCCCAGGTCGGCCGCAAGTTCGACGGCCGCCTGGATGGCGCCGACGGCCCGGTCTATCCTCGCCGGATCGCGCAGATGGGCCTCGGGGATCCAGAGGTCCAGGCCGGCCGGGGCGATCTCGAGGCTGCGCAGCCGGCCCAACAGGTCCCGACGCCCGGAGCGATCAAGCTCGCGGGGCCGCATGCCCGGCTGTGACGCCGACAGCTGTACGGCACGGAACGCCATGGATGCCAGCCGGTCCAACACCGCCCTGGGTTTGTCGCCGAACGCCGCGAGCGTCGGGGCGAGGCTGGGATCCGGCGGATGGGATAGCGTGCCCTGCATGACGCCACAGTATGCCTGCGCCGGCGAATCGCCAAGCCCCCGGTTCGCGAGGTTACGATGGGGGCAATGACCGCCCCTCCCGTCATCGACGTACGCATCTGCGATCAACCCGTCGGTATGGTCGAGGCGGACCCCTTTCCGCCCGACGCCGGCGCCGAGTGCGTCTTCCTCGGCCGCACCCGTGTCGAGATCCATCCCCGGCATGGCAGGCTGACCCGGCTTCGCTACGCCGCCTATCGCCCGTTGGCGGACCGCACGTTGTCGGACCTCGCCCAGGACGCCACGCGGCGTTTCGACTGCTTGTTCGTCCGCATCCACCATGCCATCGGCGAAGTGCCCGTCGGCGAAGCGAGCGTGCTCGTGCAAGTCGTCTGCGGCCACCGGGCAAAGGCATTCGAGGCGTGCCGATTCCTCATCGACCGTCTCAAGGCCACGGCGCCGATCTGGAAGCAGGAATTCTGGGCGGACGGCACAAGCTGGTCGCAAGGGACACCGGTCGATCTCCAGGAGCCGCCCGCGTGAGCATGTCGCTGCGACTGTGTCTCGTCGGGTACTGGACGGCACTCGCGCTGTGGCTGTCGGCATTGGTCACGGCGGGCATCTCGGCGACGATGGTCTTCGGACGCCTGCCCGGTATCCCGATGACCCTCGAACGGTTCGGGTCCTACCCCGGCGCCGAGCACGGGCGGATCGCAGCCGGGTTGGTGATGTCGGACATCTTCTTCGCCGTGGACTTCGTTCAGGTCATCGTGGTTCCGGTGGTGCTGGTCACGTTCGCGTTGCAGGTGACCGTGTTCGGGGCGTCGTTGCGGTGTTCGGCCAACCTCGTCCGCGGCGGGTGCCTGCTCGTGGCCGGTGGACTGTTCGCCGGTTACGCCATCCTGCTCGCGCCGTCGCTCAACGGGGAGCTCCACCTGTTCTGGGACGCTGCCGAGGCGGGCGACACCACCGCGGCCCTGCGGCACCGCGAGCTGTTTGCGACAGGCCACGCCACGGCCGCCCTGATCCTCAAGACCAACCTGCTGCTGGTGCTCATCGGTCTCGCGGCATCGGCCGTCGCACTGTCACCGGCAGCCACGCCGCGACCGCGGCTCGACACGCCCCGCCTGGCGACCATGCCATGAGCACCCCCGCAACCATTCCAGCCCCCACAGCTGCCGCGAAGTCCCGCGCCCGCCGGATCCTGAAGGGTCTGTACAAGCACTACCCGGACGCCCATTGCGAACTTGACTACACGGCGCCCCACGAGTTGCTGATCGCGACCATCCTCTCGGCCCAGGCGACCGACGTCGGGGTGAACAAGGCCACGCCGAAACTCTTCGCCAAGTTCCCGGAGCCGGCGGACTATGCGGCGGCGACGGCCAAGAAAATCGAGCCGTACGTCAAGTCGCTCGGCTTCTTCCGCAACAAGGCCAAGGCGGTCCACGAGTCAATGAAGACGATCGTCCGGGACCACGGCGGCACAGTGCCGTCCACGATGGACGAACTGCTGGAACTGCGCGGCGTCGCCCGAAAAACGGCCAACGTCGTGCTCGGCAACGCGTTCGGGATCAACGAGGGCGTCGTGGTGGACACGCACGTCATGCGGCTCTCGCAGCGGTTTGATCTCACGGAACACAAGGATCCGCCGAAGATCGAACGCGACCTGATGGCGCTGTTCCCACGGAACCAGTGGACGATGCTCAGCCACCTTCTCATCTGGCACGGGCGACGTGCCTGCAAGGCCCGCGGCGGTGACTGCGCCGAGCATCCGCTGTGCCGCAGGTACTGCTCGAACGCGAAGCCGAAGTCGTAGCTCGCGCGAGTTGCCGGGTGGCACGGGGGAGGCCGCGCAGCGGCCTCCCCCGTGATTGCGTCCAATCGTACGGTATGGGTGTTCGGACGGTTCCCACGGGGGAGATCGCTGCGCGATCTCACCCGTGCCACCCGGCAACGGCGCGATCTACGGTATTTGTAGGTCGACGATCAACGGCAGGTGATCGGAGCCGACGGCATCGCCAAGCCGGCAATCACTGACCGTCACATCGGGGCTTACCAGGACGTGGTCGATCGGGATGCGCAGGAAGCCGGGAAGGCCCGCAGGCCAGCTGCCGAGGACGCCCTCGCCCAGGCGGACGCTCGCAAGATCCGCCCGGTCGCACAGCCGCCGGAACCACGGTGACCACATCGTCGTGTTGAGATCGCCGACAAGGATAAGCGGACGCGGCATTGTTTCGACGAGTTGGGTCACGTGATCGAGTTGCTGGTTGCGGAGCGTGAAGGAACCTGCCCGCAGCGGCGGCTTCGGGTGCGTGCACACGATCGACACCGGCGTGCCCTGTACGTCGATGACCAACCGGAGGCTCGATCGGCCCGCGGCGCCGTGCGGCAGTGTGCCCCGGTCGAGAATCGGCAACCGGCTGTACACCATGGTCCCGAACGGGTCCTCGCGTGTCTTGCCGGCAACGTAGGGATACGCTGCGGTAATCGGCGCCAACGCCGACTTCCACCGCTCGTTGACCTCCTGGAAGACGAGCACGTCCGCGTCAGCGTTGCGGACGAGTTCCAGCACGCGGTCGTGCTCGCGGTTGGAAAGCAGGACGTTCGCCAGCAGCACCCGGACCGACGGGCCCGTGTCGCTGACGTCGGCGTGGGCGGCCTGGCCTGTCGACTGGTATGGAAGAACCGTGGCCCCGGCGAGGACCAGGCTCACCAGCGACACGGCGCACCACGGCCAACGGCGAAGCAGGCCCAGCACGGCGGCGCAGGCGAGCGCCGCGAGAAAATACTGCGGCTGAAAGTGCGACAGCAACTCCAACGGGTAATGCCAGCCGACCACCGGCAGCAGGGTCAGCGGGACCAGCAATACCGATCCGACCGCAGCCACCTGCCCTGCGACGCGCTTGATGCGACGCCGGGTCTCCCGGGCGGTTCGGATTCGGCGGTCGTTTGCCATCAACAACGATACGCCGGCACCCCGTCGGTCGTTCACGGCTCAGTCGAATCCCCGTGCCGCCCGTAAGGAGACGGTCCCGAACCCCCCGGCTTCACTGACCCACACCGCACCGCCCAGGGCCATCGGGAATACATACCGGACGGGCCCGGCGAGCCGGAGCCGATCGATCACACCGCCCTGCCCGTCAAGGACCGTAATCCCACGGTCATGGCCGATCCAGAGATACCCATCGACGGCGACGATGCAGGAAACCACGGGCGACCCCGGCTCCGTGTACACGGCACCATCGGGCAGGATGACCGAAACGCCATCCGCGCCGACCGACGCATCGCCGGCAAGCGTCGCGGCGACAACGGCCGGTGGGGCCGCGGCGTCGCCCGGGTCACCCGCCATGCGGCTGAGCCGGCCCGATGGCTCGTATTGCCACCACCCGCCGGGCCCACCCGCCTGTACGAACCGGCCGTCGCACCGAGCCCGGAGCAAACCTGCGGGTTCCCGGTGCTCGTGGACCGTCTGGACACCGCCGTCGCGGTCCAACCGGACCACCGCGCGACCGAACGTGCCGACGACCACCACGGCCCCGCCCTCGACGAAGCACAGGTCCCGTGCGCCGGCGATCGGGTACACCACGGGCTCCAGCAGCCGATCGCCGCTGATCGGGTACGCGGCGATCCGACTGTCGGTGACAACCCAGAGCCGGTCGTCGAAGACACGGACGCAGCGCACGACGCCCTCGACGTCGACCGTCGAGAGCTTCATGTTCACCTCGCGGAGACGGCCGGTCATCAGGCCGACCGATGCGGTACCGCTTCCAACCCGAACGAACGCAAAGCGGCCGGCAGGACCCATGCCCTCCGGCATCGGGTACAGCGCGCTGGCCGAGCCCACGAAACGGGTGTCATCGAGCCGGTGCACACGCCGCCCGGTGCACGCGACCAGCCCGACGCCGCTTTCGACCACCGTTCCGCATTCCATTCCGAGCAACCAGCGGGCCCGGTCCGACCACCGGATCACGCCGCCGCCGCCCGATACATACAGCTGCCCGTTGACCACGCTGAGGGTCGTCGGTTCCACGCCGAGTTCCGCGTGCCCGACGCGGTATTCGATCCGTGGCCGGCCGGGGTCGGCGACGCTCAGCACGACGACCTCGGTCCGCTCGAGCACGATGAACAGCCGGTCCCCGACGAGCGTCATGTCCGACGCCGGACCCGAAGCCCCCACGGGGGCAAGTTCTATCGACCGCATCACCTCGCCGGTCGCGGGCTCGACGACGAGCAATGTCCGGGCCCACGTCTGGTACCAGTAGTCGCCCATGTCCCGCGTGCGATAGTGGGTGCCGCCCGCGTGGGCGGTGACCAGGAGATCGGCGGCCGCCCGGTCCGGTTCCGGCCAGGCGCAAACTCGACTCGCGCACCCCGCGAGGGGTCCGAGCGAGACCCAGACCAGGATGGCCGGGATGATCGGGATGATCGGTGGCCAACGACACAGACTCGACAAACTCGACAAGCTCGTCATGACGGCACGGTACCATTCTTGACCATGACCACGGATCCCGACCCGATCAGCCCGATCCGCGAGTACGCCCTGGGCCTGCTCGGTCGGCGGGCCTACTCGTGCGGCGATCTCACCCATCGCCTGGTGTCCAGGGGCCACGACCCGAACCTCGTGGACGTCGTGATCGGGCGACTGGTGGACTGCGGGCTCCTGGACGACGAGGCGGTGGCACGCGCATTGGCCGAGGCCACGGTCCGGAAAAGGCCGGCGTCGGCGGCACTGATCGAGCACAAACTGCACGCCCGCCGGATCCCGCCGGACATCGCCCAACGGGTGGCCGCGGAGATTCTCGACGGCATCGACCCCGTCGAGGCCGCCGCCCGACTTGCGCGGGACCTGCTGGCCACCCGTCGCGGCAAGGCCGTGGAGGCGAACCGGCAGCGGATCGGCGCGGCGCTGTCCCGTCGCGGTTTCGATACTGATATCATCAGCGAGGCGCTCGAGCGGGCCGGGCTGACGCAGCCCCTGCCCGATGTTTCCCTCAACCAGGAGCACGGACCGTGACCGC
>Ga0209988_10003006_pt1 | contig 11158 bp, 12 predicted proteins | sample N075metaG_FD_183115 | JGI IMG/M metagenome (GOLD analysis project Ga0209988, IMG submission 183115) | Deep subsurface microbial communities from Kermadec Trench to uncover new lineages of life (NeLLi) - N075 metaG (SPAdes) (version 2) | ecosystem: Environmental > Aquatic > Marine > Ocean trench... | reverse complement strand
AAAAGTTACGCAAGAAATAAACCAGGCAATCTCCTGGTCGGATAGATCATTATTTTGTGGATACAAAATCCAAAAGGAGGCGCTTCGTCTCCTTTTTTTTTGGATGTTGGTTTACAATGACGACTACTTGTGCAATCAGGAAGGACATAAAGCGCTATGCCGCTTAGCATCATCATTCTCGCTGCGGGACAGGGCGTCCGCATGAAGTCATCGCGGCCCAAGGTTATGCATGCGCTCGCCGGCAAGCCGATGTTGCAGCACGTAGTGGATACCTGCTTGGCTTTGGAGCCCGATCAAATAATAGTTGTAGTTGGGCATCAGTCGGAACGGGTTCGAAGTATGATGCACGATCAGGGCCTGGAGTTTGTCGAGCAAAACGATCAACAGGGCACCGGGCACGCGGTTGCACAATGTCTGCCAGTTCTAAATAAGGATAATGATGTAATCGTGCTATATGGCGATGTGCCCCTGATCTCGGTCGATACTATTCGAGCCCTGCTCGATAAGTCGGATGGCACCAGCGTGAACATCCTGAGTTTTCTACCGCAAAACTCTCAGGGATACGGCCGTATCCAGCGGTCTGCGGATGATAACGTCGAGGCTATCGTCGAAGAAAATGATGCCAGTGCCGAGCAAAAAAAGATTCGCGAATCGAATTCGGGCATATTATTTATCGTCGGAGAAAAGATCGGCGATCTGATCGGGAAACTCGACAATAATAATGTTCAGGGCGAATACTTATTGACCGATGTGGTAAAGCACGCTGTGCAGCAGGGATTGAAGGTAGTGGCGACAATATGTTCGGAAAATGATGACCTATACGGTGTCAACAATCAGGCCCAACTGGCCGAGGTAGAAAAGATATATAGACGCAGGCAGGCCGAAAAATTAATGCGCGAGGGGGTAAAATTATACGATCCCGCCCGTATCGATGTTCGCGGGACTCTACAAGTGGGGACGGGTATTGAAATTGATATCAACTGCGTTTTCGAGGGGGATGTTTCGTTATCGGACAGGGTGAAAATCGGTGCCAATTGTGTGATCAGAAATTCGACGATAGGCAGTGACAGTATTATTCAACCGATGTCTTCGATCGATGGGGCCGTTATAGGCAACCGGGTATCGATCGGCCCGTTTGCCAGAATCAGGCCGGGCACCGAATGTGCAGACGAAGTAAAAATCGGTAATTTTGTCGAGACCAAAAAATCCCAAATCGGGGCAGGTAGTAAAGTCAACCACTTAAGTTATATTGGCGATGCCGAAATTGGTGCCGCGGTGAATATCGGTGCCGGAACGATCACCTGTAATTACGACGGGGTGAATAAATTCAAAACCATAATTGAAGACGGGGTCTTTATCGGCTCGAATACCCAGCTGGTCGCGCCGGTTAGAATCGCACGCGGCGCGACGATAGGCGCAGGTTCGACAATAACCAGCGATACCCCAGCAGACAAGCTAACCCTGTCGAGGTCGAAGCAGGTTACGATTAATGCCTGGAAAAAGCCTGCCAGGAAAAATCTGGAATAATTTGTGTGCGGGCTAATTCGTGACCTGCTGGCCGGCTATACCAGGGTTAATTCAAATCACGCTGCAGGTAGCTTAGTTCCTGTTGCCAGGAGTAAGCATCTTCTGCGTAGTAGACCATATCAATTAGCTTTGAGACGCTCACAAATTCGAACTGTTTCTGGGCTAGTGGCAGGTTTTCGCGTAGAAACTTAATAGTAGTCGAATGTGGATGACCGATGGCGATAGCGAAACCGCGTTCACGCGCTTTCTGTAGCCAGATCTGGTATTGCAGGCGTATTGACTCGATATTGGTGTAGTCATTATCAAGAAACACATCCCGTGAAATCGAATTAAGGCCATAATTGAGCGCCTCGGTCTGGGCCACGCTATTAGCAGTTGTGCGGCTATCAAGAAAATACAAACCCGGGTTATAGGATCTGATGATGTCCATGATCGGTCGCATAAAGTAATCAATTTCGGTCAAATGACTTCCCATGTGGTTGTTAATGCCCTTGATATTAGGGATAGCCGATAACATCGAATGCAAATTTGCGGTGAGCTGATCTTCGTCCATTTTTTCGTTGAGTGAATTCGGTTCCATTGCGGCCTCTGAATTAGAGGATTGCAAGGGAAGATGAAGAATAATTTCCTTATTTTTACGCTGCGCCAGGGTTGCCAGTTTCTGACTGTAAGTAGCGCCGGGGATGATGGCATAAGTGTGATTTCCCGGCAGATTGATCGCGGCCTGACCTTTTTCGAAAGAATAACCTAAATCATCGATTACCAGCGATAAAACAGGCCGTTGATCGGCGACCGCAAACTGCGCCAGGCAAAACAATGGGATAATCAGCAGACGGCTGCCTAACATTTTGAACCCGAGATGGCCTGTCATGACTTGATCAGTGATTCCCTAGCTATTTTTTTGCTGATTTAAGATGTGCAATCCCTTCAACAAGTTCAGGGCTTCGAATAGCTGGAAGTCAGTTTCAGCCAGGTTTTCAGTCTCTTTATTAGGCTTTGCGCTGGTATCGGCGTCGTCCGTATCATCGGTGGGGTTGCTGAGCCGGCCGTCGAGGTCACTTTCGGAAAATGACGCACCGTCACTACTGTCCGAGGCCGGTAATTTCAGAGTTTTCAGCCTGATGTCGGGGACTATGCCCCTGGCCTGTATGGATCGGCCGTTGGGAGTAAAATAACGCGCCGTGGTCAACTTGACCGCAGAGCCATTGCGTAATTCCTGGATGGTCTGGACCGAACCTTTACCGAATGATTTGGTACCCATGATAATCGCACGATTATGGTCTTGCAGTGCACCCGCTACAATTTCCGAGGCAGAAGCTGACCCCCCATTTATTAGAACAACCATTGGCGCACCATTCAGACTGTCGCCCGGGGTTGCCGGATAACGATGGCTGGAGTCATCGATTCGGCCTTCGGTATAGACGATCAAACCGTCATTAATAAATGCATCAGAGACCTTAACTGCGCCGGTCAGAACGCCGCCAGGGTTATTACGCAGGTCAAGAATCAGTCCCTCGAGGGTAGCTTCCTTCTGCAAATCGGATATCGCCTTGAGCAGATCGGTAGCAGTACGCGACTGAAAATTAGTGATACGCACATACCCATAACCGGGTTCCAGCATGCGATTCTTGACGCTCTGGACGCGAATAATTTCTCGCGTAATAGTGATCACCAGTGATTTCGGTTCGTCTTGCCGGACGATGGTGAGCCTGATATCAGTATTTGGTTTTCCGCGCATAATTTTGACAGCTTCGTTCAGGGTCATGCCCTTAACCTGTTTGTCATCAAGCTTAATGATCAGGTCACCGGCCTGAACACCGGCGCGCGCCGCGGGTGTATCGTCTATCGGCGAAATCACCTTGACGAATCCGTTCTCCATGCCTACCTCGATACCGAGGCCGCCGAACTGACCGGTGGTACCGATCTTCAAATCTGCAAACTCACTAACATTCAAATACGCTGAATGAGGATCGAGGCCGTTGAGCATCCCTCTAATCGCATCTTCGATCAGGCTCTTATCGTCGACGCTTTCTACATAGTCAGATTTAATTCGCGACAGAACCTCGGTAAATGCCTGTAAGTCTTCAAACGGAATATCTTGGTCATCTTTTAACGCATAGACACTATGCCCAATAGCTAGTGTTAAGCCGAGCATTATGCCTACCGCAAAGTAGGTTGATTTTCGTAAACTGTTAAACATTAAGTTCTCCGCATGGCATGCGCTAATTGTAGACCAGAATTGGCCGAAGAAGTTACAGGTTACCGAGAAAAGTGTTCTTTCTTTTGGACCGGCTGCAAATTATCGTTTATTACATAGGGAACCTCTGATTAATTCTGGGTGAATTGGGTTGTGATTCAAAATGATCAAGCTCAAGGCGTGGAACGCAAGGCCGCTCATCGACATCCTGTCGCTCCGGCACTGGAACTTCACTGTTCGGCGTAATAGCACGGCTATTGCTAAGTTTCACAACATGGGAATTGGTCATTTTGGGCACAACGCGTTTATTCATGAATTGATCAGAGGTTTCGTAGTTTAAGAGGTAAATAAATTACCAGCCTTACACCAACTTGATGGGTTTTGCGGTTGGTTTTTTTTTCTGATTTCGAAGTAAAGACCGGATTTTTGTTGACCACCACTGCTACCAATACTACTGATTATATCACCGGGCTCAACCCATTCGCCGGCAGATTTAAATAAAGACTCATTGTGCCCGTACAAAGACAGGTAGGAGTTACCATGATCGATAATGATCAAATTGCCCAGACCCCGAAGCCAGTCGGCAAAGGCGATCCGCCCACGTGAGATAGCTTTAACATGGTCCCCTGCTGGGGCATAGATCATTATTCCCTGCCAACGCAAGTCGGATAGCGGTTTTTGGCGCCCGAACAGCTTTTTTACCTCGCCTTTTACCGGCCAGGCTAACTGGCCTTTGAGCTTGCCGAAGGGTTTTCGTTCGAGTTCGGGTACCGGCGTTTCAATTAATATATCCTGAATCGAACTAATCAGGTTTTGTAGCTGTGCGGCTTCGTCTTCGAGACGTGTAAGATGCCCACCCTGTTGCTTCAGTTGCTTATCCAGTGAAGCGATGATTGATTTTCGTTTCGCACTATCCTTATCCAGCCCGGCCTTTTGCGTCTTTAGCAATCGATGGCTATTTTCCAGGGTTAGCCTGACCTTTTTGATACCAGCTTCTGCCACCAGGATATTGTCGATATTGTGTTTTACCCTGCTGATAAGGTCGGCACGTGCATTGGAAAAATACTGGTAATACACTAGGTTACGCTGTAATTCACCTGGATTTTTCTGTGAAAATAAAAGTTTTACCTTCTCCTGCCTGCCCAGCGTGAACGCGGTATAAACCTGGCTGGCGAGAAATTCGTTTTCCTGGCTCAACTGCTGCTGATACTTTTTACGCGAACTGCGCAGCATACTTAATTCTGCCTGCTGGGCGCCAATTTCTCTTTTCGAAACCCTTATTTTGCGACTGATATCGGCAACGCTGATTTCTATTTTTTTGAGTTGCCGGGTATAACGCGATTTACTGTCCTCCCTGGAATCGATGGCCAGTTTCAGCTTGGTTATTTTTGTTTGCAGAATATTAAGATCCTTCTCCTTCCGGTCTTGTTCGGTCGCAGTGGCAAATTGAGCGAGCAAGCCCAGGGCTAATATTGTGGTCACCAGGACTCGGGCTAGCAGGTTGCTATCAGTGTGGCTCATAGGGTGCCGCAGATCAGGAATATGATGCTGCGAAATCATACTGGAATCCATCGGAATAGGCGAACCAGGACCTGGCTTATCTAAGGGGTAGCCAGTAGACAATTAATTTCGATTCATACATAATTAATCGCTAATATTATTATTTGGTAATAAACCTCGGATGAAATTTGAACCGGTCAAGCCCATCGATGCACCACAATTGATGGCGCGTAAGAAAGATATCGAGATGGCAGCGCGCTCGCTAAAGGCCATGTCACATCCGCTACGATTAAAAATTCTCTGTACGCTTGGCAGTCAAGAAGTCAGCGTTCAGGATATCGTTGATAATGTCGGCACTTCACAAAGTAATATTTCACAGCATCTCGCGATTTTACGCGATAAGGGTATACTGGTGTCGCGTAAAGATGCCAATCGGGTTTATTATCGCGTCGGGGATGCGCGTACGTTACGCCTGATTGGCATGATGCAAGAAGTTTTTTGTTCCTCCTAAATTAAAAATATACATGTTTACTCAAATTACTGAATTTTCAGCAAATCATACTTTGCTGGTCGGCGGCTTTGTAGCCTTACTGATTGCCGTTTTTATCAATGAATTTAAGCAGGCGACGAAAAATTTTAGCAGTCTGACACCAGCCGGCGCGATTCAGTTGATGAACAATGAAGATGCAGTATTACTCGACGTCAGGGAACCCGCAGAAACTGTGGCTGGAAAAATTGCCAAAGCCATTCAGATTCCGGTTGGTTCAGTGGGTCAGCGGGTTGGGGAGCTGGATAAACACAAGGATAAGAACATCATTGTATACTGTAAAACCGGCGCGCGGGCGGGAATTGCCTGCCAGGAATTAAACAAGGCCGGTTTCGAAAAAGTTTATAGCTTGAGCGGTGGTATTACAGCCTGGCAGGAAGCGCATTTACCGGTCAGTCGAAAATAACCCGGCGCCAGACTCCACTTTAAAAGAGTAATTTATACGATGGCCGACGCCGATGAGCAAACCCAGAAAACGCACTTTTCGATTCAAAAGATTTACGTCAAAGACGTTTCATTTGAATCACCTGATACCCCTAAGGCATTCAGCTTCGCTAAATGGGAGCCAAAAATTGAACTTAATTTGAATAATTCCCATACCAGTATTGATGATAATTTATATGAGGCAGTGTTAACCATTACGGCCACGGTCAGGCACCAGGAAAAAACTGCCTTTTTGGTCGAAGTGCAACAGGCCGGAATATTTGCTGTTGTCGGGTTTAATGAAAAAGACAAAAAATATCTGCTTGGCAGCCAATGTATGAATATACTGTTTCCCTTTGCGAGGGAAACTATTTCCGACCTAACTACCCGGGGCGGATTTCCACCCCTTCTGCTTTCTCCGGTGAATTTTGACGCACTGTATCAGCAACACATACAAAAGCAGGCTACCGAAGCCGAGGATACCGAAACCCAGGATACTGAAGTCCAGGGCCAGGATACTGAAGCTCAGGATGCCACACCTCGGGACCCAGCAATCGTTAAGCACTAGACTACTCTGACCTGACAATTGTACGAGGGGCGCGACAGTTGATGACCTCCATCCAGATGCATTTAGTTAGACACGAGAATCGTGGTTTACGAAATGGCAGCTAAATCTACCATAGCGATATTCGGTGCCGGTTCCTGGGGTACCGCGCTGGCTATCCAGTTGGCTCGAAATGACTTGCGGGTCAATCTCTGGGGTCATCGGATCGAGCATATTGAACGTCTGGTCCGTGAGCGCGAAAACTCGGTATATCTACCGGGCATTGAACTTAACAAAAATATCAGACCCACTGCATCGATGCAGGAATGTATGCAGCATGCACAAATAGTACTCATCGTGATTCCGAGCAAGGCCTTTCGCGATTTCATTCAATCACTGAAAGCGCATATTGGCCCCGATATCCCGGTGTTCTGGGCTAGCAAGGGCTTCGAAATTGAAAGCGGAAAGTTTTTGCATCAATTGGTTTGCGAAGAATTACCACACCATCATTACGGCGTCATATCCGGTCCGACTTTCGCATCCGAGGTGGCTCGTGGGTTGCCTGCCGCGATTACCTGCGCCGGTAATGACAATGCGGCTACCTCCGGTTTTGCCCGATTACTTCATGGTAATCGTTTTCGTTGTTATACCTCCAGTGATGTCATCGGTGTCGAACTAGGCGGTGCGTTGAAAAATATACTTGCCATTGCTGTTGGTGCAGCTGATGGGTTGGGGTTTGGGGCAAATACACGAGCGGCCTTAATGACACGCGGATTTTCAGAGGTAATGCGCCTGGGTCAAAGTCTGGGCGCTCGCCAGGAGACACTGATGGGATTAGCTGGTCTCGGTGACCTGATATTAACCTGTACCGATGACCAGAGTAGAAATCGTCGATTCGGACTCGCAATTGGAGAAGGAAAGACGATTCAGGAAGCGGAAATTGAGGTGGGTCAAACCGTAGAGGGCTTGCGTGCCGCCAAGGCAATTGACACCATGTCGAAACGGCTCGGCCTCGATCTACCGATAATGGATCAGGTATATCAAGTCCTGTACGAAGGCAAAAACCCGCTAGATGCGGTTAATTCGCTGGAAAACAGACCCCAAAGAGCAGAACTGGGCGACTAGCCCGCTATTGTAAGCTGCATCAGGATACAGTGAGTAATCGCATTAACCTTTTACTCTCGCGGCGACGTAGAGACGCAGAGATGTTTTAGGGGATTTAAATTACTTAAAAAACGATATTACCGACACTAGGGATCCTCTGATTAATTCTGGGTGAATCGGGTTGTGATTCAAAATGACCAAGTTCAAGGCGTGGAACGCAAGGCCGCTCATCGGAGACTGTTCAAAATTTTGTGTCAACGTAAAAACACCTGATCTATCTCATCACAGATCGAGTGCGCCATCAAGTCGGCCCTCGAAGAAGATGGCCAGCTGAGATAGGGTTAGGTTCCAGTTTCGTATCGGCATGGTCCATTTCTTACTCGCGTTTTGTATGCCCAGGTACAATAATTTGAGCAGACTGTTATCGTTCGGAAAGCCACCCTTGGTTTTGGTTAATTTTCGGAACTGGCGATGCACCGCTTCAATCGAATTGGTGGTGTAAATCACCTTGCGAATCGGCTCAGGATAGCGGAAGTAAACTGATAAGTTGTCCCACTTCTTGCGCCAGGACTGGATCACGATCGGGTATTTTTCACCCCATGCTTGTTCGAGTTGATCGAGCGCTGATTCGGCCGCTTCTTTATTCAATGCCTGGTACACGGGTTTAAGATCGGCCATGAACGCTTTGTGGTGTTTCGAGCCCACATAGCGTAGCGAATTACGAATCTGGTGTACCACGCACAGCTGCACTTCAGTTTTAGGATAAATGGCCTGGATCGCCTCAGGAAAGCCCGTCAGACCATCGACTGAGGCGATGAGGATGTCCTGCACCCCGCGATTCTGCAGATCGCTCAACACACCGAGCCAGAAGCTAGCCCCCTCGCTATCGGCGAGATACAGACCCAGGACTTCCTTGCGGCCGGTCAGGTTTAAGCCCAGAACGGTATACACCGCACGACTCTAGGTAGTGTCCCTGCGCCCTGACTTTGTAGTGAATCGCGTCTAACCACACAAAGGGATAATGCGAGTCCAGTGGCCGTTGCTGCCAGGCCTTGACGGTATCGATAATTTTATCGGTGATCGCGCTAATCGCGGCCGTGGATACCGAGATGCCATAGATCTCCTGGACATGTTCACTGATATCCGAATAACTCAGGCCACGACCATACATCGACAGTATCTTCGCCTCGATCTCATCGCTGACACTGGTTTGGTGTTTCTTGATGAATTGAGGTTCAAAGGTACCGGCACGATCACGGGGTGTTTCCAGATCGATCTTGCCCTCGCTGGTTTTAATCGTCTTACCGGATTTACCATTCTTACGATTAGGAACCACATCATCGCCGAGATGGCTGTCTAATTCGGCTTCCAGAGCCGCCTCTGTTAGCCGCTTAACCAACGGTCCTAGCACACCGTCCTTGCCACTAATCGCTTGACCGGATTGAATCGCCTTCAGGGCTTCGTTAAAATCAAATCTTTCTGTCATAATCAATTCTCCTGACAGCATTATGCTGCACGTTTGAACTCAGGGCTGTAACGCTTGTACTTCCTCGTTCTTCCCATGACACACCTCCTGGCCATATTTTAAGCCAATTTCAATGTGTCCACTAAACCAGGACAAAACCACATACCAAGTACCGCAATGAGAAAAACTCGGCATCCTACGAAAGTGGCAGCTATAGTATGAAGGGTCACTAATCTATAGATCGTATGTCAGGTATTAATTATGGAGCGAATGGTAAATACTCGGAAACTAAAGATTGGCATGTATATTTGCGGCCTGGATCGGCCCTGGCTGGATACACCATTCCTGATGCAGGGTTTTATTATCGACGATGATAAAGAAATTGAAGACCTGAATAAACTGCAAATACGTATTCATCGATATTGATAAAGGTATTGAAGCTGACGCCTACCTTGATAGAAATCCCGGTTCGGCCGAAGACCACCTTAACGATTTCCTTGAACAGGGTGACCGATATGTAGAATACGAGGAGGAGAAGTCGGTATTAGAGGAATTCCCTGTTGCAAAATTAGCCTTGGACGAGGCCACTGCCAAGATCACCACCATCATGGATGATATTAACAATGGCGACAATCTTGACGTTCAAGCGGTCAACGCCGCCGTTCAACCCCTACTGGATAGCATGATTCGCAACGTAGACGCCTTATTATGGATGTTAAACGTACAGGGCAACGAAGACAGCTATCGAATGGCAATGGAAAGCTGTACCCTTGGCTTAGCTTTTGGCAGACATCTGGGACTGCACATGTCAGACATCAGAACACTGGCAGTGGGTATGCTACTACTGGATGTGGGAAAATTTAAAGTCCCAGCCGATATCCTCAACAAACCCGGCACACTGACCAAAGAGGAATTTACCGAGGTAAAAAAACACGTGGAATACGGCGTTGAAATGCTCAAGAATATCGGTGGCTTCAACGAAGCGGTAATTAATTTGGTGCAAACGCATCATGAACGTTTCAATGGCTCCGGCTATCCCAACGGTCTCGAAGGTACGCAGATACCGGTATTCGGTCACATTGCTGGCATCATCGATACCTACAGTTCGATGTCCCGTAAAACAACTTACCGGGATGCCATCGCGCCACACAAAGTATTGCAGGAACTATACAAGTGGCGCAACAAGCATTATCAGGCGGAATTGGTAGAGCAATTTCTGCAATGCGTTGGTGTGTATCCCACGGGCTCGCTGGTCGAATTGACAACGGGGGAAGTCGGCATCGTCGTCGCGCAGAATATGCGTGAACGTTTGGAACCCACTATCTGTATGCTACTGGATGAATATAAACATCCATGGCAATCCAACTCTATCATCAACCTGTCAAAAAACCGGGTCGACGCGAAAGGTGTCAGGCGCAAAATATTGCATGCCCTCAAGTCTGGTTCATATGGCATCGCTTCATGGCAACCCGATGAAAATCAACGGTTGCTATTTGCCGAAGACATTTAAAATCGGAATTAGCTCGTATAGTCGGCCATGGAAAACATTTGTTTGACCCTTCGCGAGGGTATTTTGGTTCAACCTAGCCCTCCATTCATCTATTAACTATTACGGCGACCTTCCCCTGCCGTTTGCGTAGCCTGCACGTTAGCTGAAAATTACTAATTTGTGATATTAATTTTCTAGTGCGGTATTGAGAGTACTTAGCGTCCCGACTCGCTTCCTTTGTCTCGGAATCCACGGTTTACCGGCTATTGAAGGCGCAGGACCTGATTACCAGCCCCGCTTATATCCTGATGCAAGCCAGTGACCATTTTAAGCACCCCAGCAAAAGGGTGAATGAACTGTGG
>Ga0209988_10003005_pt1 | contig 11159 bp, 9 predicted proteins | sample N075metaG_FD_183115 | JGI IMG/M metagenome (GOLD analysis project Ga0209988, IMG submission 183115) | Deep subsurface microbial communities from Kermadec Trench to uncover new lineages of life (NeLLi) - N075 metaG (SPAdes) (version 2) | ecosystem: Environmental > Aquatic > Marine > Ocean trench... | reverse complement strand
AGCGTGCCAAAGGATATTGATACCGTCACGCCGCACGACTATCGTAATCCTGGGCAACTAAGAGACGGTAAAGTGCTCATCGTCGGCGCATCGGCGACAGGCTTGCAGCTGGCCGACGAGATTCATCGCTCGGGGCGTTCCGTAACCATCGCAGTCGGTGAGCATGTACGCTTGCCACGAACGTATCGCGGTCGCGATATTCAGTGGTGGATGCACACGGCCGGCGTACTCGACGAGGGACTGGATGATGTTGACGACATCAATCGTGCCCGCAACCTGCCGTCGCCGCAGTTGGTGGGTTCACACGACAAGCAAATCCTCGATCTCAATGCCATGACCGGTGCGGGCATGAAACTGGTTGGACGACTAATGGGCTTCCAGGACGGCATCGCACAGTTCTCGGGGTCGCTGAAGAACGTTTGTGCTTTGGCCGATCTCAAGATGCGCCGGCTATTGGATACGATCGATGAATGGGCAGCAGCCAGTCCTGATGCGGCGACTTTCGAGCCGCCGGAGCGATTTGAACGCACTCGTGTCGACGCAGCGCCATGCCTGACCCTGGACCTGCGTGAGGAAGAGTTCGAGACGGTGCTATTCGCAACCGGATACCGGCCGGATTACTCCTGGCTGGACATTCCCGTTCTCGATCGAAAAGGTAAGATTCGGCACGATGAAGGCGTAGTCACTGTACCGGGCCTGTATGTTATCGGCCTGCCTTTTCTACGGCGACGCAAATCGAGTTTTATTCACGGCACCGAAGACGATGCCAGGTACATAACCCAACACCTCGAGTCCTTCCTGTCGATCCAAGCATAGAACGCCGTTACCGCCGGAAAAGAATAGTTCGCCTTACTGGGTGTTGTCGCCGGCCGGAACCATGATGTGTTGCATCGGCGTACCGCCCCACATGACGTACGGTCCCCCCGCGAAAGGATCGTGGTTAATGTTTTCCAGCGACATGGATGTCGGCAAAAGCAGCATCAGATGCGGTCCTTCCTGCACCCAGACACCACCATCATTCGGGTCTGTCGCGCTGGGATCGTTATTATTCACGAGGGCATCGCCGGCCAGCATGTAGGAGTAGCCGACAACGTCGGTCGAAAATTCTTCGCCCGCTCCCATGGCCTGCATCCAGTTCATCCAGACTTCATCATTGCACATCGGATGCTTGTCGCCCGGAATCAGACCGACACCTGGCATGCAGGTCCAGCCGTTTGAACCCTCGCGAAGAACGGTTCCGTCAATATCAATTATGGTTGCCTTTGCAGAGATCGCTGTTGGCGCAGCGTTCATCGCACGAGCGATCTTGTCGTCCGCAGTTTCCGCGTCGTCCGCGACTGCGGTCGATGATAGACCCAGACAAAACGCCGCCGTCGCGACGGCAAGCGAAACCCAACGAGAACCTTTGAATAACGACATAAATATTCCTCCCAAAATTTTCGGTGCAGTATAAATGAATTGCAGTTGTTTGTTATCGCTTGGACTTGGAATAAATCTATTACCAATCCTTTAACGGCCAGTCGATAGGCGAGGTCGGTGGCCACGGTAATTCAGCTTCTTCCAATCTGCGCGCAAAATCGGGCGTCGATTCCAGGTCGAACGGTGCGCCGCAGAAACACGACATCACCGCAGTCATGAGACGCAGGTATCCGTAAGGCTGAGCGTCGATCCTGTGTGCCATTTCATTGGCCCACTCCCGGTCGCCGCTCACAGCGATTACGTCCAGGTCCTTATCTGTAATTTCAGGTGCGTACGCCTCCAGTATCCGTTGCAACTCCTCGGCATTGCTTCTGGCAGATGCTAGCTTGGACCGGAGGCTAAATAGGCGTTCATCGTCGCGAATCTCGTTGTTGATAAACCGTTCGGCATCATCGAATCGGCTGGCCGCGATGAGTGCAATACCCAGCGCTTGTTTGAGTCGTACATGAAACCCGGTATTCAGTCCGTTTCGTGCGACTTCTATGGCTGCCTCGGCATCGCCTGCCCAGACATGAGCAGTGTTAAGATTGCTCCAATATGCCCAATTCATGGGATCGCATTCCAGTGCTCGCTGAAGCAGGGGAATGGAATCTTTGGCCAATTGGAATGCAAATCCGTACACGTCCAACCAGCTCGGTCTCTCGCAGTGAGTGCCACCGACCAGTTCACCAAACATTGACGCTAGCCTGTTCCAGTCGCCCAGCAGAAAGGCCAGGTCAAAAGCAAGACTCAGCCTTTGTGCCTCGGTTTAAGCGTGGCGAATCGCATTTTCAAAATCTTGCTTCAGTTCCTGCCTGGCTTCCTCAATAATCGTGGTTGTTACATCACTGAGACCACTGTCAATAATTACATGAGCATAGTAGTCCGCGTGGTACTCGTACGCAGTGGACAGATTTGGCGCAAGTTTCAGTGCGCGGTCGAAATACGTGTTGGCGCGTTCCAGCATCGCTAAGCGGTCGGTATTGCCGTGGGCAAGATCAAAAATTTCGATGCCTTTTTGAAAGGCGACGAACGCTTCGGGATCGCGCAAGCCAATCTCACGCATGGACTCACGTTGTTCCTCATCAAGCACGACGTCCAGTGCCGCAGCGACTTTCTCGGCGATATCCGATTGAACGGCGAAGCTGCTGCCTGCGGACCGGTCATAGGTGTCGGACCAGAGATGAAAGCCGTCGCTGGCTCTAACGAGCTGCGCCGTGATGCGCAGTTGCTCGCCGTCGCGGCGAACGGAACCCTCGACGATGTGTGCAACGCCCAGCTTTAGAGCAATTTTGCCGACCGGTATGTCCTTGCCCTTGAAATAGAATGCCGACGTTCTGGCTGACACAAGTAGATCGGGTAACTGCGCGAGTGAGTTCAGGATCTCCTCAGTCAGGCCGTCCGCGAAGTATTCGTCATCGGGACCACTGCTCATGGCGACAAAGGGCAATACCGCAACCGATTTGTCGGTGACTGCATTGGCTGCCGGCTCATCCCGTAGTACAAACTTGTCGACGAGCAGAATTGAGACGGCTGAAATCAATACGGCAATTATGACGAAATCAAGCTTTCTTCCGGTTTGTGGCGTGATTGACTGTGAGCGGTCCACATCTTTTTCGCGCTTGACGCCCTCGGGCGTCATCTCGTAGGCCCAGGCAAATAACAAGGCGAGCGGAAAGCCCACGGCCGTGCCCAGCAGGAAAACCTGCATTACCCAGTCTGGGGCCGGCACGGCGTCGAGCACGAGGTCCACAACCTGCAAGATCAGCCACGCAGCCACGACGTACGCGATACCGACGCGGATTACGTTGCGGCGTTTTAGTTCTTCGAATAGCTGGCTCCATGCAATCCCTGCATCCGTGGTTTCGAGCTCATGTTACTTCGGTTTACGCAGCCGCAACAAAAAACGATTGGTGTAACCACGTATGCCCTCAGCACGCATGTGTTGCGTCATGTCGTCGATGTCCGAGTGCAGGATGTCGCTATCAGCTTCGAGCGTGAACCCCGCTGCTTCGGCAACACGAATCGCGTCGGATTTGAGCATCCGATGCAGTGCAGCATTGTCCTGTCCGTCGAGACCCTGATGATCGATCACGCCGAACACACCGCCCGGTTTCAGCGTCGAGTAAATCGCGGCCATCGTAGCGATTGTCGCCTGCTCACCAGCGCTGTTATAGATATCGTGAAGGTTGAGAGCAGTCAGGGCCGCATCGAAAGGGCCGTCCCCGGCATCGAGTTCGTGGGTCTCCTTGTTGAGTCGGCTGACGTTCGGTAATCGATTGTTGGCCAATCGTTGACTGATCGCCTTTTCGTTCGCGCCTTCCCTGCGCTGCAAGGAGCCCGACGTATTTTGCGCCGTAACATGCCCGTCGGGTCCAACTGCGACTGACAATACTTCCGTGTACCAGCCGCTTGCGGCCATCACGTCTAGTACGTTCATACCGGGTTCAATGCCGATAAATGCGACGACCTCGAAGGGCTTGCGGCCAGCATCCCTGGCACGGTCTTCTTCTGATCGGTTGTCTTCGCTTGTCTCGCCACTGCAGGCGGCGATCACGAGAGCTGCAATGACCGGCAGTGCGGTTCGCTGAATTTTCATCGCCGTAGAATACGTCAATGGCAATAAAAAAGGGCGAGACCCTAAGATCTCGCCCTTTGTCGCTATCTGTTAAGAGAGCTTAGACGGGTACGATGTTCTCCGCCTGCGGGCCTTTCTGGCCGTCAACGATGGTGAACTCGACTTTCTGGCCTTCGGAGAGGCTCTTAAAGCCGTCGCCCTGGATTGCACTGAAATGTGCGAAAACGTCCGGGCCATTCTCTTGCTCGATGAAGCCGAAGCCTTTCGAGTCGTTAAACCATTTAACCGTTCCGGTTGTCGTAGACATATTACTTTACCTATTTAAACATGAGTATTCAGGCCTCAAATCAAGGCCCATTGTGGCTAGAATTGAAGCTATTACTTATGAAAAACAGGTCGAGCTACTAAAAAGGAACATCGAGATGGAGTACATAAATATCAGCCGATCGTTCAAGCTGGCCGCAGTATAACCACAAGGTCCGTGGAGTCAACGACTCAGCCCACAAATTTCGGCTAATATTGGCCGGCAACAGGAGCATCGACAGTGACGAACCGCAGAGATTTCTTAAGCTATTCCGGCGCCGCGGTATTGGCGGCATCGCTACCCGTGTCGTCGCTTGCTGGCCAACAGGAAAAAATACCCGCCCGGCTTATTCCCGGCACGGACGAGAAATTGCCCGTTATCGGGCTGGGTAATTCCCAGTCGTTCCGGAATGAAGATCTGGACGCCGCGGCGAATCTGATCGACATTTTCCTCGAGCACGGTGGCGGTTTCGTCGATGCGGGGGGGGTCAGCGCGATGGTCGTGGGTCGGATCGCGCAGGACAAAAACGCGTCGGAAAAACTATTTATCGGTAACTACCTCGATCCCAAAGACTTAGGTGCCATGCGGCACGAGGCTGTATCCGCTGCTAAAGGCCAGGGCAAGGACGCACTGGATCTCGTGCACACGCGAAACCTGGCCGAGTATCGGTCGCGGCATGACCAGTATCGGCAGATGAAAGAGGATGGCCTGGTTCGCTACATTGGTGTTGCCCGGACGGGTGCCGATAATTTCGATGCGATCGGCCAGCTTGTCGAAGATGGCCTGGTCGATTTTATCCAGGTCAATTATTCGCTCGTCGAGCCCGAGGCCGCGGATCGTTTGTTGCCGCTTGCAGCCGATCAAGGTGTTGCTGTGAGCATCAGTCGCCCGTTCATCAATGGGCGCTACTTCGGCATGGTCAGCGGCATGGACTTGCCCGCATGGGCGGCCGAGTTTGATTGCCAGAGCTGGGCCCAGTTCTCGCTGAAATTCATCGTCGCTCATCCGGCCGTGAATTGCGTACTCACCGAAACCGCAAATCCCAAACACGCGATCGACAACCTCGGTGCCGGATACGGTGGCTTGCCCAATAAAGCTGCCCAACAGAAGATGCTCGCGCTGATTGCGGGGCTATAAGCAGTCACGAACGACCGCATTAGACCTATTGTTATATTGACAGGACTAATAGTACTATGTTCCTGAGGACGTCGTCGGTGCGTCCGCCAGGATAACGATAATAAGATGAGTGATGCATCGGGCCGCACAGGCCCACTGACTGACATACGCCTGGTCGAACTCGGCCAGCTGATCGCAGGCCCTTTCTGCGGACAACTCATGGCCGACATGGGCGCCGACGTCATCAAAGTCGAGCCACCCGGGCAGGGCGATCCGATGCGCGCGTGGGGGCGTGGTGATTATCCGCTGTGGTGGCAGGTCTGTGCGCGCAACAAGCGTGTGGTCACTGCAAACCTGCGTGAAGCGGAAGGGCAGGCTCTCGTTCGCAGGCTGATCGCAGAAGCGGATATGGTGCTGGAGAACTTTCGGCCCGGCACATTGGAACGGTGGGGCCTCAGCTACGACGAACTCGCCAAAGATAATCCGGGGCTGATCATGATTCGGGTGTCGGGCTACGGTCAGACGGGGCCGTACGCGAATCGCGCCGGTTATGCGTCGGTTGGCGAGGCGATGGGCGGCATGCGCTATTTGTGCGGTGAGCCGGACAAGAAACCCTATCGCACCGGCCTGTCCATTGGTGATTCACTCGCGGCGACCTACGCCTGCATGGGTGCATTGGCCGCTTTGCACCATCGCGATAAGACCGGCGAAGGACAGGTCATCGACGCTTCGATTTTCGAGTCGGTCCTCAGTGTCATGGAAGCGACCATTCCGGAGTACACGGTCAGCAATTACATACGGGAAAGGTCAGGGGCGACACTGCCAAATGTCGCGCCATCAAACATCTACGACTGCAAAGACGGCCCTTTCCTGATCGCCGCGAATCAGGACACGGTCTTCCGCCGTCTATGCGCAGTGATGGGCGAACCCGAGCTGGCCGATGACGAGCGCTACCGCACACACACGGCACGCGGTGTGAACATGATCGAACTCGACGCGCACATCGCCGACTGGACAAAGACTCGAACCGTTGCGGACGTGGATAAACTGATGCAGGAAGCTGGCGTACCCGCGGGCAGAATTTACCGCGCGCCGGAGATGCTCGAGGACCCGCAATTCCAGGCGCGGAACGCGATCGTCAATACGCCAACCAAGGAGTGGCCAGAGCTCAAGATGCAGAACGTGTTCCCGAAAATGTCCAGGACACAGGGTGAGATACGCTGGACGGGTCCTGCAACCCTGGGTGCACATAACGAAGAAATCTATGGTGGGCTGCTCGGGTTGAGCAGCGAAGAGATGGCAGTTTTAAAAGAAAAGTCGATTATTTAGGGGAAGATATATGACGTTTCGACTGGGAGTTGATGTAGGCGGTACATTCACCGATCTTTTGCTGGTCGACGAATCGTCGGGCAGGACCTACATGGCCAAAGTTCTGTCTACGCCGGATGATTCATCCATTGGCGTGCTCAATGGTATCGAGCGCATTTGTGACGAGTCCGATATCGATACAACGCAGGTCGATCAAGTGATGCACGGGACGACGGTAGCGACCAATGCCGTGCTGACGCGTAAAGGTGCGAAAGTCGGGCTAATCACGACCAAGGGTTACCGGCAAGTTTTGCAGGTCGCCCGTTCGTTCTGCCCGGGCGGACTCGGTGGCTGGGTCAGTTACATGAAAGCGCCGCTGATGGCGCCACTCGAGCTCACGATCGAGGCAGATGAGCGAATGGATGCTGCAGGCAACACTGTCAAAGCACTCGATGCCGATTCGCTGCGTCGCGACCTCAAGACTTTGGCCGACACCGGCGAAGTCGAGGCGCTCACAATTTGCCTGATGAACTCCTACGTTAGCGGTGTACACGAAGTGCAGGTGCGTGACGTTGCGCAAGAATATTTCGGCGATATTCCCATATCAATCAGCAGCGACGTCGTTCCCGAGATGCAGGAATACGAGCGTACTGAAACGACAGTGGTCAATTCCTACGTGCGCCCACAGGTGTCCAAATACGTGACGAATCTGCAAACCTCCCTGGAGGAACGGCTGCACGGCGATGTGAAGCTTGCGATTCTGCGCTCCGACGGCGGCCTGATGTCGGCACGCGCATCGGGCGAGTCGCCGGTCAATATGCTGTTGTCCGGCCCGGCCGGTGGTGTTGCAGGCGCCATGTATTTTTGCAAGCGCGGTGGCTTCGAGAACATCCTGACGTTTGACATGGGCGGTACGTCGACGGACGTCGCCCTGATCCAGAATGGTCAGGCACGTATTCGTCGCGAGACGCGGGTCGGTGACATCACGGTACGTGCACCGTCGGTCGATGTTCGCACTATCGGTGCTGGCGGCGGCTCGATAGCGTTCTCACCGGAGCTGACCAAGGCGCTGCGTGTCGGTCCGGACTCCGCCGGGGCGGACCCGGGACCTGCGGCCTATATGAAGGGCGGTGACAAGCCGACGGTTTGCGACGCCAACGTCGTGCTCGGCTACCTGCCGTCGGATGTCAAGCTGGGTGGGGCGATGACCATCAACCGCGACGCCGCGGTCACGGCGGTACAAACCGTGGCTGACGCGATGAGTATCGAACTGATGGCGGCTGCCGAGGGCATCGTCAAGATTGTCAATGAATCGATGCTGGGTGCGTTACGGCTCGTGTCGGTCGAACAGGGATACGATCCTCGCGATTTCGCCCTCGTCGGCTTCGGTGGCGCCGGGCCATTGCACGCAAACGCGCTGGGGATACTGTCAGGTGCCTGGCCCGTGATTATTCCGCCGGGCCCGGGTGTGCTGTGTGCGTACGGCGATGCGACCACGCGGATCCAGGATGAAGCGTCGCAGACGTATGTCAAACGTATTGATGAGATTGCGGCCGATGAGTTGATCGAGCAGCTCGAAGCGCTGCGCGCGCGCGCGAGTGAGTCGTTCGAAGCGGACGGCATTCCGGCGGACAGCCAGGAAGTCAGTTACCAGGCCGATATTCGTTATGCCGGCCAGGCATTCCAGCTGTCGCTGGCGGTGACGACGGATGAATTGAACAGCAAAGGCCTTGCGGTACTCACTGACGAGTTCGATCGGCAACACGAACAGCTATTTACGTTTGCGCACGGCAAGGATCACGAAATCGTCATCATTCGCGCCATCGTAAAAGAGGCCACCAGTCTCACCGCCGACCTCAAGGAGGTCAGCGACAAGAAGACCAAGCTTTCCGACGCCAAGCTTCACGACACCCGCTTCTACCATGAACAGGAGTGGCACGATGCCGTGATTTACGATCGTGGCAAGCTCGGCGTCGGTACCGTGGTTACCGGACCGGCAATCGTCGTTGAGATGGACGCGACGACACTCGTCCTGCCTGGGCATGCCGCCACTGTCGACACCGTCGGCAACCTTCTGATTAACCCAGCCTAACGAGGAGTTCGTCATGACAGCAAAAATCATTGAAACAAACTCCACGCCATTCGAGATCGTTGACGTCGATACGGTCACGGTAGATATCATTGAGAACGCGCTCAAAAATGTGCGCGTCGAAATGGATGCGGTGCTGTTTCGTACCGCGATGAGTCCGGGAATTCGCGAACAGGGCGACTGCTTCCCGATGGTCGCAAATCGCGACGGCAAGATGGTCGTCGGTCAGTTTGGCTCATTCATTGGCGGTTTCATGGATGCCTACGAAGGGGATATCGAAGAGGGCGACATCATCCTGACGAATGATCCGTACATGTGTAATGCCGCGGTGTCGCATTTGCCGGACTGGATCGTACTTGTGCCGATCTTCAAGGATGGCCGCCACATGGCCTGGTCGGCGATGTTCGGCCACATGTCCGATAACGGTGGCATGGTGCCGGGGTCGATACCCATCAATGCGCAGACGATTTACCAGGAAGGCATCCGTATTTCGCCGACCAAGCTGTACAAGAAAGGAGAGCTGCAGACCGACTTGCTTGAGCTGATTCTGCACAACGTGCGTACGACGGAGTGGAACCGCTTCGACCTGAATGCGCTGGTCGCGGCCTGTCGCACGGCGGGCAAGCGCTGTGTCGAGATTGCCGAGCGTTTCGGCGATGACACGTTCTACACGACCATGCAGATCATGCTGGATCGAAACCTCGAGGCAATGCGCGCCATCATTAACATGATTGTTCCCGAGGAGCCGCAGTACTTTGAGGACTACGTGTGTGACGATGGCGTCGGCAAAGGACCGTACAAGATTGCCTGCAAACTATGGCGAGAGGGTGATGTTGCGATCTTCGACTTCGCGGGCACCGATCCACAAGCCAAGAGCTCGATTAATTTCTATCTCAGTGAAGACATGTTCAAGATGTTCTTCGGCTCGTTCACGATCAACTTGTTCGATCCGCATATTCTCTTCAATGATGGTTTCTACGAACTCGTCGATGTGCGCATACCCGAGGGTAGTCTGTTGAAACCCAAATTTCCGGCGGCTCTGTCGGGTCGCACGCACGCACTCGGGCGCATTTTCGATGTCATGGGCGGTGTCCTCGGCCAGGGGGCGCCCGATGCAATGAACGCCGCCGGCTTTTCGGACAGCCCGCACCTTTTCTTCTCCGGCTACGACAAGAAAGGCGAATGGTTCCAGCTGTTCCAGATCGGCTTCGGCGGCATTCCTGGCCGGCCGATCGGCGATGGGCCTGACGGGCACTCGCTATGGCCCGGCTTCACAAATGTGCCGAACGAGTTTATTGAGGCTTACTTTCCACTGCGCATCATCAAGTACGAGCCGATAGCCGATTCGGGCGGTGCCGGATTGCACAGAGGCGGTAATGGCCTGTCCGTGGCGTATGAATTCCTCGTTGACGGCCAGGTTGGCATTCATGATGACCGCTGGCTGACCTACCCGTGGGGCGTGCGAGGTGGCGACCCGGGCATGCGCTCGACTAAGAAACTGGAACGCGCTGACGGTAGTGAAGAGTGGTTGCCGTCCAAGTGCGACGGCGTCGACGTCAAAGAAGGCGATGTTCTCTATTTCAACACCTGGGGTGGCGGCGGCTGGGGTAATCCGCTCGAACGTGATCCGGAGCTCGTGAGGGTCGACGTTGCGCGCGGCTTGGTGTCACGCGATGGTGCACAACGCTATGGTGTCGTGATTGGCGGCGACGGCGCTGTTGACGCGAAAGCAACGGAGAAGCTTCGCGGCAAGATGAGCGGCAGTCGAGGCGAAATGGGCCTGTTCAACTTCGGCGGCACGATCGATGAGATCAAGGCGCGCTCGCTTGAAGAGACGCATTTGCCGGCGCCGGAGTCACCGAATGCCTGAGCTCTTGAACTCACTCAAGTCCGACTGGCAGCTAGCGCAACATCACGCTGTGTCGCGAGTTCCGCTCTACCACCGATTGTACTCGGTCCTGAGGGCCGCAATTCTCGACGGCACGATCCCGTTTGATGCACAGATGCCGACCGAACAACAACTCACTACAACGTTTGAAGTATCGCGAATTACGGCGAAGCGTGCGATGGATGAGCTGGCTGCAGAAAAACTGGTCGCAAGGTTTCGTGGCAAAGGTTCCCATGTGACGTACCACTACACGCCCAGACCGGTGCGCGGGCCGCTGGTCGGCATGCTCGAGAGCCTGATCGAAATGGGCGAGCACAGTATCGTCCGCGTGTTAGCCATTGAAAAAGTCGTGCCGCCGGCGGACATACGCGAGCGTATGAACCTGTCGGACAATGACACCGTACACAAGACCGTTCGC
>Ga0209988_10003004_pt1 | contig 11161 bp, 9 predicted proteins | sample N075metaG_FD_183115 | JGI IMG/M metagenome (GOLD analysis project Ga0209988, IMG submission 183115) | Deep subsurface microbial communities from Kermadec Trench to uncover new lineages of life (NeLLi) - N075 metaG (SPAdes) (version 2) | ecosystem: Environmental > Aquatic > Marine > Ocean trench... | reverse complement strand
CAAAAAATTATTTCAATTAGTGGAAATCATGATTATAGGAACACTGGTTATTTATTATTTAAAAAATTTTTTCCATTTCAAACAATTAACGAGTTAGATGATGATGTTGTTTTAGTAACAGTTGGGACTGCTAGACCTGACAGAAATGAAGGTGAAGTTGGATATAGACAAAATTTGTGGTTAGAGAGAACTATGAAAAAATACAAAGACAAGGTAAAGATTGTAGCAATGCATCATCACCTAATTCCTATTCCTGATACTGGTTCTGATCAACTCACTGTTGTTGATGCTGGTGATATTTTAAGAACAATTTTGGATACTAACGTTGATGTAGTTTTGTGTGGACACAAACACAGGCCATGGGCTTGGAATTTTGGAAAACTTACAGTTGTTAATGCCGGAGCTGCTACATCTGAACGAGTTCGTGGATTATTTGAAAATACCTACAATATTCTTACTATTTCTAACAAAAAGGTGCAAGTAGATCTTAAAATTGTAGGTGGAAACAGACTTCATATTAATGAAATTGTAACTAATTACAGCCAATTTGGTGAAGAGTGAATTTATTTACAGATTAATTATAGTCATCTTTATGCGGGGGTCGCCTAGCCTGGTAGGGCGTGGGATTGCTAATTCCATGTTCGCAAGGACACGGGGGTTCGAATCCCCCTCCCCGCGCCATTAAAAATTAAACTTAATAGACCGATTAAGGAAGTTTTTTTAATGGGACGAAGAAAAACTCAAAAAATTATTCGGACTGGACCAAAAAATGCAACAACTGGAATGTGTCCAATGTGTAGAACAATTGGTAAAATATTTCTTCTTGGTTCACCTGGAAAAGAGCGAGCAAAATGTGAAAAATGTCGCCAAGAGTTTGAATTATAGTTAAAAAATCCCAGCCTACACATCAAAATATCTACCCATAGCTTTTTAAGACAATTTTTTCCTGATAATGAATTATGAGTTCAGACGCTGAAACCATCTATGAACGAGTTGCAAAACTTGAAGATGAAATTGCATTACTTAGAAGTGAAATTGATATTCTCAAAGGAGCAATTAGAAATAAAATTGCTCGTCATGAAATATCATTGATCAAGAAAGGTCAGGACATTAGTTCTATCATTGATTAATTTTTTGTTTTATACTTCTTATCATTTCTAAAATAAAATCTATATCTTCTGCGTTTGGATTAATTTCTAAATATTTATTTAAATATTTTAATGCAGTTTCAGAATTTTGTAATCTTTCTTCTATGATTCCTTTATCTCTGATATCTTCAGGAGATTCAGGTTCAATAGCTAAAACCATGTTAGTACATCGTAGTGCTTTGTCATAAACAAAAGATTGTATGTAGGAATTTTTCAAGTTACGAGTCATTCTTACAAGAATTTGTTCTGATTTTATCTCATCCAGAAATTCTGGTTGCAACTTTAAATGTTCATCAAAATTAGTATCTAGGATTCTTTGTAAGTCATCCACATCCAATAGATTCCCGTCATTAAACGGATCTAAAATCATCTCTTCATTATATTTAACTAGAATGTGACTTGGAAATCCAACAATTTTAAGATCTAATCCAATAAATTTTGCAACTGCAACATAAAGAATTGAGATGGTAATGGGTAAACCTAATTTTTTATCAATAACTTCATTTAGAAAATTATGCTTTGGATTAAAGAAATCATTGTCATCTCCACTAAAGCCTAAATTCTCAAAGAGATGTTCATTTAACATTGAAATTAGATATGTTGGATTTTTAACATCATTGATTGACTCTTTGAGAGACATTCCTATTCGATTTATCTTCTGAATATATTCATCCACATCTAGATCAGGATATTCTAAAATCTGAGCAAATTTTAGACATTTTTCAATTAGGTTGAAGTTTGGATTTTTAACAAATGAGAACCATTCTGCAACAAAAGGATCAAATTTTTCTTTCAATTATTACAAACTCATCTTTTTGAGGTATAATTGGGGATCCTTGAGCTCTCTTGTGTTTGGGGGAATATCAATCATTTTTTTGAAGGTATCTTTACCTAGTTTTTCATATACTGTTTTAGTAAAGTCTTTTCCCATACTTTTTCTAACCTGATATGCTGAAAAATCTGTTCCCATAAACGTGGTAAGATAATTTTGAAAATCTTTGTCATCTTTTAAGATATTTTCAATTGCAAAACTAGCCATTCCTTCCATTGCTGTAAATGCTGCATGATGTTGTTGAATTGGAACTAGCCATCTCTTGTAAATATCTAAAAGTTGTGGAATTGAATCTCCTATCTTTGGATCAATTTCTACATGTGTAAATGTCATAACATCTGGTCCAATCTGTTCAATTAAAAAATGATCTGGATTCAAAAAGAAAAATAGATTTGCTTTTTTTGCAAATGGGAAATTATTTGGAACTGTTTGTAGCTGACAATACTCTGAGAGCTTGTTAATTGTTTCAGTATCGAGAGATAAAATTATACTTGCTAGTTCTTCATTAATTTTATTTACTTCCATTGCAGCATTTTTATTTACTTGTTGTAAATTTTCTTGTGCAGAATGAATTAATTCTTCTAAGACTGTCATCTTTACTGCACCTATATATCCAGAATTTACATTTTCAAATCTTGACTCATACGGTTCCCCCTGTTTATACAGAATTATCTGTGGATATTTTGATAAAATGAATTTATTTAGATAAATTATAGAATCAAGATAGTCTCCATATGTTGTTGTAATTTTAGATATGTACTGAATTGCATATGTTGAATATACCAAATATTTTGCAGTATTCTGTTCCATCAGTTCTGCAATCTTTTTAAGATCTTTTTTTGCAACTGAGTGAAATAATTCTGTAACAAACACCTTTGTCTCTTTATCTGCAAATACTTTGTCTCCTTTCATTTTTTTTAAATCTACTAATTCTAGAAATTTTAATTGTAGATTTTCAGGAACTTTAACACCTAGAAAGTTTTCCACCTTATTTTTAAAAACTGGAAAAATTTCTTTGGCAATATCTTCTAATTCTTTGAATTGTACCTTATCACCAAGACTTTCTTTAGCTTTGATTGCTAACTCTGTGATTTCATTTTCCTCATCAATTTCAACTGATAATTGACCAAACAGGGCTTCTGCAAACTCTTCATATTCTCCCAATTTGTATAAAATCAAAAAATACCACATTTAACATTATCTTGATTTTTTGTATAAAGACACCATGTTATTTTTCTGATAAAAAGTAAAAGAATCTATTTTAGGGTCATATGTTGAATTCATTTCCAGAATATTGTGGAGTTTTTTTTGGAATATCCAAAATTTTCAAAGATTCTAAATATGTTAGATGCTTTGAGATTGATTCAGTATCCCCAAAAGATATCAATATTCTGTCATTTTGTTCAAGTACATATTGAGAAATGTTTGAGTTGTATTTCTCCCCATTAACATAAAACACTAAGGATTTGTCTTGCCCAGTACAGAACTTGGTATTTTTGGTGTCAGTAGATGCATCATCATTTAATTTTATGCAGTCTTGTGTAATCTTCATTTCAAATGATGCAAACAACATCTCCAGCGGAACACTTGTTGCATGCTTGTGAATTAGATATGGATTATGATTCTCAAAGTGGATGTATTTGCTTGAAATCTGAAACTGTGGCAGTCCAAAGTTTAACTGTTCACCATTCACAAAAACTACAATTGCAGCATGTGCATGATCACTTCCATATTCACCTACCCCGTACTGATTTACCAAATTTTTTTCAGGATCCACATTGATATTTTGAATTATTTGTGCATCTATCTCATTTTGGTTAATAAAATAATATGAAAAGAATCCCAATGAGACAATCACAAAAGACATTACAATTACCAAAATTACTCTATTTTTTGGTTTAGACTTTGCAATTTCTACATCAGAATATTCTGAATTGCTCTCCTCAAAACGACCAGGCATGCTATAATCTGAGTCAAAGTCTTTGGGAAGAGTTTTTTCGTTATCTTCAGGCAATTATTAATTCAAAGCTTTGATTCTATAAATTTCATAGAGTCAAACTAGTAGTTTTAGCTCAATGTCTATCCCATTCAGATGAGGTAGAAAAATAATTGCACTATTATTCGGTAGCTACTTTGATAAATTCAGAGGGATCTCTGCTTCTTCCTTCAGGCAGTTCTGTAATTCCACCAGTCAAACTTTCAGTTACGATTCCTTTGGTCGCAAGTACTTTAGTTGCCATCAGTGAAGTATTCCCAGCCATGCAAATCAATAATGATTTACCTTTAGATCCTTGCAAATCTTTGCTTAGCTCTTCTGGAATTTGTTGTGTTGATAATAGTTGTTCTATGGTTCTTGCCTTTGGAACCAAGATTTTACTTTTATCAACACCCAGAGATTTTGCAATTAACTCTATTCCTTCTTCGCGTGGAGTATACTGAGCATGAACCCAAATTATTCTATCATAGTCATTTACACTTGCTACAGCTTCATCTAATGAAACTTGAACACGTTGATTATTTGAAATTGCTTCTAGATTTTTTCTGTATTTTTCTATTCCATCAGCAACAATTACGACAAACTTTCCACCACTCCTAGAATTTGCCATAACTAATACTTGATAAAGCGCAAGAGCAGTACTTTCACCTATATCGTGACCTTTGTCTACAAAAAACTTTAGAAGATATTTTGCTTTCTCAAAATCTACTTCATGTTCTCCAGCATATTTCTCAGGTTCGTATAATTTCAAGCCTGATGCTTTGTCTTTTGTCCTAATTCCTGCAACATCTTGACCTATAGGTGGAAAAACTACATGTAGTGATTTTTTTCCATATTTTTCAGATACGTATCGACTTAAACCACCAGAAGTACCACCTGTGCCAAATGTACAAACAATTTCAAAATCTTTCAATGAGTAATTATTTTCATGTAATTGTTGGTCTATCTCAACTGCTGTGACAGTTTTATGAACATCAATGTTTAATTCATTGTCATATTGTTCTGTACAGAATAATCCGTATATCTTAGCAAGAAATTTTGCCAAATTTATGATATCTTGTTTAACCAAAAGTGATACTATTTCAGAATTTTCTTTATCAAAAATAGTAGGATCAAAACCCAGTTCTGATAATTGTGAGCGAATATTTACGGCAGTTGCTTTTGCAGTCAAAAGATCTGCTGCCCCATCTTTCATTCCTGGAGCTGGACAAATGTCCATATCAAGATCTATGATTTGTATATTCTCATTTCTTAATTCCTTGAATACCCCTTCTTGCAACTTTCTTGATACAAGTGAAACTACAACTAATCCCAGTTTTGATAATAGTCCAAGAGCTATTCCAAAGTTTCCTGAGGTTGCTTCGATTATTGTCTGCCCACTCTTTATCTTACCTGTAACAATAGCGTTATGAATAATGTGAACTGCAGCTCTAACTTTGATTGAACCAGTTAGTAAGTTAGAATCAAATTTACCAAAAACTTTTAGATCTGAATCTATAAAATCTATTTTGTACACACTTTTAGCACACTCTTTCAAATCTTCAGTAAGATCAGTAAGTGGTGTTGGGTTAACAATCTTAGTTTCTTCTAGATGAGGAACTTTATTCCATATCTCTTGTTTAAAATGCTCAAGCAGAATGTTGTCAATGTTATTTTCTTCAGTCGCTTCCAATAATTTTTCTCCTCTGGACATCATCTAGTATAAGCTCATATAAAATATGCAATTGGCTACGTCTGGAATCCTAGTTTTAGTTTTATGTGTGCCGGGGGCGGGTTTCGAACCCGCGACCTCCAGATTATGAGTATTGCCTTAGTTGGAGAACCGCTAGAGTTTACCAAGTGAACTGGCACTCTAACCAGGCTGAGCTACCCCGGCATGTATATGCATGAAAAATTTGGGAAATTAAATGATTCTAAAATATTTTAAAATTTTATTTTAGATTTTTCCACTCTATGTTTTCATTCTTTACCCAAAGGAATTTCTTTTGTAATGCAGATGTATACAATTTTTCCCATTCTACACCTACCTCCTCAGTCCATGCCTTGATAACACGCGGATCTATGTAATTTCTCAAAGATGTTCCAAGATTGTAATCTTTGGTTGTTTCCGATAAATTAATTTGCAACTTTAACTTCTCTACTCTTTCTTTGTGCTTTTGCTTTTGTTTTTTGATTTGTTCATTTAGTGTCTTGATTCTTTTCTCTTTACTCTTCTTTTGAGTTTCAGTTTTTGGCTCAGATGACTCTATCTTTTTGAGAGTTTCTTGGGTTTTCTTTGAAGCTTGGTCTTTTTCATTATTTTTGAGAGTGTCTCTCTTCTTTTCTAATGATTGCTCAAATGTTTTTGGAATGGTTCTCTTATGATTACACATTTTGGCAGCTTCAAGATTTGCCATTTTAGCGTGGTATATCTTCTCATTTACTGTCTTTCTCCTAATGTTGTCATGTTCTACAAGATATTTTTTGACAACTGTTGTTGCAAGATATGTTCTAAACACCTTAGCAGTCAATCCCTTTACAATGCTGGAATAGTATGCATTAACATGTCTTGAAGTAATGTCATCAAAAATTTCGTCTTTTGGTTTTTTCTTTTCAATGAGTTTCTTAAGATTTTCCTGAAATTGTTTGTCATGACCTTTTGCAACAACTGTTTCTTGCCATCTTACACAATCTTTTCCTAGAAAATCAAACTCGATTGTATTAGCGGTAATTTTGATATGTTCTTTTCTCAGAGTTGTAGCACCTACAGTGTCTGCTTCCTCTGGATCTTTTTCATCTCCTACTCTCATTGCAGTTCTATAAATCAAATAACATGCTGTAGCAATTCTACTAATTTTTGGATCATCACTTTTCATATCTTTTACAATCCTATCTTTTATTTTGTCAATTTCCTTTGCAAGTTTTACTGCTTTTTCGTACTTTGCTTTATCCCTATCTTGCTTCAACCCCGAAGAATCCGCAAGCCATACGTACTTTCTTTTTTGTGTAAGAAAATCCATCCAACTAGCTAGCCACATTGAATCTTTGTCATGAATTATTTTCCCCCATTTTCCTTCAGGTACTTTTGCTTCCTTTCCAAGGTTTAGTGTAACATCTTTTGTAGTAACACGTGGTTTCCATTTTCCTCGAATTGGATGTTCTCCTCTTCCAATGAATATTCCTGGTGGCTCTGCCATGTAATTTCCTACTTCGACTTCTTTTCCATCCATGATGGCAATTCCATATTTTGTTTTCAACTTTTCTCGTACTTCTTTTCTTTTTACAGAAAGGGCTTTCTTTTCTTCTTTTGTCATCATCTCCTTGAGATCTTTTTCCTTGTCAACTATTTTGTAAGCATTTGAAAAATCAATATCTTCATATGAAATTTTTTTAAATTTGGGATTTAGAGTTTTGGCAAAATCTACTGTAAAGTTTTTTTGAAAAACTCGGTCTTGAGCATATGGGGTATCTTTCTTTTTTGCCCATTGGTATATCATTTCTTCTTGGTTAAGATTAAGTTCAACGTTTTCTCCTTTGATCTTTATCTTGATACCACGAGTTTCATAATTTGGTGGAAATAAGATTCCATTATGTTGTAGCGTTTTCCATTTCATTCTTTTCACTTTAAAATTGCGGACTTTGACAAAAACTGTATTTTATGTGTATATCAATTTAACGTACAAGTATAATGTCACATTGGAAATAGCTCTTTACTCATGTATTTCTCAAATTCTAGGTCTGTTTTCATCTTTTTTGCTTCTAAAAACATGGCAGCATCAGTTCCTACAATGTATCGTGGCAAAATCTCATCATCATGAATTGCTTTTATTATGACATCTGCAACTTGTGATGGCGCAGTTCCCATTTCAACCATCATTTTAAGACCTGCAAGCATGTTATCCGTTAATGCTTTGTATTTAGGATCAATTTTTGATTCTGGAACTTTCATTGAATTGAAAAAGTTTGTTTTGATAACTCCTGGCTCAATTAAAGTAGTTTTAATTCCAAATTGACCAAGCTCATATCTGAGACATTCACTAAATCCTTCCAGTGCAAACTTTGTACTGATATAAGCTGGGGAAGCAGGTAATCCCATTCTGCCAACAACAGAACTAATGTTTACGATAATCCCAGAATTCTGTTTTCTCATAATTGGAGATACCTCTTGAATGATTCTTACAATACTAAAGAAATTGGTTTCAAACTGTTTTCTAAAATCATCAACTGATACATCTTCTGTACATCCAAATTGCCCATACCCTGCATTATTTACTAAAATATCTAATCTTCCTCCATCTGTAACTACTTTATTGATTGCAGAAATTATTGATTCCTCTTTAGTGACATCTAATTCTATTACATCAATTGGGAGATTTTCTTTTTTTACTACGTATTCTAATTCTCCTGCTTTTTTAATATCTCTCATACTTGCAAAAGTGTGGTAGCCATCCCTTGCAAGTGCTAATGCAGTTTCTAATCCTACACCTGATGAACTACCTGTGACAAGAGCGACTTTTTTCACATTTGTACTAGGTTTTTGCTATATTTATCCCATCTTGATTTGTCATACTAATGGTCTATCTCCTTCAGTGGGTTCAATCAGCTCTGTTTTTTCTCCTTTACTAATTCTCTCTAGAATCTCTAATGCAGAATATTTGTGCAAGTATTCGTTGTTGTTTCCACATCTATATGAGAATGTGCATCTTGGACACCCAGATTCGTTTTCACATGGACATTCCTTTACTATATGCATACTTCTCTCAAGGGCTTTCTCAAATCTATCATACAGTGCCTTGCTGGCTCCACTTCCTCCAATTGCCCCATCATAGATGAAAATCAAGCCTGAAGTACCTAATGATATACCTCCCAAGTCTTGAGATACTCCTCCTGTGATCATATTACTACCCTCAATTACAACATGTTCTGTTGCATGATATCCACTGGCTTCAGTATAGTCTTCATCTTCTGATTTTTCAATAACTTTGAGAGGTCTTGGTGCATGAAAAACAATTCCCTTGGTAACAAAATCATACTCTAGTGGAGTTTCAAGTAGAACTTTTTCTCCTTGGGTAATATCTTGTCCTAGTTCTATGTTGACATAACCATAAACTTTCTTTTGAATGTGCAATTTACAAAATGCTACTTCAATACCATTTGCTTTTCTTTTCTCAAAAATAGTTTCAATTGTTGGCCACTCTTCTGTAAGTGACTTTGTATAATATGGATAATCTTTTGGAATTCTTTCTAGTTTAGCATAATTCTTTTTTGGATAATCAAATTCTTTTACTCTATAACGGATACCTGCCAAAAAATAGATTGCATCTTTATGTAATTCTTCTAATGCAATCGGTAGTATTCTATCTCCAACCTTTCTATCATTTAGGAAAATATCAATTGACTTTCCAATTCCTCTAATACTATAATCATTTAATATGGAATTAATTTTGTCAAGATTTGGAATAATTCTGTTGTTAAAGAGCAGAAGATTTTCTTTGATTATATGCTGCTCTATTACTTCTTGATGTTCTTTTAGTTCATGTTTAGAAATTGGTTTGTCACATGCCATTGCTAAAACTTGAAATTCTTCTACAAATGGATTCTTTGGGTCAATGTATATTTTTTCAATGTCCTCAAAATAATCATCAGGATGATTTTTGTAGTATTGTGAAATAGGATCATTTCCCAATACCAAAAATGCATACCCTCTCTGTCCTTTTCTTGCCGCTCTTCCAATTCTTTGAATTAGTCTGTTTACTGGAATGGTGGATGATATGACGCAATCAACATTGCCTACATCAATCCCTAATTCAAGCGTGGGTGTGCATGAAATTGCCTGTAAACTATCTTCTTTGAACTGTTTTTCTACTGCCATTCTATAATTTGCCATCAAACCTGCCCTGTGAACTTTGATGTTGACTTTTTGTTTTTTTGCTTGTATTGCTAATAACTCAGAGTTTAGATGCGAGTTGTTAAACACCATTGTCTTGTGATTTTTTTCAGTTAATTTCTTTGTCAGTTCTACCATTAATGCTCTTTGAGTTCTAAGAGATGGAAACAACATTACAAAATCTGTCTGACCCTTTTTTCCTGAACCATGAATGATTCGCATTTTTTCTCCAAACAACTGCTGACAAAATTCTTTTGCATCATCAAGTGTAGCTGATGCTGCAACAAATTGTAATTTGTTACTACAAATTCTCTTGAGTCGTTTTATGATATAATGAACGTTTGAACCAAAAATTCCAGAATAGATGTGTGCTTCATCTACTACGAGAACTCTTGTCGATGACAATAACGTTGAAAATTTTGTCTGATGGCAAAGATGATAATGTAAAATATCAAAATTTGTAATTAGAATGTGGGGTGGGTTCTCAATAATCTCTCTTCTTTCGATTAGTTTTGTGTCTCCATCAAAAACCTTGACCTTAATTCCAATTTTTTCTACAAATTTCTGAATTTTTGGATATTGATCTCGAGATAATGCTTTTGTAGGATATACAAAAATTGCAAATACATTTCCATCATTTCCGTCTTTTTTTATTTTTTCAATTACTGGAATTAAAAATGCCTCAGTTTTTCCTGATGCAGTAGGTGCCTCAATTACAACATTTTCTCCAAAGATAATTTCTTGAATTGCCTCTTCTTGAAATTTGTAAAATTGTTCTATCTTTAGTTCCTTTAGATGATCAGAAATGGATTCATCTAGTCCCAACTCTTCAACTTTACAGCCCATTTTAGGCTCAGGATTCTTCAAAACCTTGTATTCTGAGATATAATCTTTTTTTGAAAATAGAATTTCTTTTGTAATTTTATCTGGATTGTTTTTACCAATCATTTCTTTTATTTCATTTTCTGCTCTGACAATTCCTTCATTTTTTAGTTTTTCTGAGAGTCCTTTTTCTGTAACTAGACCTTGATCAAATCTTGAAAGAAATTCAAGAAATACCTCGTCAACATTTTTTGAAAATTCTAATAGATCTTCAATACCACATTTTCTACAAGAGACATGCATTTTTTTGTTGAATGTTTTTTGAATCTCTATTTTTGACTTACATTTTGGACATGAGAATTTCAAGATATATCTGATAAGAAATGGTAGTGATTTATTGTTTAATCACTTCCATTGACCCATGACATTATTAAGCTAGGAGATAATCTTGAATTTAAAAATGAAAAAAATCGAAATCAACAAAATTTATAATTTAA
>Ga0209988_10003001_pt1 | contig 11164 bp, 9 predicted proteins | sample N075metaG_FD_183115 | JGI IMG/M metagenome (GOLD analysis project Ga0209988, IMG submission 183115) | Deep subsurface microbial communities from Kermadec Trench to uncover new lineages of life (NeLLi) - N075 metaG (SPAdes) (version 2) | ecosystem: Environmental > Aquatic > Marine > Ocean trench... | reverse complement strand
CGGCAGATCAACAAATCAAATATCTTCAAGTGAGTTGGCAAGCTGAGTTAACCATCCCACTCTTCCAGTTCACCTGGTTCAATATATTTAGAATCATCGAACAATTCCCGTCCCACCAGCATACCTTCGTATATTGCATTTTCAGTAGTGCGAGGAGCGAGGCAATCTCCCACGCGATGAATGTTGTCAAAGTCTCTTTTCAGTTCATGATAGATATCATCGTTTACCTTTGCGCCACCCGCGATGATATAACCATCATAACCATCCATTCGAAAATCCTTATCGGTAAATATATTAAAAACAGTTGCCCCCCCATCATCGATGGCGCGTACCCAGGAATTCGGTGTGAATGTTAGCCCTTTATTAAAAACGTATTGATAGTTGACACCTAAATCCAGGGTAAAGATCATGTTCGGTGCAAGTTGCATAAAGCGGGTAACGATATGGACCTCATGCCCTTCATCGAGAAGTTTCTCCGCAGTACCTAATGCGTAACGTCCACCATGTTCATCGAATATCAGCACGCGTTTTCCGAGTTTCGCCCCTCTCAGTACATCCGGCACAGTAAAAACATCATCACGCTCTGTGCCCGGCACTTGGTCAACTGCAGGTCGCACTGAGGTAAAGCCATTTTTGACAGCAATGGCGCCGGTGGCAATAACGATGCCGTCAGGATCCATCTCACGGATTATTGCAGCATTCGCATCAGTATTAAGACGAATATCCACACCGTGTTTTTTCATTTGTACTTCCAGGTCATCGGCGATGAAGTTGAATTTTTCTCGCCGGGGAAGACTCGCTGCCAATCGACTGGCACCTCCCAGTTTGCCATCCTTTTCAAGCAGGGTTACTTTGTGCCCGCGAATAGCCAGGGTATCGGCAGCAGACATACCCCCCGGGCCACCACCCACAACAACCCAGTGCCTGGGTTGTTCAACGAGATCCCAGGTATGCTTGCCGAAGCGTTGTTCGCGTCCTGCTGCAGGATTAACAACACAGTTCATACCATTAGACTGCATGACGCGGCCGATACATGCCTGGTTGCATCGTATGCAATTGATTATCTCATCGCCGCGGCCTTCGCGGAGCTTATTGGCGAATTCCGGATCCGCGATCTGGGTACGCGTCATGGCAACCATATCTGCCCTATCCTCTGCGACGATTTTTTCTGCCGCCTCCCCCGAACCAATATGCCCGACAATAAACATAGGTATGTCTCGGACTGATTTAATAGCTTGCCGTAATCGTGTACCCCTCTCCACCAACCAGTTCTCTTCGTAGTCGCTCGGAGGGATCTGATCTGCATGGGAAGCATAGGTCCCTGCGGTGGCACTGACATAATCCACCTGATTAGTTGCAACTAATAACTTGACCATCTCAATAGCAGTATCGATTTCCATCCCATTTACAGTACATTCATCCATAGAGATACGAATGCCAACGGTGAAATCATCCCCGGCTTTTTTACGTACGGCTGCAATCGTTTCAATGGGAAAACGCACGATGTTTTCCAGGCTACCGCCATATTCGTCCTTGCGTTTGTTATAGACAAAGGACATAAACTGCTGATGCAGATAGCCATGGGCATAATGGAGCTCCACACCATCAAAACCTGATTGACGTGAATATTCAGCGGTAATACCAAAATATTCCGACACCTCGTCCATTTCATGTTTTTCAATCTCCTTTACCCATTCATTATAGGCGGGTGATTTCATAGCCGAAGGCGCCCAAAGGATACGAAAGTCGTCATTCGCACCACTACGCCCCTGCGGGCCGAAGTGGATAAGTTGGGCGATGATTCGCGCACCATGTTCATGGACAGCATCAGTCATTGCCTTGTCGCGCTCGATAATTTCCTTGCGGTGACCACGCGAACCCATGCGACCCGGTCCTGTTGAAGTTGGATGAACGTGCCGGGCACCGGTTACCATCAGGCCAATGCCACCCTTGGCCCGCTCTGCCTGGTAATAAATATCCCGGTTATTGGTTAATCCGTTGCCTATATGAAAGCCCTTGTAATGGGCCGATTGCATTATTCGATTACGGACTGAAAAGCTTCCAATTTGTAGTGGTGAAAAGAGGTGGGGGTATTGTTGTTCACCGGGGTAAGTTGCTTCAGCCATGGGATCGATTCCTCTGGAAATAATTATTAATAAATAGAAGTTTTATTAAATGATCTGTTTCATCACTGTTTCATATCGATGTGCCGCTATTGATTATTTGCACACCATTTCGCGCCGCCATCCAACATGGCATGAATCATACCGTCCAGTTGTACATTGGGTTTTGGATAAGCCTTGCGACTATGGGTCAGGTTCAAACTCAGTACAGTTTCTGCAAGCTTGTAAGTGAGTGGCCCCGGATTGATAACCGGTACCGGAAGATTCTCTGACAGGTACTGATGAGATTGATGCATGGTAGTAGAACCAAGACAAATCACCTCAGCACCGTCTTCAACACATTGCAAACCTACTTCTTTTAGTTTCGGGAACACATCCTCTTCTTTTCCTCCGAGCAAGTTCTCTACATCCGGTGGAATATTGGGCGAACGAATTGAAACACACTTATCCCGGATACCGTATTCTTTCAGGGTCTTTTCATATATACCGGACCAGGGCGCCCATTGAGTCAACACGGAGAATTTATTTCCGAGCATCAAGGCCATCATATAAGAGGCTCGTCCGGGCCCAATAACCGGTATATCCAGAAGTGATCGTAAGGCGTTCACCCCGGAATCGCTCATGGTATCGATGCATACCGCATCATATCCATCCTCCTGGGCAGTGAGACCCGCCTCCAGTATCGAAATGTCAGCAAGTACATAATCATGCTGACTGTCATACAGTGCCGGGCCTGCCTTCACAGGACGATAATCGAAATCGATGTCCGGGCCAAGTTGTACTGAATCAAGTTGAGATTGCCTGTTTGCAATGCCTTTTTCATCAAATGCAAAGGGCACCAACACTAAAACTTTTGCCATGTTTCTTCTCGCTTCTGTCAATGATTTTCAGTTTTATTTTATGAATTATGGAGATCGACTATTAAACTTGCGGGTTAGCTGTCACGACGGTATTTGCCGTCACGAGTCCGCTTAGGGCTGTACGCATTTGTAGTAATGCCTGCAATCATATCATGTATACAATACCATGCCTTATTTTCTTACTATGGCATTCGATGGTTGAAACTGAGTTTGAAATACCTGATATATTTCAGTTAATAATAGTGTTTTTTTGATAGATGTCAGGTGCCAGGGAGAATAATATCCAATTTACATGTATACAAAATCAGTATCTTTTACGATACGAGTCGTCGCGGAAAGCTATCCATACCCTCACGGATCCGGCACCATGAAACTGCACTATCCGTCCACAATTCTTGCATGGGTGTAACTATTTCCGGGTAGCGCCAGGGCGGAACGGTCGATTACCTGACCGCTCTTAATCACTGCGGCGATCGCTGCGGCGTTACGGATGTCGGTGGTGGGGTCGGCCTCCAGCAGCACCAGGTCTGCCAGCTTGCCTACGCCAATGGTGCCGAGATCGTCTTCCAGTCCGAGAAACTGTGCCCCGTGCAAAGTGCCCATGCGCACGATGGCGGCGGCGGGAATACCGAGCTCCGCCAGCAATTGCAGCTCGCGGAAATAGAGCGGGCCGTTGGACCGGTCAGTGGCAACCACCAGCACGCCGCCAGCATCATACAAATTACGCAGATTCTCTTTCATATATGGCGACAGCGCTTTGAACCAGGTGGTCCAGCCCATGCTGGCGTACAGCGGTGGGCCCTTGGCCTGACGGGCGGTGATTTCCTCCTGCCCCATGACGAAGTTGTTGAGCGGCGTGTCAATCCACGTCGGGTCTTGGCCAAAACGGATGATTTCATCGAACACTGCGAGTGTGGTGGCCACCGGAATCTGGCGCGTGGCGAGCAGGTCCGTGAACGAAGCATTCACCCGGGCAATGGTCACCGGGTGGGCTAAGGTGTCGATGCCTGCCTCGACTGCGGCCTGTGCCAGGTCTTCGCTGACCGCATGGATGGAGGTGCGCACGCCGTGATCTTTCAAATACGCGACCATCTTGACCATAACATCTACAGGCAGCGACGGCCCTACTGGGTTGGGGCCTATGCCGAAGCGTTCCATCACCAGCTTCTGGATGTCGGGTTTGAGAGCGATCTGCGCATCGAGGACTTTTTTCGTCTCGGGCCAATCGGGCACGCCAATGCCATGGAAGGTGCTTGCCATCCAACTGCCAGGCCAACTGAGCGCGTGACCGGAGGCAAAGATGCGCGGGCTGATAATCTCTCCCCCTCGTTCGCGGCGGCGCAATTCGATGATGAGATCCGGGTTATTACCGGCGTCATAGACCGATGTCACCCCCACATAGAGAAAACCATGCAAGGCGGACAGCGCCGCGTCGAAATCAATGGCCACGCCGGGCGGGTTGTCCAGGCCGCGCCATTGACCGGCGCCGATGAGATGGATGTGGGCGTCGATCCAACCGGGCATGAGGAACTTTCCGGTGGCCTCTATAATTCGGGAATCGGATGGAACACTTTCCGCCGCCGACTGCACAGCGGCAATGCGGCCGTCTTCAATGAGCACGGTTTGGTTGGGGATGTTGGGTCCGCCCGTGCCGTCGATGACAGTGACGTTGGTAATAGCGAGGCTTGCCGCAGCGGCTGCGGATACACCGGATAATGACAGGAAAAGAATGACAAAACGCATGGCGGCCCCTTTCAGGGATAGGCTAATCGATTACCAACCAGGTGGTGTCGGAGCACTGCTAGGTAGCGCGTCGTACAGTACTTCAAACTTTTCTACGAGCACGGGCATGTCGTCGCGCACGCTGAGACCAAACGACTGCAGGCGTTTGTTCCAATATGTGGTGTGCAAAGGTTTCCAAACCTCGAGTGCCCGCACCGGGCTGCCGTCGACAGCGGTGTGTGCTTCGGTCATATCGCCGAACGCGACCTTTTCGATCTCGGTCAGGCGCAGCAGGATTTTCGGTGTCCCATCGAACGAGGTCAGTATGATCGCGTCGCCGATTTGTGGCGTCGGGGTGCCAGTTTGCTCGACTAGCCACGGTAAGGTAAACGTTCCGGTCTTATCGCCGGTGTGGATCAGCTCAAGGACTTGATTCGTCGTTTGATCATCCAGACCAATCCAGCGCACCTGGTAATCGTCGCCGAGACCCGCACCTGGGACCGATGCTCTCGCGGTTTGCCAGAAACTCGCGAGCTCACCTTCTCTGGGGCATGCCGGCGTGGTGGGCAGCTCACTCATACAACAAATAGTTTGGTTTCTATGAAACAATCGAACTTGCAGCGTAGTGTACAGGACAAATAGAGTGTTTGAGCCATGGGTATGAGGGTTCCAAGTTATTGCAAAACTTGTAGGTGCTTGTCCTGGCTGGCAAACTCAAACTGAAGCTCGGGCCAACAAATAAGGGAAGCCAATATGGCAAACGTACAATTTGGCATCGGATTACGCCATTTAACCACAATTGCCAAAGATGCAAAAAATGCTGAAGCACTAGGCTATGAGTTTTTGTCCACCGGTGAACATGTGTTTTTTTATGGGCCTGTTAACAATGGGTTAATTTCCCTGGCTGCCGCTGCTGCGGTGACGACGCATATCAAATTGATGAGCGCGATTACTCTGGTGCCACTTTATCCGGCGGCATTGCTCGCCAAGCAGGTGACGGCACTGGATGTGATATCTAACGGCCGATTTAATCTTGGCGTGGGTGTCGGCGGAGAATTTGCAAAAGAGTTTGAAGCGTGTGGTGTGCCGGTAAACGAGAGGGGCGCTCGTACTAACGAAGCGCTGGAGGTGATGAAACTGCTGTGGACGCAAGATGAAGTTACGTTTGATGGTCGATTTACCAAGCTGCCTGGTGTCACATTAGATCCGAAACCTGTCCAGCAACCGCATCCGCCGATCTGGATCTCCGGCCGCAGTGAGGCCGCAATGAAACGCTGTGCGAAATATGGCACCGGATGGCTGCCCTATATGTATACACCTGAAAAGCTGGCAATGAGTCTTAAGAGGATTCACGGATATGGGGAGCGAGAAGATCGCGAAACCTCGGTTTCACCCGGATTATTTATTTTCTTCGCTGTACATGAAGATAGAGATACGGCGATTAATATGGCGACCGATAGATTATCCACGCAGTACAACCAGGACTTCTCCGCGTTAGTTGGAAAGTATGCATTGGCGGGTAATCCTGAAGACTGCATTACTAGATTACAGGAATACATCGATGCCGGGGCCGGTACCATTATTCTCAATTCCGCCTGTCCAAGTGCTTATATGGCTGAAAATGAAAAGCTGCTTGCTGAGGAGGTATTACCGGCTTTCCGGGCGTAATCAGCGAAGGCCATCATCGTGAAGCAGGCGATTGCGTGCCGGTAGCGAAGGTAAATACGGGTGTCATTGCCCTAGCTGCAGTGAATCGGCCTCGCTTTGGGGACCGACCAGTTCAATCCACTCTCCTGATGGTCCCTGAATCAGCAACACCGACTGGCCCGAATAGGGTGCTGCTGTAATTTTTTGCGGTTGCTTACCCAGTTTTTCCGCCACCGAAGCCAGTGAATCCACTTTAAAAGATACCATGGCCGGACCAAATGGCAACCCGGTAAGTGTGGGCGACCTCTTGACTGCCGACGCCGGATATTCATCGATTTCAATCAAAAACGATTCCTGTAATTGTGCGAGTGAAAGATCGTACACCGTATCTACCGGCTTATTCCAGGCTGTGGACAACACGCTGACCTGGTAGGGCCAGGGACCACCGATCTCCTGTCCAAGCCATTCGCTGTACCAGGCGCTCGTTGCGCCAATATCACCCGTCCCCAGCACCATGATGAAGACCCGGTCCACATACGATGTCGCAGAGACTAGATTGAAATTGGAAGCAGCGGGATCAATCACCCTGGTCAGGTATAACACCTCCTGATCTGGTCCCAACACCTGCATCGCGCGGATGTTTTGTTGTTCTGTCAAAAATGCCGGAGCACCGATTATTTCAAACTGTGACTTGTCCAGGCTCTTGGCAAGTGCGTCCGGGTCTTGCACAAGTATCTCAATAGCGTTCCAACCCAGTGTCTTCATGGGTTCATAATTTCCCCTTGTCTCTGCCTGGATGAAGCGTAAATATACCTGTTCATTCGAATCGGGACGCATTAATACGTAAGGTGAACCCTCAATTTGTGGCATTTCCCATGCCTTTGCCAGTTGGCCGGATATTTCGCCCCGCTGCTCCACCGTATAAGCAAGATTTTGTTCGTACGCCTTTTCGGACCCTAGCGCGCTCAGCACCAGGATGGTCACAATATAAATTGATTTCAGCATACCGGTAATCTCCACGATTTTAAGATACTATTGTTATATGTATAGTACATTTAAAATGACCGCTTCACGAGCACTCTTGCCATCCAACCTCAAATCAGATTGAAGCATGGGCCGTACACTTTTTGACAAACTCTGGGATATTCACGCAATCACGTCTTTAGGCGATGAAGAGTGGCTGCTGTCGATCGATCGTATATTCCTGCATGAGCGCACCGGTGCTGTGGCCTTAAAAAACATGCAAAAAAAAGGTTGGGCTGTGCGCAATCCCGGGCAGGTATTTTGCACCATAGACCACATTGTTGACACTTTCCCGGGCCGTGGGGATGAAACTCTGATGCCGAACGGTAAAGCATTTATTCTGGCTACCCGTGAAGCTGCCCAAGCGACCGGAATCACGCTCTTTGATATCAATGATGCACGGCAGGGAATCATGCATGTGATATCTCCAGAGCAAGGAATCGCGTTGCCGGGGCTAACGGTTGTTTGCCCCGACAGTCACTCATGCACCCTCGGTGGCATCGGTGCACTGGCATGGGGAATCGGCTCCACAGAGGCCGAACACGCCATGGTGACGCAAACGCTTCGCGTCAAGAAGCCACGCAATATGCGGGTACGCTTCACCGGCAGGCTTGCTGTTGATGTCGGTGCCAAGGACATGGCCCTGCACCTCATCAAAGAGTATTCCGTCACTGGTGGTCAGGGATTCGCCGTTGAGTTCTGTGGCCCGGCGGTTGCAGGCCTGTGCATTGAAGCGCGTCTGACCTTATGCAATATGGCAGTGGAATTTTCAGCTTTTACCGCCATTGTCGCACCCGACGATAAAACACTCGAATATGTGAAAGACCGTCCGTATGCACCCAGGGGTGACAACTGGAGCGTGGCCACCGCGCACTGGAACACGTTATTCAGCGATCCAGATGCCCACTTTGAAAGGGAACTGGAAATTGACTGCAGCGCGATTCAAGCTTGCGTCACATGGGGCACCAGCCCACAACACCTGGTCGCATTGGGCGGAAGATTGCCAGCACCTGAACTGGAACTCGACCCGGCCAGGCGACAAAATATGCTACGGGCATATGAATATATGGATCTGAAACCCGGTGATGCAGTTTCAGACATCAAGCTTGACGCAGCTTTTATCGGCTCCTGCACCAATGCCAGGCTTTCCGACTTGCGATTGGCCGCCAAAATACTCAGGGATCGAAAAATTGCACCATGGATGAAGGCCGTGTGTGTGCCTGGCTCAACCCAGACCAAACTGGCAGCCGAAGCTGAAGGACTTGACCGGGTATTCAAGGATGCGGGTTTTGAGTGGCGTGAATCAGGATGCTCAATGTGCCTGTACGCCGGTGGAGAGACATTCGGGCCGGGGAAAAGAGTGATTTCCAGCACCAATCGCAACTTCGAGGGTCGCCAGGGACCCGGTACAAGAACCCACCTGGCCAGTCCGGCAACGGTAGCGGCATCGGCCTGTGCAGGCTATATCCGCTCAGCGGCGGATACCTGACCGATGACTGGTTTTAAACAACACAAAGGCATCGCGGTACCCCTGTTGAGAAACGACATAGACACCGATGCCATCATTCCTTCCGATGAAATGAAAAGTGTATCCCGCCACGGATTGGCGGAGGGACTCTTTGCCCGATGGCGCTACACTCGCTCCACAGTACGTATGCAAAACTCTGAATTTGTACTCAATAGCGCGAAATACACGGGCGCCAGCATTCTCATGGCAGGGCCGAATTTTGGCTGCGGTTCTTCCCGCGAGCACGCAGTCTGGGCGCTTTCGGAATATGGGTTTCGGGCGATCCTGGCGCCCTCATTTGGCAGCATATTTAGACGCAACTGTATATTTAATGGTCTGGTACCGGTTGTACTCGCTGCAAACGACATCAAGACATTAGCCGCAGCAGTTGAACCGGACCCACAAACCAACAAACTCACGATAGACCTGGACAGCAAAGAGGTACTGGGACCGGATGGGTTGGTTTTCGGGTTTTCCATGAGTGAGATCGAATTGGAGATAATGCGCAAAGGGCTGGACCCCATTGAACTTACCTTGCAACTTGATGATTCCATCACTGCCTTTCATCTAGCAGATCGACGCTTGAGACCCTGGGTTTACTGATCACGCTAGCCGACTTTACCAAACCGCTAGACAAGAGTGACTGTATTTCAGAATTGGCGTAGCCGGCGTCGCTCAATACTTCAATAGTATCCTGTCCGGGCCCCGGTAATTCTCTGTAAAGACCGAATCGACAGCCATTCATTTCCACCGGTAAGGCCGGCACTCTAACATGATCATTACCGGTTTCAGAATGCGGTAGTGTCAATTTCAACAAGCCGTTGTTGGCGTTGAGATGCGGGTCGTCAAACAGATCAGCCGGCCGGTTGATCGGTGCAAAAGGAATACCGGATTTTTCAAGCCGCCGGATCATCTCATCCTTGTCCATGCCACGAAACATACCGGCAATCTCAGCGATAATCTTGTCGCGTCGTAGCACGCGGGCATTATTGGTCGCCAGGTCAGGGTCGTCTGCCAGTTCACGCAGTTCGAATTCTTCGCAGAATTGTTGCCACCCAGTGTCACTGACAACACCAACAAATAGCTGTTCACCATCCCGGCTTTCAAAAATGTCATAGACAGACCAGGCGGAATTGCGTACCGACATGGGCGGCGGCGGCTCGCCCAGCACACCTTGTTGCGCCATGTGCTGCCCGACGATAAAAGCCGTCGTTTCAAACAGAGAACTGGTCACCTGCTGCCCATCACCTGTTCTGTTTCGTTGCTCGATCGCTGACAAAATGGCGATCACGCCGAACATGCCGCCGGTAATATCGATGATCGAGGACCCTGCCCGCATAGGTCGTCCAGGAAATCCGGTCATGTAGGCCAGCCCACCCATCATCTGCGCCAATTCATCCAGCGCGGTGCGATTTTCGTACGGACCGGACAAAAAACCTTTCAATGAACAGTAAATGAGACCTGGGTTCATCGCCCGGAGCGTCTCGTAAGCGAACCCAAGTTTGGCCATCGCACCAGACCGGAAATTTTCAATCAGCACGTCGGCATCTTGTAACAGGCGGTAGGCCACATCCCTGCCATCGTCAGACTTGAGATCAATGCAGATACTGCGCTTGTTCCGGTTATACATGGGGAAATAGCCCGCACCGGACCCGGTCAGGTTCCTGGTTTTATCACCGCCAATCGGTTCTATTTTGGTCACCGTGGCACCCAGATCAGCCAATATGACACCGGTCACAGGCCCCATGACCAAGTGACTGAATTCAATAATCTTGATACCCGCCAATGGCAAAGTGTCATCCGGCATGACTGAGAACCCCAAGCAATACCAGGTCGGTAATAGATCCCGGTGGGCGTTTGTCGTAATTTGACATTATGTTATATCATTAATTCATTTAAACCAAAAGGCTTAAAGCTTATGTCTACCGACGTTATCATCACCGAAGTCGGCCCAGTACGAGGCCGGCGCCCTGGAAATCGAAGTCACTTCGATTGTGTCCCCAAAGCAGATATTGTTTATTTATGAATGTCCAAAATAAATTAGCCCCAACAACCATACTTCATATACTTTTATATGCTTTATCCTATGCGGGCTTATGGGCAACCGTGCGAAGTCTTGCTCAAGAAATCCATCCCTTGGTTCTGGTGTTTTACCGAACCGTGTTTGGCACATTGCTTATCATGCCGCTTTTTTTTAAAGGCGGATTTCAATCCTTAAAAATAAATCAACTTACTTTGTATACGCTCAGAGGGGTGCTAAGCATATCTACCATGTTCCTGAC
>Ga0209988_10003000_pt1 | contig 11167 bp, 12 predicted proteins | sample N075metaG_FD_183115 | JGI IMG/M metagenome (GOLD analysis project Ga0209988, IMG submission 183115) | Deep subsurface microbial communities from Kermadec Trench to uncover new lineages of life (NeLLi) - N075 metaG (SPAdes) (version 2) | ecosystem: Environmental > Aquatic > Marine > Ocean trench... | reverse complement strand
TCGGGATCCATCGCGTCGAGCGTGCGCGCGGTATCGAGAATGCTCTCACTCTTATTCAGACTCGATGAGGAGGGAGAAAAGTTGATGACGTCGGCGGAAAGCCGTTTCCCCGCAATTTCGAAACTCACCCTGGTGCGCGTGGAAGATTCGAAAAAGAGATTCACGATCGTTCGTCCGCGCAGCGTCGGCACTTTCTTCACCACGCGTTTTCCCACTTCGCGCATATGATCAGCGGTGTCGAGGATCCGCTCGATATCCGCCCGATCGAGGTCTTCGATACCGAGCAGATCTCTGCCGATCACCGCACTGCCCCCCCGGTCTTGGATTCACCGGACATCACGACAACCTCGAGTTCTCCCTCGAGGTTGCCACCCGACCCACTCATCCGGACCTCTTCGTTGGCCTGGGTCGGAACATTCTTGCCCACGTAATCGAGCTTGATGGGAAGCTCGCGGTGTCCGCGATCCACCAACCCTACGACCTGCACCGAACTCGGACGGCCAAAGTCCATCAGCGCGTCCATCGCCGCGCGAATCGTTCGCCCAGTCTTCGCCACATCGTCCACGAGGATCACCACCCGATCGTCTACCGCGGAGGGCATCTCGGTCTCGCGCAACAGGGGACGCTCGCCCGTGAGCTTGAGATCGTCGCGGTAGAGCGTGGTGTCGAGGATCCCGACGATGACATCGACATCCGCGATCTGCTTGAAATTGGCGGCAAGTTGGCGTGCGAGCGGCACCCCACCGTTCGGGATCGCAACCAGGTAGAGGCGTTCGAGGTCTTCGCATCGCTCGAGGGCTTCGTGTGCGATGCGCATCAGGGCGCGGCGGATTGCGGCGTCATCCATCACGATGCGTCGGCCGCTCGGCGCGCTGGAATTCGAATGGGAGTCGGGTTGTTGGGAGGCCACGTCCGCACTTTCTCCGCCTCACGGGACGGAATTAAAAGAGCCTGAATGCAGCCGGAAGAATACCCCTCGAACGGCTTCAGTCAAATGGGGCCATGGGGCTCAACGCACGGAGTCTCCCAGGCGATCCCAGCGCTTCTCGACCGTGAACCAGGTCACGGGATTGAGCACCTCCAGCCAGCCCCCGTTGAAGTTCCAGGACCAGTAGATGATGAAGGCCGGGCCCTTCATTTCGGCGAGTCGAACGGTTCCCCAGACCCTGCCGTCCTTGGAGTAGTCGCGGTTGTCGCCGAGCATCAAGTAACGCCCTTCCTCGACCTGAATCGGCCACGAGATCAAGTTACCGTCAGTGGTTGTCATCGGCCCCGGGATCCTGGGATCGTCGAGGGTCCTGAACGTACGCGACTCCAGCGAAACCACACTCACATCGAGAAGCCGCCCATCCGGGTCTTCGAAGTGCTCGTCAAGCAACTCGACCTCGAACGGCTCACCGTTTAGGTAGTACTCTCCGTTGCGAAAATCGATCTCATCGCCCGGCAAACCGATGATGCGCTTGACATACTCTTCGCGCGCAAAATTGGGTTTGCGGTCTGCGGGAAACGTGTGCCCTCCCTGCTTCGCGACAGTGAAGACGACCACCTCGCCACGCTCCGGTTTACGGCGTCCCGGCAGGCGGATATCAGTGAAGGGGAGTTTGGGCCCGTAGACGAATTTGTTGACGAATAGGTGATCGCCGATCAACAGGGTCGGAAGCATCGACCCGGAGGGGATCCGAAACGGCTCGATGACGAACTGCCGCACACAGAGCGCGATCAGCACGGCGAGCCCGAGTGTGGTGACCTGCTCCCAGAAACCACCCTCCGCGCGCTGCTCGGTGTTCTTTGTTTCGGCGCTCTTCTTCGCTTTCTTCGCCTTCAACCTCAATTGTCTCCGATCTTGAGAGCCGCGAGGAAGGCTTCTTGCGGAATCTCCACAGACCCGACCTTCTTCATGCGTTTCTTGCCCTCTTTCTGTTTCTCGAGCAGCTTGCGCTTCCGCGTGATGTCACCACCGTAGCACTTGGCGGTCACGTTCTTGCGCAGCGCCTTGACGGTGGTGCGCGCGACGACCCGCGTCCCGATCGAGGCCTGAATCGCAACTTCGTACATCTGGCGCGGGATGAACTCCTTGAGCTTGCGGGTGAGATCGGTTCCGCGCGCAAATGCCTTGTCGCGATGAACGATCAGAGACAGCGCATCGACCGACTCACCGTTGACGAGGATGTCTAGCTTCACGAGGTCGGCGGGTTGATAACCCGACAGTTCGTAGTCGAAGGAGCCGTAGCCACGCGTCACGCTCTTGATCCGGTCGTGAAAATCGAAGACGACCTCGCTCAGGGGCAGCTCGTAGCGCAGCTGCACCCTGGAACGGTGATGGGTCATATCGCGCTGGACTCCGCGACGTTCCTGGCAGAGCGCGAGCACCGCGCCGACGTAATCCGACGGTACGTGGATGGTCGCAAGAATGAGCGGCTCTTCGATCTGCTTCACGGCGTCGGGGGACGGAAGCGCCGCCGGACTTTCGATCTCGATCACATCTCCGTTTTTCAGCATGACGCGGTAGCGAACGGTCGGAGCCGTGGTGATCAGATTCAGATTGTATTCACGCTCGAGGCGCTCTTGAACGATCTCGTTGTGAAGAAACCCGAGGAAGCCGCAGCGAAACCCGAACCCGAGCGCCGCGCTCGTCTCGGGCTCGTAATGGAGGGACGAATCGTTGAGGCAGAGCTTCTGAAGCGCCGCCTTCAGGTCCTCGTAATCCTCGGAATCCACCGGATAGAGGCCCGAAAAAACCATCGGCTTGACGACTCGAAAACCCGCCAGCCTATCCGTAGCCGGACCTGCGGCATTGGTGAGCGTATCTCCAATCTTCACATCCTCGAGGCTCTTGATGCCCGCGATCACCAGGCCCACTTCGCCCGCACCCAGGGATTCGGTCTTTCGGGGGTGCGGATCGACGAGATTGAGCGCTTGGACATCGTGTTCGGATCCGCCGGCCATCATCAAGATCCGTCCGCCCCTCGTGAGCTGACCATCCACCACCCGCACCAACATCACCACACCCACGTATGAATCGAACCAGGAATCGAAGATCAGCGCTCGAAGGGGTGCGCCGGGATCGCCGCGAGGCGGCGGCACATCGCTCACGATGCGCTCCAACAATTCGGAGATTCCCTTTCCTTCCTTCGCGGAAACCGGCAGCACGTCCGCGGCGTCGAGCCCGATCACCTCTTCGATTTCCTCGGCCACCCGGTCTGGATCGGCGGACGGCAGATCGATCTTGTTCACGACGGGTATGATTTCGAGGTTCGCGTCGATAGCCATGTAGGCGTTGGCGAGGGTTTGGGCTTCGATGCCCTGCGCGGCATCAACCACCAGTACAGCACCCTCGCAAGCCTGTAGGGCTCGCGATACTTCATAGGAAAAGTCGACGTGCCCCGGGGTATCGATCAAATTGAGGATGTACTCCGAGCCGTCAGCAGCCGTGTAATACATGCGAACGGATTGCGCCTTGATGGTGATTCCGCGCTCGCGTTCCAGATCCATCTTGTCGAGGAACTGGGCGCGCTTCTCCCGCACATTGAGGGAGCCCGTTGCATCGAGCAGTCGATCGGCCAACGTGCTCTTGCCGTGGTCGATGTGAGCAATGATGCTGAAGTTACGTATGCGCTGCGGATCGGTCATGGGCTCGGCTCTTCGCAGCTCGGTGTTTTCCGCTTGGACAGAACCTCGGTGAAATATTCGCACGTCCTGCGCAGACCTTCCTCAACCGAGACCGTTGGCTCCCATCCACCCAGAACCTTCTGGGCGAGCGTGATGTCCGGCCGCCGCACCTTGGGGTCGTCGGGGGGAAGCGGCATCATTTCGATCGGACTCGCGCTGCCGGTGATCTCGATGACCTTCTCCGCCATGGCGCGCAGCGTCATTTCGTTCGGGTTCCCGATATTGACGGGACCGATGTAGCTCGATCGGAGCAGTCTCCAGACTCCCTCGACAAGATCGTCGACGTACATGAACGATCGCGTTTGTGACCCATCTCCGAAGAGGGTGAGACGCTCTCCCAAGATGGCCTGCCGGAAGAAGTTCGGTATGGCGCGACCGTCGTCGATCTGCATCCGCGGCCCGAATGTATTGAAGATCCTGACGATCCGAACGTCGACGCCGTGATGACGGTGATAGGCCATCGTCATGGCCTCCGAAAAGCGCTTGGCCTCGTCGTAGACACCCCGAATCCCGATTGGATTCACATTGCCCCAATAGGACTCGGGCTGTGGGTTCACCTCCGGATCGCCGTAGCACTCGGATGTGCTCGCCAACAAGAATCGTGCGTTCTTCGCCTTTGCGAGCCCCAGTGCCTTGTGGGTGCCGAGCGATCCCACTTTCAGGATCTGGATTGGGAGGCGCTCGAAGTCTGCAGGGCTTGCGGGCGATGCAAAGTGGAGGATCGCATCGAGGTCGTCGCGGACGTAGAGGAAGTTGGTGACATCGTAATGCTGAAACTCGAAGCCCGGATGACCGAGCAACGACGCGATGTTCTCGATCGACCCGGTGAGCAGATTGTCGAAGGCGATGACCGAGCAGCCCTCGTCGAGCAGGCGCCGACAGATGTGGGAACCGATGAACCCCGCGCCACCGGTCACGAGGATTCGCTTGATCTCGCGCTCGCCACCCATTAGCCCATCCCTCGCTCTTTCTCGATGTCTCGTTTCTTCACGATGCTCCGTTCGCTCGCGATGCCCCGTTCGTTCGCGATGCTCCGTTCGTTCACGATGCTCCGTTCGTTCACGATGCTCCGTTCGTTCACGATGCTCCGTTCGTTCACCACGCTCCGTTCCTTCACGACGCTCGTTCTTCCAGAATGGGAGATTCCGCGGAAGCGAGGTACGCGCTGACCGCATCCTTCCAACTGCGCATCTTCACTCCGAGTGCCTCGGCCTTCGAACAATCCAGCACCGATCGGGGCGGCCGGGGAGCGTCTACCGTCAACTCATCGGTTCGCATCCGCTCGACGCTGAGGTCTTCGTAACCGGCCCCGTCCAGGCTCGCGCGCGCCAGGTCCCACCAAGTGGCCACTCCGCAATTGGCGACGTGGTAGAAGCCGCCCGCTCCTCGCTCTACGAGGTAGACGATTGCTTCAGCCAGATCGTGGGCGTAGGTGGGGCGCCCGTACTGATCGTCCACCACGCGCAGGGGTCCGCTCACTCGCCCGGCGCGGCGCTCCTGGGCCTGGGCAAGAATGGCCGCGATAAAATTTCGGCCCCGGCCAAAGAGCCAACTGGTCCGCACGATCAAGGAATTGGCTGAGATCGACAGGACCCGCTCCTCACCCGCGAGCTTGGTGCGCCCATAGACAGAGCGCGGTTTGGGTTCGTCTTGCTCGCGGTAGGCGATCGTCGAGTCTCCAGAAAAAACGTAGTCGGTAGAAACCTGTACCAGGCGGATCCCGCGCTTGTCACACGCCTCGGCGAGCACTGCGGGCGCGATCGTGTTGCCCCTCTCTGCGGCTTCGGGCTCCCGCTCGCATTGATCCACCTGGGTGAACGCCGCAGCGTTGACTGCTACGTCTGGCGGATTGGAGGCGAGTCCCTCGAAGAGCGTTGCAACCGCTTGCGGATCGGCGAGATCCACCTCCTCGCGATCGATCGCTGCGACGACCTCGCAGTCGGGATCCGCGGCCAGGCGCTCGACGAGGGCGTGTCCGAGCTGTCCCTGACAACCCGCGATGAACCATCGCATTGTCATGAGCCTTCGCCTAGCACCCAGGTCGGCAATTTCTTTGTGGTCTCGAGCCGACGCGCCGCCATCTCCGCTTCCGGCCGCGTGCCCAGGGGGCCGACCCGCACGCGCCAGCTGACCGGATCACCCTCCGTCGGAGAAAGATACACCGGGTAGCCATCTGCGCGCAGAGAATCCGCGAGCACCCGTGCAGTGCGCTTCTCCGAAAATGCGCCCACCTGGACCGCGAACCCCGCAGCAGGTCGCGTCGAAGTCGGCGCGGCTTCGCCCGCCGCCGAAACGCCAGCGCCCGCTGCGCTTCTCGCAGGGTCCGAAACCGGGGCATCCGGTGCCTTGCGCAGGCCCAGCGGCGGCGGAGCCGCAACGCTGGGCGGTTGGGGAATCGCGCCATTTGCCGCAAGGTCGCCCGCTTCGGAGCCTTCCGCCTCACCCCCCCAATTGATTCCCTCGGTCTCCCCGCTCAGATACCCGACCACCAGCCCCGGCTCTTCCCAGCTGATGCCCGCAATGACCCCGACCGCAAAGCCGGCCGCGATCACGACCCCACCGACCGCAAGGATCGACGGCCAGCCGTACCTCCCAGTGCTCTTGGATGTTCTTCGCTCTGCCATTACATCTGCTCCGGCGCCGAGACTCCCAGCAACCCCAGACCGTTGGCGAGTACGATCCGCACGGCGAGCGCCAACCCAAGGCGCGCATGGGTGAGCGCAGGATCATCCGACAACACCCGGTGGCGGGTGCCGTCCTGAACATAGGGATTCCAGAGTCCGGCCAGTTCTCGGAGATAATAGGCGACGTGATGGGGCTCACGACTCTCGGCCGCGCGCACGACGACCTCAGGGAATTCCGACACGCGCTTCAGGATTTCGATCTCTTCGGGCAAGGTGAGCGCCGCGGCGTCGATGTTGGCCGCATCCGGCATCGGGACGCCCTTCTCCTTCGCCTTGCGCTCGATCCCGTGGGTTCGCGCGTGGGCGTACTGAACGTACATGGCCGGATTCTTCTTCCAATCGGCTTCCATCGCGAGATCGACATCGAAGTCGAGGTGCCCGTCCGCCCGGCGCTGGACCATGAAGAAGCGCAAGACGTCGGCACCGACTTCTTCGATCAGTTCGTCGACGGTCACGAACGTGGCCCGCCGGGTGCTCTGCTTCACCTGAGACCCGTCTCGTGTCAGCGTGACGAACTGGTGCATGACGATCTCGATGGAATCGACCGGGCAGCCGAGTGCTACGGCTGCCTCGCGCACGAAGGGAAACTGGTCTCCGTGGTCTGCGCCCTGTACGTCGATGACCATTTCGAAGCCGCGCCGGAACTTTTCCCGGTGATAGGCGATGTCGGGAAGCAAATAGGTGGGTTCGCCGCTCGACTTCACCAGCACCCGGTCGCGCTTCAATCCGAGCGCCGTCGCGCGGAGCCAGACCGCGCCGTCGGATTCGAAGACGAGATTCAGGGCCCGCAGCGCCTCGAGGGTTTCCTCGACCTTTCCATCGCTGTAGAGGTCCGCTTCACCCGCATAGACGTCGAAGGAGATTCTCATGGCTTCGAGCGTCCGACGAATGCCCGCAAAAATGCGTTCTTCGGTCACGGTTCGGAACAAACCGTCTCCGGGTTCATCGACCAGGGATTCTCCGTGTTTGGCGCGAAGCGACTCTGCTATCTCGGAGATATAATCCCCCTGATAACCGTCCCGCGGAAAGACGACGGGCAGGCCATCGATGGTCTCGGGCCACTCGGCCTCCGGGTCGGCAAGCGCATCCTTCAGGGGAGGTGCGGCGCGACCCAGCTGTTCCAGGTAGCGGGCGCGAACGGACTCACCGAGAACCCGCATCTGTCGGCCGGCATTGTTGAAGTAGTACTCTCGCGTCACCCGATAACCGCAGGCTTCGAGCAGACGCGCAATGCAGTCGCCGAGCACACCCTGGCGACCGTGGCCCAGGGTGAGCGGACCGGTCGGATTGGCCGAGACGAATTCGACCTGCACGCTGCGCTGCGCCCCCACGTCGCAATGGCCGTAGCGCGGTCCGGCCTCGAGCACCTTGGGCAGCAGCTCGTGCCAGCGGGCCCCGCTCAGCCAGATGTTGACGAATCCGGGGCCGGCGATCTCCGCGCGCTCGATCAGCCCGGAACCGACGCCGAGTTCCGCGACGATGCGCCCGGCGATCTCGCGCGGCGACTGCCCGAGCTGCTTGGCGAGCAACATCGCGGCATTACACGCGAAATCACCGTGATCGGGGTTGCGGGGCGCCTCGAGGGTGAACGCGGGGATCTCGTCATCAGAGCTGAGAATCCGCTCGAGGGCGCTGCTGAATTCCTGCTGAAGACGTTCTTTCACGGTCGGCCGAGGATCGCAGTGCGACCTGATTTCGTCAAGGAAATCGGGGATTTGAGTCGAGAGCGCCGGGAATCCGAACCACGGTTTCACCGTCTCGGGCCCACTCCAGGTCTTCGCGGATGGCCCGCTCGATCGCAAACGGGTCGCCCTCGAGCCGACCAACCTCCGCTCTCAGGCGAACGATCTCGGCTTCGAGGCGCGCGATCTGCTCTTCTGACTGCTCGAGAGCATCCCGGTCGCGCATCCAGGTCGAGAGGCCCGCCCCTTGATCCGCACTGAGGTAGATCAGCGCCGCCAAGAGCAACGCCGGAATGATGAGCAACCGCTTCACGATTCCCCCCCGAGAGCCGGAGGGTACACCGTAACGCCGGACTCCCGACTCAGCCAGCCGCGCCGTCGGCCAGCAACCGCTGGATCCGGTCCAGATAGGCATCCGCATCCCAATCCTTGGGGCCCACGTACCGCTCCAGGACAACGCCATCGCGTCCGACCAACAGCGACTCGGGAAACCGAAACGCCTGGTACGCAATGGCAACTTTTTTCGACGGATCCATCAAGATCGGGAAGGAGAGTCCGAGGCGATTCACGAACGCGTTGACGGCCGCTTCGTCTTCGTCCACCGAAATCGCAACGAGTTCGAAATCGGTGCCGGCGAGCGCGCGGTACAGACGCTCCATCGCGGGCATCTCGTCTTCACACGGCTTGCACCAGGTCGCCCAGAAATTGAGCAGTACGACCTTGCCGCGCAATTGTTCGACACCCAGCGAGGCGCCACCACCTACGGGAGAGAGTTCGAACGCGGGCGCCGGCGTTCCGCGACCGATGGGCGCTGGCGTGTCGGCGGTCAGGAGCAGAGCGAACAGCGCCGCGACCGCTACCCCCGCCCCGAGCAACCAGCTGCCCTCCTGGCGAGGCATCAGTCCGCCGTCTTCTTGCGGACCGCCTCCTTCTTCGCCGTGGCCGGCTTCTTGGCAAAGATCTTCTTCTTGCTGGCCATCTCGGAGTCCTTCTTGGCGGCCGCCTTCTTGGTGGCCTTCGCGCCGGTCTTCTTCTCCGCTTTTGCGCCGGTCTTCTTGGCTGCCTTCGCTCCGACCTTCGCGCCCGTCTTCGGCGCATCACCCGTGGGCTTGCCGGACTCGACGAGCTCGATGATGGACATCGAGGCCGCATCTCCGGGTCGTATCCCAAGCTTCACGATGCGCGTGTAGCCGCCCGGTCGATCCCGATAGCGCTCGGCCAGGTCGTCGAAGACCTTTGCAGCGACATCTCGGCGGCGAATCACGCGCAGCGCGCGCCGCCGAGCGTGCAGGTCTCCCCGCTTGCCCAACGTGATCATCTTCTCCGCGAGGCTTCGAACGCCCTTGGCCTTCGCGTCGGTCGTTCTGACCCGCTCGTGCTCGAAGAGCGAAGTGACCAGATTCCGGTACATCGCTGTCCGATGAGAAGCCGACCGTCCGAGAATTCCCGCCTTGACTCGATGCCGCATACTAGGACTCGCGCTCCCTAATTCTCTCCAGCTCCTGACGGTCCGGGAAATTGTCCAGCGCCGCTCCCAACTCGAGACCCATCGACGTCAACAATTCCTTGATCTCGTTGAGTGACTTCCGCCCGAAGTTCTTGGTCTTGAGCATCTCGGCTTCGGTCCTCTGCACCAGTTCGCCGATGTAACGGATGTTGGCGTTCTGCAGGCAGTTGGCCGATCGCACCGAAAGCTCCAACTCGTCGACCGACCTGAAAAGATTGGGATTCAACGGCGTGGGCTCGTCGGCAGGCGGAGTAACGGACTCGACCGGCTCGTCGAAGTTGATGAATATCGCGAGCTGCTCCTTGAGGATCTTGGCCGCGTACGCCAACGCGTCGACCGGTTCGATGGTTCCGTCGGTCCAGATTTCGAGCGTCAGCTTGTCGAAGTCCGTGTCGCGCCCTATGCGAGAGGGAATCACCAAGTAGTTGACCCGGCGAACTGGCGAGAAGATCGAGTCGATCGGAATCGTTCCGATCGGCATGTCTTCGCTCTTGTTCGCTTCCGCCGGTTGATAGCCCTTGCCCATGCCAACGGTGAGTTCCATCTCGACGTCCGCTTCCGCAGAAAGCGTTGCGATCTTCTGCTCCGGGTTGAGAACCTCGACGGACGGATTGTCTGCAACCAGATCGCCCGCCGTCAAGATCCCCTCACCCTTGCGGTGGATCTGCAGCAACTTCGGTTCTTCCGAGTGAACCCGAAGCCGGACCTCCTTGAGGTTGAGGACGACATCGCTCATGTCTTCCATCACCCCGGGCACGGACGTAAATTCGTGCATCACACCTTCGACGCGGACGGACTTGATCGCCGCACCCTGAAGGGACGAGAGAAGCACGCGGCGAAGCGCGTTTCCCAGTGTGGTGCCAAAGCCGCGCTCGAGCGGCTCACAGGAAAACTTTCCGTAGTTGTCTTTCTGGGAATCTTCCGACTCGAGCATTCGAGGACGAATCAATTCACGCCAATTTCTTGCGACCAGTTGCTCTTGCATGGTCAATACCCCCAATCCGAATGTTTCGGAGCGATCAGCGACTGTCTCGGAGCGGTCAGCGCGAGTACCACTCGACGATCAGCTGTTCCTGAATCGGCATCGTGATGTCTTCGCGAACAGGCATGGACTTCACGGTACCTTCAAATGCTTCTTTGTTGATTTCCACCCACTGAGGAACGCTGCGACTCTCCAGCGTTTCGAGTGCTCCCGAGATTCGCGCGACCTTGCGCGACTTTTCGACCACCGAGATCACGGCTCCGGGTTTTACGAGCATCGACGGAATGCTCGCGCGACGACCGTTGATGAGGAAATGGTTGTGCCTCACCAGCTGACGCGCCTCGGCGCGAGATGTCGAAAAGCCCATCCTGAATACCACGTTGTCCAGGCGTCGCTCGAGGAGAATCAGGAGATTCTCTCCCGCCCGCCCCTTCATGCGCGAGGCCCGGCTCATCGTATCCGCGAACTGCTTCTCCAGCAGACCGTACATCCGCTTGACCTTCTGCTGCTCGCGCAGCTGTACCCCGTAGTCGGAAAATCGCGCCCTGCCCTGGCCGTGCTGGCCGGGCGGATAGGCTCTGCGCTCAATTCCGCACTTCGCGCTGAAGCAGCGATCGCCCTTCAAAAAGAGCTTCGTTCCCTC